>Ga0209986_10002261_pt1 | contig 17831 bp, 16 predicted proteins | sample BlataG_FD_183168 | JGI IMG/M metagenome (GOLD analysis project Ga0209986, IMG submission 183168) | Deep subsurface microbial communities from Black Sea to uncover new lineages of life (NeLLi) - Black_00105 metaG (SPAdes) (version 2) | ecosystem: Environmental > Aquatic > Marine > Oceanic >...
TCAGAGGAGGTCGACGGCGAGGCCCTGGCCACGCTGGTGATCAACCGGCTGCGGGGCACCTTCCAGGTCTCGGCTGTCAAAGCACCTGGCTATGGTGACCGCCGCAAGGCGATGCTCGAAGACATTGCGATCCTCACCGGGGCCACCGCGGTGTTCGAGAATCTTGGGATGAAGCTTGAAAACCTTGGGCTGGCCGAACTGGGCCGTGCCAAGAAGGTGATCATCGACAAGGACAACACGACGATCATCGAAGGTGCCGGCAAGACCGCCGACATCAAGGCCCGGATCGAGCAGATTCGCCGGGAGATCGAGAACGCCACCAGCGACTACGACCGCGAGAAGCTCGAGGAGCGGCTGGCCAAGCTCTCCGGTGGCGTGGCCAAGATCAATGTCGGGGCTGCCACCGAGAGCGAGATGAAGGAGAAGAAGGCCCGCGTCGAGGATGCCCTGCACGCCACCCGGGCTGCGGTGGAGGAAGGCATTCTGCCGGGCGGCGGCGTCGCCCTGCTGCGGGCCAGCTCGCAGGTCAAGCCGAAGGGCCTGTCGGATGACGAGAGCGTGGGTTACCAGATCGTTGTCCGGGCCTCGCGGGCTCCGGTTTCAATGATTGCCACCAATGCCGGCCAGGATGGCTCGATTGTCTGTGAGAAGGTGCTCTCGGGTGAAGGCAACTTTGGCTACAACGCTGCCACTGATAAGTACGAGGACCTCGTGAAAATCGGTGTCATTGATCCGGCCAAGGTCACCCGGACAGCACTGCAGAACGCCACCAGCGTGTCGACCCTGCTGCTGACCAGCGATGCCCTCATCGCTGAGAAGCCGAAGGATAGCAAGGGCAAGGGTGGTGCCGGTCACGGCGGTGACTACGACATGTATTGATCGATCGGTTGCAGGCCTTGGCGGCCGCCGACTGATATCCGCACGAGAGCTGGGGCGTCCGCAAGGCCGCCCCAGCTTTTTTTTGTGGGCGGGCGTAAACCAACGGCGTAAGCTGACATGGACCCAGTGGATAGAGGAAGCGGATCATGGCAAGGGCGACGAACACGACAAACACGGCGAACACTGCACCCATGGCGCACCAGACCTGCCCCCTGACCAGCCAGCAGGTGGTAGACCTGTATTTTCTCGAGCATCGGGCGAAACTGCTCGACATCGCCGCCTTTCTCGACCGGCTGGAACGGGCTGGCGGCGACGAGGGCCGGCAGGATGTGCGGGTGCGAGCCCTGACGAAGGCCATCCCGCTGCTGACCGATCCGGCCAGCGCCGGTCGGGCCGACCGGGTCAGGCGGGTGCAGGAACTGCTCAGCGACCACACCAGCGAGCCGACGCCGGCCGCCCACACCCAGTCGGCCCTCGGGGCCGATCCTCAGGGCGACTATTGAGCCAGCGCCGCAGCCGACACCCCAAGCCCAACGCCGCAGGAAAACCATGGCCTACATCGATCCGCACATCCACATGGTCAGCCGGACCACCGACGACTATCAGGCGCTGGCCCAGGCTGGTTGCGTGGCGATCACCGAGCCCGCTTTCTGGGCCGGCTTCGATCGCTCGAGCCCGGCGGGCTTCTACGACTACTTCCGGCAGCTGACCGAGGTCGAGCCCAAGCGGGCGGCCCGGTACGGCATCGCCCATCACTGCTGGCTCTGCATCAATCCCAAGGAGGCGGAAGATCCGGTCTTTGCCCGGGAGGTGATCGGGCTGATCCCCGAGTTTCTCGACCGGCCCAACGTACTGGGCATCGGTGAGATCGGCCTCAACAAAAACTCCCGCAACGAACTGACGATTCTCGAGGAGCAGATCGACCTGGCCCGGCGGCACGACCGGCTGATCCTCATCCACACGCCGCATCTCGAGGACAAGCTCAAGGGCACGCGGCTGACGATGGACGCCCTGGCCAATGCCGGCATCGATCCGGGCCGGGTGCTGATCGACCATGTCGAGGAGCACACGGTGGCGGAGGTGCTTGACCGTGGCTATTGGGCCGGCATGACGCTCTACCCCGACAGCAAGTGCACGCCGCAGCGGGCGGTTGACATCATCGAGTGCTACGGCAGCGAACGGCTCTGGATCAACTCGGCCGGCGACTGGGGGCCGAGTGATCCGCTGGCGGTGCCCAAGTGCCACGTCGAGATGCGGCGACGGGGTCACACCCAAAAGCTGGTCGAGAAGATCAGCCTGGAAAACCCGCTGGCGTTTCTCAGCCAGAGCGGCCGGTTTGTGCTGGCAGACTGTTGAAAAGGTCTGTTGCCGTAGGGTGCGGCGACCCGGAAGCGGCGGCCTCGAACACACGAATGGAGTCCTCGCTTGCCACCTGCCAGCTTCGTCGAGACAGGCGATCGTACAGCGGTTGCTGCAATGCCAGCAGCTCAACGCGGTTGGCAATGCCCCAGGCAATGACCTGGGCCATGTCCCGCCAGTCATACGGATCGAACAGCATCGTTTCCCTGAGGTGTGGCTCGACAATCAGCTCTTCTGTCACTGCAAGCCGCCCCATCACCACTGGGGTACCGACGGAGAGAGCCTCAGTGAGAGTGAACGGGCAGGCACCCTCGCTCAGACTGGGATTTACGGCGAGATCGGCCTGCCAATAGCAAGTGGCGAGCTGGGCGTCGGTCAGTCGCACGAGGAAGAGGACATCATCCCTGAGGCCCAGTGACACGATGAGCTCCGCGAGGGGAGGAGCTGCCGCGGGTGAACAGGTGAGAATGAGCCTCTGTTGAACCCGATGTTCCTGGCGAAGCAGGTGGTAGGCCCTGACCAACGTGAGAATGTTTTTATGCGGCCGTGCCTGACTCGCATAAAAAAGAAACGGCTCTGACCAGTTGGCGACAAGCGGAGGTCGTGATCCGTCACAGTGGCAGCCATGCCGCAGTACCTGCTGAAAAAGACGGCTTCTTGTCGTGTCATTCGCGTTCGCCAGCACACTGAGGTGGTGATCCAGCCGATTGGTGCCGTGTGGTACGACCGCAACACGATCGCTGGCGATACCGAAACGTTTGACCAGAACCTCATCCCGGATGTGGCGGCTGTAGGTAATGTAATGATCTGCTTGCAGGATCACCCGTTCGATTTTGGTAATGATCTTCTGAAAGGGTTCGCCAAGCTGGGCAAAGGCCACTGGGCAGACGCTGACAACAAAGTCGGGGACACAGACAACCCTTGGTCCATGAATTTCATTGAACTCAGGCCAGAAGGGCGTCGGTGAGTACCAACAGATAACGTCGCTGCGGGCCTGAATCAATTTGAGGAGCCGGCGGATTTCTGCGTCGTAGACCAGAGACGATGCCGAAAGCCGTTCCACAGCGCGACCGCAGCGACCAAGAAGGAATTGGATGAATGCCGTTTGGGTTGCTGAGAACCGCCGCCCCAGTCGTTTGAGCTGGGACACACTCCGCCGGATCAGCAAGCTCACCCCAAGCAGTGGGAGTGCCAGCAAGAGGAGGACCGCAAGTGGCACTAGCGAACGGGAACTGAGCATCGTGCCGATAACAGTCCGCCCGATCGTTACGTTCGACGAGTCCTTGTGGCTTTTCTCGCGGCGGGTATTCCTGTCCGGCCTTGGCTGCTGCAGATGGTGCAGCCAATTCGCCAGCCGGAACAGCGCCGGCAGGCCGGGCGGCGCAAGAAATTCGACTGCTGAAGAGGCAACGCCCGCCTCGTGGAGGAGCTGGGCGAGCGGATCCCGGCTCCAACTTGGGCAGGCGATGACGAACCGAACCCGGCCGGTTTCACTGCCTCCCTGAAGGAACGCTACCAGAACCCGACCGAGCCCTTCACCAGAAAAGGTGGTCCGTGGTGGATACCCAAGATAGATACCGATTTTTTTCACGGGTCTGGTACCAGGAGACTGTCCAAAAGATCGATAAGAGCAGCGGTGCCCTCGAAGAAGGCCGCCTGTCGCGGCAGGGGATGCTCGATGAGGGTGATCCGTTCCTGTGCGACCCCGACCTCCCGCACAAGGGCCTCCGCAGTCGCGGACTCAGTGACCATGATCTTTCTGGCATGCCGGAGATTGATTCCGAGCGATGCGGTGAGCGGCAACTGAAACAGCTCCTCGGGTGGAATAGGAAGAAGGATGACGAACGGGCGGAGCGGAAGGATGAGGCCGTCAGCCGGGGGACTGAGAAAGACCCAGAGGCTACAGTCCAGGAAATGGCGAATGCCGTCATTTGGGACGAGTGCGGGCTGATCGATGGTGAATGAACAGCCGGCATAGGCAAGCGCTCGGGTTGCCGTCGCTGCATCAAGGGTTTCCCATTCGTATGTCCGGCTGGAAAGCCCGACCGTATTCGGAGTCTGCCCAGCGGCGGTTGCCAGGATCAATTCTGATTTCAGCGGCTGGTCGGACCCGGTGAATCGGGTCGCCATCACTTGCAGGAACTGGTCAGGGAATGAGGTCCTGGGAGTCGGGTCAATGAAGACTGCCAGCCTGCGGTTGGATACCGCCGGGGCAACCTGCGGCGACGGTGGTGGCAGGCTGCGGTGCGCGGCGGGGTCCTGAAGTTTTTCACGAAGGCTGTTCGCACCGAGAAATGGATGGCCATGATGGGCCTCGTCAGGGAGGTCGAGAAGCCGGATGTCATGCACGACGCCGAATGGCCCCAGCTCAATCACGTCGACTGCTTGCCATGATTGTCGGTCGATCACCGCGATCTGGCTGCTGACGATTCCACGCTCAGCCCGCGAACAATTTGGACTTACCCCGACGATGACGTGGTCGGGGCCAACAGCAAGACCCCGAAGGTAGCCACCGCCGTCGCTTCTCCAGCAGCATTCACCGGAGTGTGGGTCAATGAGCATGCCCTGCGGCGAACCACAGGCGAGCGCTGCTCCCGACTCGAAGCGACAATAATTATGCAGGCCGGTAAAGCCGTGAATGGGTTCCTCAGCGAGCAGTGTGAGACTGGGGTAGGCCAGCCGTATGAGTCGTGAACCCGATTGAAAACCGTGGGCGACCACAGACAGCACGCCAGCGGCTTCGAAGAGCGAATTGATGTGGAGGCCAGCCCGCTGATCGGGAGTGAGGCGATCCCAGCGGTCCCGATGCAGACGCGATTCCTGAAAATAGCCGGGGGCGTCGGGGTCGAGCACGAGCAGACTGTTCCGGCCGGTATTGGTGCAGATGACCCGACCGTCAGAGCCGACGAGGATCTGGTGGGGCTGTGAGAGGGCCCCAATGCAATCGGAGGCCCCAACCGAGATCCAGCCCACCTCTGATTGGGAGTAGCTGGTGAGGTCGGTCAGGGAGCCGTTGTCGAGCCCGCTATGGGAGAGGACCAGGTCATGGCTGTCTGGCCGCCAGCTGATTCCGTAGTATTCCCGGCGGTGTGACTCAATGACTGCAAGCGTGTGGGACTCGATATCGACGGCGAGCAGAAAGTGAGGTGTTGAGACGGCGGCAAGCATGGCGGCATAACGGGGCGAGAAATCAGCATTCTCAGAGGGATAACGCGATCGCTACAACCTCGGTTTCCGTGGAACATGGCCGCCCGTCGATCACTGCCAAAAAAGGCTCAGGAACAGGGAGGACGGACCGATGCTGGTCTTTGCGCATGTCCCCAAAACTGGTGGGACTTCGATAACGGCGATTCTGTTGCGGTTCCTGACCGCCTGCGGTGCTTCACCTGAGTCTGTTTTGCTGTACGGCACGATGATTCCCTACAGCGACCTCGCACCACTCGATCAGCTTCCTGGAAGGATCCAGTTTCTGGCGGGGCATTTTCGCGAACCACACTACGACAAGCTGTTGCCCCATAAGCCCTTTGTTATCGCCAGTGCCCGCGATCCATTCGAGCGGTTCTGTTCCGGCCTCGAACACTTTGAACGGCTGCGTCAGGCCGGAGAAACCACACTCCACAGATATCAGCGAACCAGTCGGCTGTTGGAGGATCTGGCAGCGAGCCGCGGTAACCGTCAGGCAACCTGCGAGGCGATCCTTCGCTATCAGCGAGAAGCGGACCCGTATCGCGGGCTGCGGAGGATTCTGCTCTACCAAGACCGGTTTGTGGCGGATGCTCGAATTGAGTCGACAGAAATCGATCGATTGTGCCGCATGCTTGCCACCCAGTCGCCCAAACGCGTCATCGATTGTGAAACACTCCGCGGCGTGAGCCGTCAGAATGTCTGGCCGCAATTGTTCTTCAATCGTTTCTGCGTGGCTGACCGAGCACTGCTCAGGGAATGCTTCGACGAATGTTTTGGCGACACGAATGAGTTAGTCCGGGCTTTTCGGGATCAAACCCCCAGCCTGTTCGCCCCTGCGATCTGGCAGCTCTGCTGTCAACGGCTTGGTCTACAGGAGCCCGTTGCCTGACCGGGAGTCATGTCATAGCTGCAAGCCAGGGATCACTCCGTGTCGGTATCTGGTGTGCCTACGGGGAAACGCTGACCTCCTCGGCAGGAATCGGGGTGTTCGTTCATAACCTTGCCCGTGGAATGGCTGCGGTTGAAGAGGTTGCCGATGTCGTTTTGGTAGTGCATGCCGGCGATGAATCGCTGGTGGCCGAGACGGTTGCAGCCGGTGACGGGCGGTTCGCTACGGCATCCCTGCACCCGCTTCCACGGTTGCAGCGGTGGCGTCAGCGGTGGCACCGTTCGCGACATCGCCGGCTTTGTGACCGGATCGCCAGTGGGGTGCACGCCGAAAAAGTGCTCGCACGGCGTCGCCGTCACGAGGCCATGATCCAGCAGATTTTTGCAGGCCAACGCCTTGACCTGTCGCCAAATTTTGGCGAACGCGATGTCTGGCTGTTACCCCACGTTGATGTCCGCCGCCCCTTTGCGGAACCGTCTGTCGTGGTGGTCCACGACATGGTGACACTTCATTTTTCGGATGTGATGGAAAAGAGAAAGGTCGAATCATTTCGCCGAAATTGTCAGCAGGTCGTCAGGCAGGCCACCCTGGTTGGCACCATGTCACGGACGATCCGGGACGTTGACATCGTGGGGCTCCTCGGCTGTCCACAAAACAAGGTGCGGGTGGTTCCGGGAGCGGTGCCAACAGATTTCGGGGAACCGGTCGGTACCGACGAACTTCTTAGGCGTCATCCTGTGGCCGGGCAGCCCTATCTGCTCTACCCGGCTGGCTACCGGTCATACAAGAATCATGTAACGCTGGTTGAAGCACTTGCCCTTCTCCACCAGGCTGGGCATCCCGAGCTCCAACTGGTTTTGACCGGTTTTGAAGGTCTGCCGGAAACGCTTGCTGGGCAGTTGCAGGCTGTCGGCGTCATGGAGCATGTCCATCTGCTCGGGGTTGTGGATCGCCCCACGCTGGCCGGGCTTTATCAGCATGCGGCAATGACCGTGGTGCCGTCGCTGTACGAGCAGGGTTCTTATCCCGTGGTCGAGGCGATTCACTGGGGATCACCCGCCGCGTGCAGCGACATTCCCGCACTGAGGGAATATCTTGAGAAACTCCAGGGAGCGGTGCCCTTTTTCGATGCCCGCGAACCCCGCAGGGTCGTCGATGTCGTTGCGGCGGTACTGGCTGACCGAGCCAGTGTGCTGGCCCGCCAGCAGGCAGCCCTCACCCAGATGGCAACCCGCTCCTGGCAGACCGTCGCCGAGGAATGGATCACGGTGCTCCGTGAAGCAGTGCAGGGCAACCCGGCCAAACGCGGTCGGTGATCGCCGTCAAGCTGCACGTCTATGTTGCCGGCTGGTCTGCTGCCGGCGGCCGCGGTTGACCCTTCCGGTTTCGTGAATGCAGTCACAAATGGCTCGTACGTCGTCATCGGTGAGCTGCGGGTAGGTTGGGAGCATCAGGCCCGCTCCTGCCAGTCGATCGGTGACAGGGAGGCGAGTGCCACGTTCCCGGGCAGCCTGACGATAGGGCGGCAGTTGATGGAGTGGTTCAAACAGCGGCCGGGAGTCAATCCCATGGTCCCTCAAAGCCTCTGCCAACTGATCCCGGTCGCAGCCGAATTGCTCCCGGTGAACCAAGCAGCAAGCCAGCCAGGGCGATGGTGTCGCCCAGGAAGCATCCTCACGGAGGATGATGCCAGGAATAGCCACCAGTTCACGGCTATAGAGTTCAACGATCTCCTGCCGTCGAGCCAGCATTTCATGTCGTCGTTCCAGCTGGCCGCAGAGGATGGCGGCGGCGACATTGGTCATTCGGTAATTGAAGCCGACAATCGGAAAATGGTAGCGACGGTTGGGATCCATGCCCTGACCGCGGAGCATCGACATCCGTTTCTGGAGCAGGGGGTCGTTCAGGCTGACCGCACCACCCTCGCCACTGGTGAGCACCTTGTTGCCAAAGAATGAAAAGGCAGCAGCGTTGCCCAGGCTGCCGCAGAGCCGGCCCTTGTAGCGGGCGAAGATCGCCTCGGCTGCGTCTTCGACTATCCAGAGCCCGTGGGTGACGGCAAGGTTCACAATGGGATCCATGTCGGCCGGATGGCCGAGCAGGTGCACAGGCAGAATACCCCTCGTCTGATTTGTGATGGCCGCTTCGATCTTGGTCGGGTCGAGGCACCAGGTGTTTGGATCGACATCGACAAAAACAGGTGTGGCACCGCAGTAGGTGACGGCGTTGGCGGTAGCGATGTAGGTCAGTGACGGCACAATCACCTCATCTCCCGGCCCCAGTCCGAGGGCGGATACCGCGAGATGAAGGGCGGTGGTTCCACTGGAAGTGCCGAGGGCATAGTCGCAGTTGCAGGCTTCGGCGAACTCGTTCTCAAACCGGTTGAGGAAATCCCCCGTGGAGGAAATCCAGTTGCTTGCCACCGCCTCGGAAGCATATCGGAGCTCATTCCCAGAGAGGTCTGGAACAGCCATGGGAATTTTCCGAGCCATCAGGCAGCCTGCTGTGGGGAGAAGGTTGGAGCATCGGGGGCAGTCCCTGCGGTGAGGGAAAACCGGCCCAGCCACTGGGCCTCGTCATGCTCCGTGAGGACGTAGCCGAGTTTCTGATAGAGCCCGACGGCGGCGGTGTTGTCGCGATAGACCTTGAGCCGTACGACCTTTGCGCCGCGGAGGCGGGCGAGATCGTGGAGCTGCCGGATCATCTGACCGGCCAGGCCCTGACTGCGAAAATCAGGATGGACAGCGATGCCCAGACTCGGTTCGGCAAAACCTTCATCCCAGCCCCGCAGCATGCCGTAGGCAACGGCTTCACCGCGGGCAAAACCAAAGCGGTAGATGTCCTCAGTCGGCCTGCCTGTTGGGCAACGCCCCCGGGTCAGGTGACGGGCCTCACGTGGCGTAAAGGGATGGGGGTGGAAGGACTGGCTATTCCCACCCGCGACCAACGCCGCAAAGAAGCGAGCGATCGCCGGTTCATCGGCTGGTTCTGGGCCGCGGATGACCATTGGGAATGATTGAGGGGTGAACGTTGCTTTTGCCTCGACGGTTGACCGCAAAGCAGCCGCCGAGTTCAACCGGGAGGGAATACAGCAATGGGACCTTCACGAAAATGCCTATTTTCGGACAGGTCTTGCGGGTTTCAGCGGCCTGTCCCCGGCCCTCTGAGCTGCTCCAGCGGTACGAAGCCGTCGCTGCCGGGCGGGCTGGAGCTGGGAGGCTGGCAGGGCGGAGCGAAGAGCCGTCGCCAGAGATGGCGACCCAGCCAGTACCCGGCAGCGGCGACGATCGCGATGGCAATGAGGTCTTGCACAGCAGCTTCTGCGGATCTCCGGTGCGTCAACAGCGTCCTACCAGCCCAGCGCCGTGCCGGCCTGATAGGTCACAAACGCCCCCAGCCAGGCCAGGGCCGTCATGTAGCCAAAGGTCACCACCGGCCAGACCAAGCTGCCGGTTTCCTTGCCGATCACCACCAGGGTGCTCGCACACTGCGCGCAGAGGGCAAAGAAGACCATGATCGAGAGGGCGACTGGCAATGTGAAAACCTTGCGGTCGGTGCCGTCCCAGGTGGCCGCCCGCAGCTGGCGGATCAGCAGGCTCGCCCCTTCCTCCTCACCGGGATCGACATCACCGAGGTTGTAGATCACCCCCAGGGTGCCGAGGACGACCTCACGGGCGGGAAAGCTGGCCACGGCGGCACAGCCCAGCCGCCAGTCCCAGCCCAAAGGCTTCACCACCGGCTCAATCAGCCGGCCGGCCCGACCGAGAAAGCTCTGCCGCAGGGCCTCGCCCTCAAGCACTGCCGCGTCGGCCGTTGCATCGGCAGGCAACTCGGGTTTCGGATAGGTTCCCAGCGCCCAGACCACGATGCTGACCGCCATGATCAGCGTGCCGGCGTTCTTCAGAAATGACACCGCCGCCTCACGGACCCGTTCCAGCACCACCGCTGGCTGCGGCCACCTCCAGCCAGGCAGTTCCATCACGAAGGGCTGTGGGGGGCCGCGGAAGACAGTTCGAGACAGGACGAAGGCGACCACCGCCGCCACCACGACGCCGATGGCATACATCGCCGCCAGGACCACCGCCGGCAGCCGCAGCCAGGAAACGCCCACTGCCACGTTGGGGACAAACGCCCCACAGAGCAGCAGATAGACCGGCAGCCGGGCCGAGCAGCTCATCAGCGGCGCCACCATAATCGTCAGCAGCCGGTCCCGGCGGTTTTCAATTGTGCGGGCGGCCATGATGCCCGGAATGGCGCAGGCAAAACTCGACAGCAGCGGGATGAACGATTTGCCCGACAGGCCGACACCGACCAGCAGCCGATCCATCAGGAAAGCGGCCCGCGACAGGTAGCCGCAGCCCTCGAGGATGGCGACGAACAGAAACAGAATCGCAATCTGTGGCAGGAAGATGACCACGCCACCGACCCCGGCGATCACGCCGTCAATCATGAGGGACTTCAGCGTCCCTTCGGGCAGCACGGCATCGGCCCCGGTGGCGAGGGTATCGACCCCGGCCGAAATCAGATCCATCAGTGGTGCCGCCAGCCAGAAGATCGAGCTGAAGATCGCCAGCATCGTCACGATGAACACCAGCGTGCCCCAGAGCCGATGGGTTAGCAGGCTGTCGATCCGGTCGCTAACCGAGCGGCGGTGGTCGGTCTGCCGGGTGACCACCCGGTCGACCACCCCGTCAATCCAGGCATAGCGGGCGATTGCCTCGGCGGCGGCTGCCGGCCGGGCAGGGTCGCCCGTGGCCAGGCAGCTGGCGAGTCGTTCTGGCAGGGTTGGGGGCTGCCAATCAGCCGCCTCGACCAGCATGTCGGCCAGCCGGCCAACGCCCAACCGCCGCGGGGCGACCACGCTGACGACGGGACAGCCAAGTTCAGCGGAGAGGGCGCCGGTGTCGACTGCGATGCCCCTCGCCTCGGCCACGTCGCCGAGCGTGAGGGCAACGATGACCGGCAGGCCCACCGCCAGGGCCTGGCTGACGAGATAGAGGTTGCGGGCCAGATTGGTGGCGTCGGCCACTACCACCACGCAGTCGGGACGGGTCACACCCTTCATCCGGCCCTGCAGGACATCAAGCACCACCTGCTCGTCGGGGCTCTTGGCGACCAGGCTATAGGTGCCGGGCAGATCGATCAGCTCAATGCCCTGGCCCCGGTGGGTGAAGCGGCCAACCTTCTCTTCAACGGTGACCCCGGGATAGTTGCCAATCCGGGTGGGAATGCCGGCCAACGCCGAAAACAGCGTGCTCTTGCCCGTGTTGGGATTGCCCAGCAGCGCGACGGTCAGGTGCCCGCTCGCCCGGTCGGGTGTTGCAGTCGAATGGTCACGGGTAGCGAGAGCCTCGGCTGAAGACATTGACCATTCCAGTCAGCAAGCAGCTGTGGGGACACGGGCGGGTGAGCGTCAGGGATGAATGGCCACCCGGTCCGCCTCGCTGCGGCGAATCGACAGCCGGTAGCCCCGCAGTTCCAGTTCCAGCGGATCGCCCAGGGGCGCGGTGCCCACCACAGTGACAGCCACGCCCGGCGTCAGGCCCATCTCCAGCAGTCGCAGCGAAATGGTGTCATCGCCCGCAACGTCGGCCACCTGGGCGGTCAACCCAACCGGCATTTTTGCAAGCGATCGCATGGGAGAGTCCATTTCAAGTGGGTGCGGAAACGGAGAAGAACCGACGACATTTTGGCAATCGGAACCAGCGGCAGGAAAAGTTGAGAATGATTCTCAACTAGGACCTATCCTAGATTGGCTGGTAGGGCCGGACAAGTGGATCGGCCTGATCAGGCAGCTGACGGGAAAGGGCTGGCATGGCGGCAGGCATCTACATTGCCGGCACCGATACTGATGTCGGCAAAACGGCTGTGGCGAAGGCGGTGCTGCGGCAACTGGTAACGGCCGGGACCGATTGCCGGGCCTACAAGCCGGTGGCCAGCGGTGTTCAGCCGGGGCAGTCCGACTCCGAACAGCTCTGGCAGGCGGCCGGCTGCCCCGGCTTGCAAGCCGACGTCTGCCCGCAGGCGTTCCGGGCTGCCATCGCCCCTGAGCAGGCCGCCCGGGCTGAGGACCGTCTTGTCGATGAACAACTGTTGCGGCAGGGGATCGTGCCCCATCTCGCCGGCGAGTTGATCGTCGTGGAGGGTGCCGGCGGGCTTTTCTCACCGCTGGGGCCGGCCACCCTCAATGCCGATCTGGCCCGCGACCTGGGCCTGCCGGTGCTTCTGGTCGATGCCGCCCGCCTTGGCCTGATCGGCCGGACGTTGGCCACCGTCACCGCGGCCCGGGCCGTCGGGCTGACTGTGGCGGCGGTCGTTATTTCTGAAACTGCTGTAGCCGCGACGACTGAACCGCCTGATCGCCCGGCAACGATTGCTGCGGCCTCACTGGCCGACCTGAGGCGCCGGTTGCCTGAGCTGCCGATTGGCTGGCTGGGCCATCAAGCCGACCTGATCGAGCCGACAATCGACTGGAGCAGCCTGGCCACTCCGGTGCGGCAACCGTGATGCAACGCACAGCCAGAAGTACCCTTACGCCCCAATTGGGGTCAGGTCTTGAAAATTAACTTTTCCTTCTCCAGGCCTTTGGAAGCCATTCGGGCACGCTGCCCGAAAAGTTAATTTTCAAGACCTGACCCCAAAGACAAAGAGCCCACTGCGCTCTCGGCCGGGGCGGCAGCGGTTGCGAGGCTGCCGGCGGTAAGGGTAAGCACCACCTGCCAGCAGCCGGAGGCGTCGGGGGTGACGATCCAGTGGGGCATTACCACCACCGATTGATGCACCAGCTCAAAGCCCCCCTCTGACTGACTCACCGACTCGATCGGGAAGGTCCAGACGCCAGCTAGGCCGCCGTTGCTGGCGACCTGGCAGTCAAGCGTGGCCCGGATATCGAGCCAGTCATCCTCGAGGGCGAGCGTTGAGACCTCCTTGAGGTCGAGCCGGCTGCCGAGCTGGCCCAGGTCGCGGCCGGCGGCGTCACGAAAGCAGCGGCCCGCCGCATCGGCCGGCAGGCCGGCAAAGTTGAACTCGACGACGAGATGCTGGCAGAAGTCGGCGGGCAGGCCCTCCAGCTTGTAGCCGATTTCAATGGTGTCGGAACCTGCTGAAAGCGTCACCGCCTTGGAGAGTTTCAGTGGGATGCCCCAGACGTTGCCCAGTCGGGTGAGCAGCACCTGGATTCGATCGGGATTGCGGCGGATGCTCGCCTCGTAGAAGCCGGTGGCGAAGTCACCTCGCTCCATGGCGTCGCCGCCGGCCACTGCAGCGGCCGTAGCGTCGACATCATAGAAATGGTCGATCAGGCTCTTGCGGCGAGTGGCATCATAGCGAACCATCCGCTCGAGGCCTTCCTGCTTGAAGGTGGCCAGCTGCGAGGCATCGATGATGCTGCGGGCCTTGCCCGGCCCGGCCAGTACCTGGGCGTGATAGGCCTCCGGCCGGCGGTCAAGCGTGGCCAGCAGGTTGTGCCGCTGGTGACGGAGGTCGAGTTCATAGAGCATGCCACCGGTCGCCGGGGCGAACCAGCAGTCGACATGCTCATTCGACAGCCGCACCTCGGTCCGGCCATTGAAGGTGTAATCGGAACTGACCGCCTCGACCCAGGGGCTCGTGCGGCCCTCGGCCCGGTCGAGGGCATTCTCGGCGGTGATCAGTTCGCGATAGATCGCATTGCGGAGATGGGGCAGATAGATGCCGCCGAAGGCCCCGTGCCAGTAGGCACAGTTACACTGGCTGCGATAGGTCGCCGCCACTGCTTCGTCGTAGGCCTGGCGATCGACCGGACCGGTGGTGCCCAGCCGGGCCAGCCGATTGCTGACGACCAGCATGCGGGCATACATCTCGTTGGCCTCGGGGTAGCGGTGGCGAAAGTTCCGCCATGAGCCGCCGCGGACAAACGGTTCAATCGCCGCCAGCTGCGGGTCGGTCTTGGCCGCCTGCCGGGCTTCAATGCAGGCCAGCTGTTTCGCTGGGGGCAGCACCCACTCGGTCATCTCGCGATAGCTGCATTCCGGCAGCCAGATCGTGCCTGCCGGTGGCTCCTCGCGAATCACCTCCGAGGGGAGCGTCATCCTGATCCAGTCGGCATTGGCCTCAAGCAGCGAAAAGAACTGTTCCAGCCAGCCCTCTTCAAAGCAGGTGCGATGGGTGTCGGGCCAGACGCCAAACTTCTCGCCGTCATCGCCAAAGACGGCAAGGGCTCCGTGCCGCCGGGCGGCGAGGAATCGCAGGTGTTCAAGCGTCGCTTCCGGGGCGGCGAAGGGGATGACATACCGCAGGTGTTCACTGACCGGAAAGACGGTCAGGGTGCGGCCGTCACCCTCAGTTAGCCAGTGCCGGTCAAGCTGGTCAGCGGCCAGGCCGGCTGCCTTGAAGTGAAAGTCGTCAAGGATCGTCCAGTCGATGCCGGCGGCGGCCAGGTCGGCGGTCATGCCGGGGTCCCAGACCCGTTCAGCCACCCACATGCCGGTGACCTTCGTCCGCAGGCGGTGTTCCAGCCAAGCGGTGTAGCGACGGATCTGGCCGATCCGGTCGCGGGCTGGCAGCATCGCCAGCACCGGCTCATAGAAGGCTCCGCCGACAATCTCGATCTGCTTCGCCGCAGCTAGTTCAGCCAGCCGGTCGAGATACTCCGGGTGGTTGGCCTCCAGCCACTCCGCCAGCGGACCACTGGTGTGCAGGGCCAGCCGGATGCCGGGGTGCCGAGCAAGCAGATCGAGCATCGGCCGGTAGCTGTCCTGATAGGCCTGCTCAAAGACACCGTCGAAGTTGCCGACCGGCTGGTGGTCGTGCAGGACGAAACAGAGGCGGACGGCATTGCTCATCGGCGGGGCGTTCCGAAAGGGGTGGCGGCCAGTCACTGATTTTCAGGGCTGGTCGAGGCCGCGCCAAATGACGGGGCTCGGTTTTCACCGGCTGCGATGGCCAGTTCTGGGCCCGGCCGTAGCGGCTCTGCCGACTGGGAAAGATGGTTGGTGGGCCGTGGGCACCAGCGGTGTCACCAGCAGCCGGTCTCCCGCAGCAGCCGGGCCGCGGTGGCCGGGGCCATGGTCGAGATGTGACAGCCCGTGCCGAGTTCGAAGCCAGCCAGCGGAGCCAGCCGGGGCAGGAGCTCCAGGTGCCAGTGCCAGCGTACCGCCAACGGCAGGAGCTCAGCAGGTGCCCGATCGGGAAACTGATGCAGCCACCAGTTGTAGCTTGCGTTTGGGACCAGTTGCTCGACTGCCGCAGCATACCGCTGGGTGAGTTCCGCCACGGCCTCAACGTCCGCAGCGCCCGCCTGATGAAAAAATGCCGCCGGCGCGTCGGCCACCAGCCAGACTTCAAAGGGCTGTCGCGGTGCCGGCGGTACCAGGGCGACGAGGCCGCCAAGGCGACTGACAACGCGGTCACTCGCCGCCGCGTCTTCAAGCAACTCAGCAAACCGCTTCGGTGCCGCCGCCAGCTGTCGGCACTTGGCAATGATCGTGGGGGGCACCCGGTCGATGGCGATCAGCTGGCTGTGCAGGTGCTCAAGTGAGGCGCCGGCGGCGAGCCCACCATTTTTGAAGATGGTTGCCCAGCTGAACTGCTCGGCGGCAGCCAGTTGCCCCAGCCGTCGCTGGCCGAGCTTCCAGACCTGCTGCCAGTCTGCGGCTGGCACGTCGAGGACCGAGGCGACATGCTTAGGCGACTCGATCACAACCTCATGCAGCCCGTGGGCGGCGGTGATGGTGGCGGGTTGGCCAGTGGCCGTTTGGCTGTCGGGGTTACCAGCGGTGATCGGCTCGACAACCGGATAGCGGTTGGGCACGATTCGCGCTTTCCAGCTGCCGGCTGTTGGCTCGGGCCAGCGGACGAGGTCGGCGGCAGTGAGATGCTCGTTGCCGCCGCAGAAGGGGCAGGGTCCGGCCGCTTTCTCAGCATGATCATTGGGTCGGTCAGCCCGCCGGGGGGCAACGAAGACATCCCGGCCCGAGAGCGGATCGTGGTGGATGGTTGGGGGGCTGTCGTCAGGGGCGGGGGGCATCGGGCGTCTCAGGAGCCGGAAGCTGGTGAACGGCCGATGTTGAACGGCACACCCGACCGTTCTACACTCTGACGGCAGCGGGAGCCGGTCAGCGCATGATTCTGCTTGCCCTTGCCGCGGCCCTATTCCGCGATCAGCACACACTCCGGAGACAGCACCATGCTCACCGTCGGCGACGAATTCCCGCAGTTTTCGGTTCAGGCCTGCGTCGGCACCGAAAAGGACGACATCAAGCTGCTCTCGACCGCCGACTATGCCGGCAAGTGGACCGTTTATTTCTTCTATCCGAAGGATTTCACCTTCGTCTGCCCGACCGAACTGGCCGAGTTCAACAAGCAGCTGAAAAACTTCACCGACCGCGACACCAGCGTGGTGGGTGGCAGCACCGACAACGAGTGGTGCCACATGATGTGGCGGCGGTCGCATGATGACCTGAAGGATCTGGGCTACCCGCTGATTGCCGCCCAGAAACTCGGGGCCGAATTGGGCATCCTGGAGAAGACCGAGGGCTACTGCCAGCGGGCCACCTTCATCGTCGACCCCCACGGAGTGATCCAGTGGGTGGATGTCAACCAGGGCCGGGTGGGCCGCAACGTGGCCGAGGTGCTGCGGGTGCTCGACGCGCTGCAGAGTGACGAACTCTGCCCCTGCAACTGGAAGAAGGGCGACCCCTACGTCACGGTCGGGTAGCCAGCGGCATGGTCAGCCGGTTTCGCCCGCACTCGTGGCGGCAGAAGTTCGGGCATGCCTTCCGGGGCCTCAGGCGGGCCCTCCGCACGCAGCATAGTTTTGTGGTGCATCTGGCTGTTGCCGCGGTCGTCGTGCTGGCGGCGGCCGTCCTGCGGGTGTCGGCGGCCGACTGGGGCCTGCTGATGCTGGCGATCGGCCTCGTGCTGGTGGCCGAAACCTTCAACACGGCAATCGAGTCACTGGCCCGGGCGGTCGACACCCGCTTTCATCCGCGGCTGCGAGACGCCCTCGACATCGCGAGCGCCGCCGTGCTGCTGGCGGCCGGCACGGCGGTGGTGATCGGCCTGATCGTCTTCCTGCCGCGGCTCTTCGGGCTGATCGGTTTATGGTAGGGCCCTCACCCTACGCATCCAGCGGCCCGAATCCCTGCCGCACCGCCTCCTCGAGCCGGGTGATCTCGTCATCGCTGAGCATCGCAACCTGCGACTGCCGCTTCACCGCCGAGAGGCCGCCGCCGTTCTGCCGGCACAGCCGGATGGATTTCGGAGATCGGCAGCCGCCGGTTTTCCTGCCAGCGGCCGGCGGGCCACGGGCGGGAGACGGGGTGGCTGCGGCAGTGGTTGGTGCCGCGTCATCCCATGGGCTTACAGCCTGCCGCTAGCCGGGCGCGGCTCACCTTCCCCCAGGCAGACTGTGGATAACGGCCGCCGCCGCGGGAAGAGGCGACGAGCAACCCCGAACCCCCGCGGCGTTTTCGGGTGTTGCCCGAGTGAGCCATCGTTCGCCCGCATGCGGGGGCAAGGGCCACGGATGACCTTTTCC
>Ga0209986_10002262_pt1 | contig 17828 bp, 18 predicted proteins | sample BlataG_FD_183168 | JGI IMG/M metagenome (GOLD analysis project Ga0209986, IMG submission 183168) | Deep subsurface microbial communities from Black Sea to uncover new lineages of life (NeLLi) - Black_00105 metaG (SPAdes) (version 2) | ecosystem: Environmental > Aquatic > Marine > Oceanic >...
TGCTTGACAGAATTCTTTATGTACATCCAGGCCTACATATAGCATGGTCTCTTGCCTCCATCGTAGTTTTTACCAACCACGATATAGGCGAGGGACCACTTCAACATGCCATCCTCTTTCATTATTCTTATTGGTTGGGTCCTTCTGTTATTAATTACCGTAATCATTTTTCGTGTAACTAAATATGATACTAGTTTGCTATAAATGGTGTGAATGTATTCGAACCCAATATCTATTCATGACCTCTTGCGGTCTCTACAGCAGGAAATTTGATTGATTCTCTACTCGCGAGATTTGTATGTGCTACTCTATTCTCGCATTTTTGGCGTATTTATAAATACTAGAATTTGTTTGGTTACTTAGCGATGAGCGCCATGGGTGCTCACGTAGAAAAATATAGGAGATAGACAAAAATGAGTGAGGAGCCGCAAAGAGGCGGTGGCCGTAGATTCGACTCGCGTCCGCGGGAGATGCATAAGGTAACATGTTCAGACTGCGGAAACGAGACGGAGGTTCCCTTTAAGCCAACAGAGGGGAGGCCTGTCTACTGCCGCGAGTGCTATGAGAAGCATAGACCCCCGAGACGGAGTAGGTTCTAAGAATAGGTTCTAGGCATTCGGTTTTTTTCTGAATGGATTATACGAACTATTTGAAAATTTCTTTTTTATTTTTTATTTTTCTATTCCACAGTCATGAGTCTATCGCTGATTTGTTGTTTCCTTATTGACAATTCGTATGCTCTTATCCAGGATATCCCACGCCTTCTCCAATAATTCCTCATCTATTATTAGTGGAGGAATATACCTCATTGATGATTTCCCGCAACCGAGGATGCATATTCCATTTTTCAGCGCTATCTCTGCGATTTTATCCCTTGCTTTCTCATTTGTTGCCAAAGTCTTTCGATCCTTTACGAATTCATGTGCAAGCATGAGACCGAGTCCTCTTGTATCACCAATGATCTCGTATTTTTCCTGCATTTCGCGGAGGCGTTTCAATGATTTCTTTCCAATTTTTCTAGCTCTTTCCAATAGTTTCTCTTTTTCGATTATTTTCAAAGTGGCAATTGCTGCCGCTGCGCCAATTGGATTTCCACCGAAAGTATTCGAGTGCATGCCTCTTTCCTTGAAGTCCAGCTTCCTATCAATAATAAGTGCGCCGATAGGCATGCCAGATCCTAAGGCCTTTGCCGAGGCAATTATATCTGGTTTAACTCCGAAGTGCTCTATAGCCCAAAATCTTCCTGTTCGTCCGATTCCTGCCTGAATTTCATCATCTACGAAAAGAATTTCGTGTTTCTCGGCAGTCCTTTTTATTATTGGCAGGAATTCCTTTGGAGGTACAATGTATCCCCCTTCGCCTTGAATTGGCTCTGCAAATATTGCAGCAATATCTCCTGGTGGGACGTACGTATTGAAATAAACTTCATCCAAAATTCTTGCGCACCAGAGATCACAATCGGGATATTCTAATTTGTATCTACATCGGAAACAGTAGGCATATGGAATATGATAAATTCCTGGCATAAAGGGTGAGAAACCTTCTCTGTGAATTGGTTTACTAGCAGTAAACGACAGTGACCCCATTGTTCTTCCATGAAATGCGCCCATGAATCCCATAAATGTCCGGCGGTCGGATGCGCTCTTAGCGACTTTAATGGCGGCTTCTATGCACTCAGTTCCACTATTTGTGAAGAATACCTTCTTTTGTTGTTTCCCAGGAGATAACTCAATGAGCTTTTCCGCTAACTCGACTTGAATTTCATAGTAGAAGTCGGTCCCCGCCATATGTATGAATTTATCCAGTTGGTCCTTAATTGCTTTGACAACCAATGGATGGCTGTGTCCGACATTATGAACGCCGATTCCGGAAAATAGATCAATGAGAATATTTCCATCAACATCCTCAATGAGCGCGCCTTCAGCTCTTTTAGCGACAAGTGGTCCTACCTTTGTTGAAGTAACGATTGCATTCTTGTCACGAGCTATAATCCTCTTTGCTTCTGGCCCGGGAAGATTCTTTAACATTTTGGGAGCCTTATATGCCATATTTTCACCCCTAAGATCCATCCTTGATAATCGAGCAAATACATAACTCCTGAGATAATAGGCCCGAGGGTAAAGAAATTCACTGATGGCCAGAGAGTTTTACGAGATAAAAGCTCTCATATATGTAAAGATTATATCGAATCTCTGTATCATCTGACTGATGCAATTCACTTAATCATGAAATGAATGGGTAGCGATCATTCGTAGGAAAACTGCTGAGGTGCAAACAATATGGAATATCAACTGCCAGATTGGGTTTCTGAGTGGGCGAAAGCTGCCCCATATATGAAGGTGACTCCACCGGGTCCGAAGAGCAAGGAAATTATCGATCTCGATGAGAAATATGTCTCGCCATCATATGATCGGCTTTTCAAATTTGTAATGCACAAAGCTTCGGGCGCCAGCATCATGGATGCCGACGAGAATGTGTATATTGACTTCTCCTCAGGGATAGGTGTAATGAATGCTGGCTGGGGGAATCCAAAAGTTGTATCGATTATTAAGGAGCAATCAGATCGCCTTGTACATTCGCTCGCAAATGATGCCTATTTCGAGTATCAGGCAAAATACGGAGAACTTCTGGCAAAACTCTCTCCTGGGTCTGCACTTTCTAAGACTTTCTTCGGAAATTCCGGCGCCGAAGGAGTGGAAGCAGCTGTCAAGCTATCCAGATATCACACAGGTCGATCTGAGCATATCGCCTTCATGGGATCTTATCACGGTAGAATCGGTAATGCACTTGCATTGACAAGCAAGAAAATCTTCAAGCACCGTCATGGACCAATGGCTCCAGGAATCTATTTCACGCCATATCCTTACTGTTACAGATGCTGGTTCAGACAAGAGTATCCTTCGTGCAATATGCTGTGTCTGGATTTCTTCGAGAATGCGGTCCTCGAGTATGGAGGATCCTCAGGTGATGTAGCATCAGTTATTGTCGAGCCAATTCAGGGAGAAGGCGGTTATATCGTGCCTCCGAAGGAGTTTCTACCGCGATTGCGCAAGATCTGTGATAATCATGGGATGCTCTTGGTCTGTGACGAGGTGCAGGCAGGCTTTGGCAGGACCGGAAAGCTTTGGAGCTGCGAGCATTGGGATGTAATACCCGACATCATGATAATAGGAAAAGCTGCAGGAGGAGGTGTGCCGTTCGGCGGCATAGTTTCGAAACCCGAGATCATGGGCAACTGGAAGCCCGGCTCTCATTCAAGCACATTCGGTGGAAATGCTCTGAGCAACGCCGCGGGATATGCGCATTTAAATGAGATTGTCAATGAAAATCTCTCGAAAAGAGCTCACGATCTCGGTCAGGAGGCGATGAAGCAGCTCACGGAGGCTGCAGAGAGCCATCCAATGATCGGCGATGTCCGTGGCAAAGGACTGATGCTCGGAGTCGAGATCGTCAGAGATTTCAAGACGAAGGCACCGTATCCCGTGCGGAATCTGCAGGAGATATGCTGGCGTAGAGGCTTGATGATGATCACTGCCGGCATGGACTTCAATGTGTTCCGCATTATTCCTCCGCTCGTGATCTCCTCTGATCAGCTGACAAAGGGAATTAACATCTTCATTGAGGCGCTCTCCGAGGTGGAGCGCGGAGAAGGCATCAAGAGATAAAACTGCAATGAAGTCAAGTCAGATAGGTATTTTCTTCGAACGCTCTCAGCCTCTCTTATAACCTATTTGGCGTAGAAATTCGTATCGTGCTTTCACATGTTCTTTGTCTTCAACACCGACTGGACCAACGCCGTCTACCACACCCAGGATTCCGCGTCCGCGCTCGTTTTCTGCAATGACGACATCGACCTGATTTGCCGTTGCGCAGAAGATCGTGCAGACCTCTTGCACCTGCTTAATCTCGTTTAACACATTTATTGGAAATACATTTCCCAGCACAATGACGAATGTATGCCCTGCGCTAATCTTCAGGGCGTTTTCCTCCGCCAATTTTTTCAGTCCCTCATCTGTTCCCTCTGAGCGCACAAGGCGATCTTGAGATGCCTCGCAGAACGCCAGACCGAATTTGATTTCAGGAACAGAAGTGATAAGAGCCTCGTAGATATCCTCTACAGTCTTTATGAAGTGGCTCTGCCCTATGATAATATTCGCTCCTTCTGGAAAGCTCATAGTCACGCTATCAATTTTCAATCCACACACCTCTCAGAAAGGAAAGAAAGCATCATATCATATTTATGATTTTGATGTGCTTTTCAAATGCGGGTGGAGAAGAGCAACATCAATGACGGTGCCGATAGGAAGGTTGTTTTTAATCGAAAAGAAAGTGTTAACGGACAAAGGACCTCTCTTTCGATAAGCTATTTTTCAAGGGGCAATAATGCCCATGAACGCTTCTCCAATTCCCAATCCAACCTACAAAAGCTTTATAAGCCACTTCATTTTAGGGTCAAATCCCGACCAAGGGTGATTGGCTGAAATATACCAGATTTGAGAAAGCTCGCATTATTGGTGCTAGAGCTCTCCAGATCAGCATGGGAGCACCGATTCTGGTTGATATTCCCGACGGAATGATCGATTCCGTTGATATAGCGTTAATAGAATTTTCGAAGGATGTTATCCCTATCACCGTTCGGCGGGCAACTTAAAGGGCGCTTGAATGACTGTCGAGAAAGAACCTCAGACAACCACTGACCTGCTAATACCAGAAGAGAATTATCTGACCTCAGGTGTCCATATAGGAACGCAGCAGAAAAGCGCTGATATGAAGGAATTCATTTTCAAAATCCGCAACGACGGACTTTATGTACTCGACGTCAAGAGAACTGATGCACGACTCAAAACTGCGGCTAAATTTCTCTCGAATTACAATCCTGAGAAGATACTTATCGTCTCAGCGCGACAGTACGGTCAGAAACCCGCGAAGGTTCTCGCAAGGACCTTGGGAACCAAGGTATTTGCAGGCCGCTTCGTCCCCGGGACCATGACAAATCCGAACCTACCACAGTTCGTGGAACCAGAGGTGCTCCTCGTGACCGATCCGGCAGCCGATGAGCAGGCGCTGCACGAGGCTCTCAGCATCGGCATTCCGATCGTAGCTCTCTGCGATGCGAATAACGCGACCAGAAATGTCGATCTGGTGATACCGACCAATAACAAGGGCAGAAGGGCTTTGGCGATGATCTACTGGCTGCTCTCGCGCGAGATTCTCAAAGAACGTGGGACTATACAGACCAATGACGATTACAAGCAAGCTATTGAGGATTTTGAGGCATCGCTCTGAGCTATTCCAATTGATTCTTGATAATGATCAAACCGTCTTTTCTATCTCAGAACTTCAATAACTTTTTTTGAGAATCCTGTATCCTTGCATTGCAGTATGGACATATCAATGTAGATTCAAGAAGCTCAGCATGGCATACGGGGCAAATGATCTCACCATGGGATAGCTTTGCAGGGATGTAATCAATACGCTTTCTTGAGAATCCCCAAATTGTTAGTAAAATACCGATAACCGCGAATATCATGGCACTTGCTACTAATGGAAAATAATCCCCTCGGGTCTCCTCTGCAAGAGCTTCCTGAACCCACGCCGTATTGAGCAGATAGACCGCCAATAGATAACTTAGTGCAAGCCAGATCATTAATGGACCAACAAGACGAGATAGGGAAGACCAAGGAATAGCTACGGTGCTTTGTGATTTCATATTCTTTCCTCAGACCTTAAATTGTCAGAGATAGGTTGAATGCAGCATGGATTGTAATCGCTATTAGGAGCGAAAGCACAAATGGCCAAACACGCCTTGATTGATGCCAAAGGCCTATGCCAAAGCCGGTTATTGAGGTGGCAAGCAGGTGCGTTGGAAAATGGACTCTCATCAAAGCGCCTGCTAGCATTCCTTCCGTTCCATAATCAGCATTGAAATAGACGAATATATACAGGAGATCTTCCAGGATTTTAAATCCGAGGCCCGCCATCAGACCAAGTAGTGCCCAATCAATAAGCCTGAGATTATTCCTCAATTCGTACCGGGCGAGATATAGCCCGAGCGGCTTGACCGTTTCTTCAACCACCGGAGCAAGCACGACTGCCGCCAGAATTGTGAGAAGATCTAGCTCTTGCACACCGACAACAATGAATCCAACCGTCCCTGTCATTTCCAAGAAAACGGCGGGAATCGCTGCTACGGCTCCAAATGCCATTGCAATAGCGATGAGTCCTGGCGTTAGCCTGGACCTGCTTTCGTGCTGGTTTATCCCATATGACATTTACGAATCCGAGATATCATTTACCGCCCTATTGAATTTACCAGTTGATCCTCAAAGTACCATTGGCTCTTGAAATGCTCATTCGGGTCCTTAACCAAAGTATGGAGCCAGTACAGCGCGAACAATCCGAGAGTTATTATTGACAGAATCAGATAAACAACAAATGATCTGTTTGGCACTGCTTGCATCCAGGGCGGCGCACCGATTGCATATCCCAACTTATTCATGGCAAGCTGGGTTTGCTGCGCAAAGGTATTCCACCTGCTGTCATGCTCGTATATTGTCTTCATCAGGAAATAGAACATGTACAGCCCAAGTATTATGCCTATAAATGGTAAAAACACAAGTCCAAGGATTATTGCGAGCGCCCAGAGAACGGGCTCTCGCTGCCTCTCACTCATGTTGCTCTGGCTGTGGATTGAGTTCATTGTGGCTATTTCGCTCGCGATTGTAGCCTCTCGCTCCGGTGATCCTGCAGCAGCCTTAAGGAATGAGATCATCCCCATTCTGAGCTGAGCTTCTCTCTGGCAATGTTCATTCTGGCGTTTTACCAGCTTGTAGGATAGAATGCCGATCAGAACGTAAAAGAGAATTGAGATGGCTAATGACGCGATAAATAATGCAAACCAGGCTGATCCGATGTCAAAAATATCAAAAGGATCCACTACCCCGTTTTCCACAGATGAGATCATCCAAAAAACTGCTGTTATCCCAATTGCTAAGCTAACTATAATAAAAAGAACTGGTACAATTACCCAAATCGATGAAACAATTTCATCAGTTGTCTGCCGGGCTCTTATCGCGCCCACCACTTGCTGCTTTGCTCCTTCGAGCGAAAACCCTCCCGGGAACGGTCCTGGTCCCGGTGCAGGCGGAGTCGGAGGAGCTGCCCCGGTGGGAGGATAAGTCGTACCGGCGGGCGGATAGCCATATTGTTGCGGCGGTTGATAGCTCATTCATATCACCCAAGACGGATAGCTATCGGCTATCCATGGTTGAATTGTCTTATTGAATATTAGTATTTCTTATTTGTTGAAAGGAAAGATCAAAGAATTGATTGCTCCTCCGTTGAAGATTTCTCCTTTCAATATTGCTGGACATGCGCTAACGATTTGACCTCTTCTGCGATCAGTATTGATCCAATCTCTCTTCATTATCCCGAATTGAGGCTGAGGCTTCTGAAGCCCGTAGCTAATGCAAAGTTTCTTCTGCTCAATTATGTATTTTTAATAGTGGAGTGATCATTTGGTCAGATTTCCAGCTGTAGCGGGTCATTTCTATCCTGGGGATGAAACTAGCCTGATGGCCGAGATTGTTCAATGTTTTGAAAGCCCTCTTGGTCCAGGGGGATCTGGAGCGCCGAAATCATTCAATAAAAGAACGATCTACGGTGGCCTCTCACCGCATGCGGGCTATGTCTACTCCGGACCTGTTGCAGCGCATCTCTATCGAAAATTATGGGAGCAGGAGCCTCCCTCTACAGTAATCATCCTGGCTCCTAATCACACGGGCTTCGGGGCCACAGTTGCCGTCAGCCCCGAGGATTTTCAGACGCCATTGGGCATTGTGAAGGCCGATGAGGAGATGATCGATCAACTGACGGGCGATCCGATTACTGTCGATTCATCCGCTCACGCCCACGAGCACTCGATCGAGGTGCAGCTTCCGTTCATGCAGTATCTCGGATGGGATATCAAAATAGTACCTATTTGCATGGCTTTGCAGGACTACGATACCGCCATCCAAGTCGGGAAGCGAATAAACGAGGCAATAGCAAAAAGAGATGATGTGCTAGTTATTGCGTCGAGCGATATGTCTCACTATGTTCCCGAGAAGATCGCAAGGGACGTGGATGGAATGGCTATTGAGCAAATACTCTCTCTCGATACGCGCGGTCTGCACAAGACAGTCGTATCGAAAAATATCAGCATGTGCGGTCTCGCACCGGTCATTGGAATGATGGAAGCCGTGAAGGGTTCAAAGGCAACTCTGCTGAAGTACGGGACCTCGGGCGATGTCCATCCGATGAGAGATGTTGTGGGTTATGCTGCAGTATCGATAGAGAAATAATCAGATTCTCTTCATCTTTCCCAGTTCCGGCTCGTAAATATCTCCCTTATCCATAAGATCTGTACAGATCTCTTCGAGCCTCTCCTTTTCTATGCCTTTTTTCTTCGCCTCGGCGGCGATCTCTTCCCACTTAGCCCCTTTTCCGTTCTTATCAAGCGCCTCGACGATTTGGAGGATCATCTCTTCCTTGTCCTCATCTTCCTCAAATATCTCCTCGGTCGGCTTGGAGACGATTTCCACTTCATCTGCTTCGGGCGAGACTATCGCCTCATCGAGGTCGAGCTCCTTGACCTCGCCGATTTCTCCGGATACGATCTCTCTCAAAGCATCGGCCAGTAGGTTTTCGTACGATTCTATATCGATATTCTCGTAGTGATTGGTAGCTGCTACCGCCCCCTCGGCGAGATATTTAGGATACCCAAGCTTTTCGAGCTCCTGCACAGTGGCCGGATCCATCTTCACTGCCTCTTTCATTATCTCTATCCGTCGTTTCATCGAGACGCAGGTTTCGAATATCCAGTAATCTCGAAGTGCCGCATCGCATTTTCTGATAATCTCCGGCCTGATGCTGAGCAGCCTGACCGAGTCCTCTGGGGAGTATACTTTCCCCTTGCCAACGACAGCGACGAACTCCGGCGGCTCGAGCTCTCTCAGCGCTATCGTAGCCTCCGGCTGGAATTGCCCAGCCGATACGTAGTAGTTACCAGCCGGATCTGCGATCCTCGCACGGATCATAGGTGCTTCTTCGCTTCCTATGTTCTCTGCCTCGGTAATAACGCCGACTACAAACACCCGATTCACTTTCGCGCCCAGAGGTGTCACTACATAGCTCGGCGCTCTCTCCTCGCTGGAGGATATATCGAGTGTTGCGGAATTGAACTCCTTGGAGAAGATGCGCCAGCCTATCTCCCGCATATTCATTCCGATCCCTCTAGCTCGAGAAGTAATTTTTCGGCCTTCTCCTTGGCATCGAGATCGATCATTCGAGCGCGCTGGGATATCATCATTGGGCCGTATTCGTCCACCGTTACATTCCCTCTGACTTCGACTGGGCGGGCAATGAGCTTCTCTTCGATGCTATCCCTGATTATGTCATAATCCATGACTCCTCTCGCCTTTTCGATGCATTCGTCGATGCTCATCTCAATTAGATTCTCTGTGAGCTCTCTGTTCATGATGACTGAAAGGGCGCCCGTACCGTCATCGAGCACCGCTTTTACCCTTAGATCCGCGATACCATCGATTTTTCCATGTATCCTGCAGCTGCCTTTTTGCAGGACGCGCTTGCACTCGGGGCAGCGGAAGATTAGCCCGCTCCCTTCTCTTATCTGAAGAATAACGCCAGCGACAGTAATATCAATCGCTCCTGGCCCCTTGATGAGCCTGAAAATCTCCGTTACCGGTGATTCCATGAGCTTCTCCGCGGTTGGAAAAGAGTCTTTTATCCTCGTGATCTCCGCCCTGTCATCGAAGTTCAGTTGAGGAATGCCTTTCCAGAACTTCACAGAGGCGCCGTTTATCTTCACGACATCATCCTCTTTGAGCCTTGCATCACCCCAGGAGGTGAATCTGATACGTCCCGTCTCATCACCTATCATGCCAGTGAGAATCTCTCTCGGGCCTCGATCGCCCCCGATGATCTTCTTTTCCACAGATAGTATCCTGCCCGTAATCTCAACTGAACCGCTGCTCTCGTTGATCTCACCGATCTTCGCCGGCTTAGCCGGCGCCAGAGGAATATCCTGCAGGCGTATTTCCGCCGACTCCTCTTTTTTTATCCCCGTTCTCGAGCCGAGGTTGAGCTGCACTCTTCCCTGATACTCCGTCGTGTAGGCATTTCTTATCGAGACCACCTCTCCCTTCTGCAGCTCCGGCTCTGGAATCTTCCAGGCCGTATAGGACAGAGTGGCGGTCTCATCGCCTATGAGCCCATAGAGTATCTTCTTCCTCTCCCCTCGCGCTTCTATCTCCTTCTCGTTGGCGCTCACAATCTTTCCAATGATGTTGACGCTCATCTCTCCTGGCTGAACTGTGGCGAGCTTCCTGAGATTGGAGATAGGAATGCTTTCATCCTCTCCACCAAATCGCTTCACAATGGTTCTTTTTGCCATATCTACATTCAGTCGGAAGAGCGTCACATACCTCTTCATCTCCTCAAAAATTTGCTCTCTGGACACCTTATCCCCGATCGCCTCCATAATTTCGTCGACGTGGGGTCCTAGCTCTTCATCTCGCATTCTATTACCTCCTTCGGGTCGCTGTTAAGTACCGATATGCGACCTGTGAGTTTGAACGGATGATGATGTACCCGCCTAAAAGGTTGTTCTATGCGGGTAGCAGAAAGTGTTCCTCTCGACGAATTCGCTGATGGTCACAGGTTTCCATACGAGCAACTCAAGCTCTCTGCGTGAGATTATCGGATCGCCCTTCAATCTGCTTTCCAGCTCAACCACGCACTGGCGGTTCAGCTCCTCATCCATTTCTGTCTGGAATGAGTAGCTTCTTCTCATGAGCGCAGAGAACACCTCTTCCCTGTCCATCCTCTCCTCGTACTCTCCGAGAGTTATGATGCTATCAGGCGGGCAGATCTCCGCGAGTTCGTTTTCGCGAGGAGCCAATTGATGCTCCTCGATTTTTCTTTGCCGTATGATATCCTTGAAAAGGCGAATAGGATCCCTGTCGTCTGGTTTGACATCGAGAGATATCACGAATTTTCTGGAGACCCTTGCTGCCTCGTGAAGCAGTCGCTTCCAGTCGCGCACCAGATGAAGAAGGTTGACCATCATTGTACCGTCGAAAGAATCATCCCTGAACGGCGGTGAGCAGGCATCGCCTCTCACGAGATACACGGCACCCTTTGCGCGTGCATTGAGCAGCATCTTCCCGGAGATATCCAAACCGTAGCAATTTATCTGGAGCTTCGTGATCGGAATCAGAAATCTACCCGTTCCAACGCCGATATCGAGAAGGGTCGATCCCTTCCCAAGGAGTTCGCGCACCCCTTTCGCAACTCTGTTGACGAGCTCCGGAGCAGCGCTCCTGGTGCTGTCGTAAATATCCGCCAAGCCGTCGAAATCGACTGGCATATCCCTTCGAGCCAATAGAATAGTAGGGCGGAAAAAGGTTACTGATGGTTTCATTGAGTGAAGGTCTCGCCCTTCTTGTAATTCTCCTTGAGATGCCCGAGGATGATATCCCTCTCTCTCCTCAGATGTGACTCGTACCATGTCTTGATGACGTCGGATAGAACATCGTGTACCTTCTTGAGATCAACCTTCTCCAATGCCGCATCATAGAGCACAAATTGGCTGAAAATTCTCTTCCAGCCGGCGTACTTGTAGTAGTGCTCTCCCTCGCAGTACTCGAAGACCATCCTCAGATGTACCTTGTTATCCACGGCATAATACCAGCTCTTGATCGAGTCCCCCACCCTTCCCTGATCTTGTGTCCTGTCCTTGAGCGAGATATTGTTGATCGCGGAGAAATCGAAATCCTCCTTGAATCTCCACTCCGCGGGAAAATCATCAAATTGGGCAAAGGCGGAATATTCCGGCTCGATGCTGAGATGAGCATTGATCTTGTTGAACCTGATCCATATCTTCCAAAAGTCATCGATTAATGTCCTGTTGATCTCCGCTTTCTGATTCGTCTGGTCCACGACCTCCTTCATGATCTCATTGGTTTTCTTATCTAGCTCCGCATCGAGCTCAGCGAACCAGTCGCCGCTCTTGCTCTGCCCCTTGGCCATAAAACATCCCAGGTTGGTGATGAAGTTCCCGGAATAAAAAGCTTATGTTATTATTCCTTCAGAATTTTAATAACTGGATGAACGCTTCTTTCCGCTCAGATTTCCGTAAATTATCGCCGTTCTGAGAAGTTTGAAGTATCCATGATTATCTTATCGGGACCGCGTAACGATGCTAACTATGGGTCTGATGGATTTCTTCCAGAGCTACGAGGCCGACCCCGGAACCTATCTATTAATCCTATTTATCTACACCATTGCGGCCTCTGTTTTTCTGCCAATTCCTGTCGAGATCGCCCTCGTCTGGAATCCGAGCATGCCCTGGTTCATCAAGGCGCTCGTAATGGGCTCAGGAAAGGCCGTGGGAAGTATCGTCGTCTTCCTGATAGGCGTGAAGCTCGAGCCGAAGATCCGCAGTTGGACCAGATGGGGCTGGTTCAATTGGCTCGTGGTGAAAAGCCAATCCTTCGTGAGCCAGTATGGATACTATGCTCTTTTCGCGATCATGTCTATTCCCGGCATGCCCGACACGATTCCCCTCTATGTCTTTTCATTGCTAAACAGGGAGGGCAAGCTCTTTTCGAAGAAGGGATTTGCGCTCACTAACTTCTTTGCTGGAATCGTCAGGACATTTTTAATCATGACGCTTTGGTACGGGCTGGTGTCATAGTCGCGGTATTCAATCGCAACCTTTTTTGCATACTATTGTGTAGGCTGAGGCGGTAATAGTGGATGATAAGTGAAGAGGAAGAGAACGGGATTTCGCTTGAGAAGGAGATAATTTTCGTCGCGAAGCTGCACGAGACTCTCGTGAACAATTTCGATCTCGAACCAGTTTCTATCAGCCTGAGAAAAGATCCCGATTTCGGCTATCAAGCGGGCGATTTCATCCTGAAGTACGATCTTGGCTTCGGAGACGAGCTGATAGCGACCTGCAGGAGAGAGGGGGGAAACATGCTCATAACCCTTGACTCAGGAGGAAGACAGATGCATTACTCTATTCCGTTGGATCTGTATGTCGACGATGATTTCATGCCGGTCGTCGACGAGGAGTTCGAGAAATTGATTTCAGACTGGTTCGAGTGATCCTTTTCAGGACCGTTTTTTTTCGTTTTCCTCATTTGTCAGGAATTTCTCGCCGCGAGCTGTCAAGCGGTAGAAGACCCTCGTCTTTCTCGTCGGGGAGCGCTCGACCCTCTCTTTCTTGATGAGATCCGCCGCCTCGAGCTCCGAGAGATGCTGATAGACGCTGACCACGGTGATATTGATCTTCTTCTCGTCTCGAAGTCTCTTCCATATTCTGTAGCCGTAATCGCTGCCGCGTCCGAGTAGCCCTATGATTGTCTCTTTGGTCGTCCCGAGATCGAGCATTCTGATCCTCCTCTCCATTCTCTGAGAAATCCTGCGCGCTCCGGCAAACCTCTGCATCATCTTTGATGGTGCAATAGGCTCCTTTAACCCGGTGCCCGTGATAATGCAGACTACTTTTTCGCCCCGGTCAATCTCCCCCTGCTCAAGCAGCCGGCGCAGACCCGCGATTGATGCCGCTCCCGCGGGCTCGGCAAATATTCCCTCCGCACGCGCCAAGAGCTGCACAGCATCGATGATCTCCTTCTCCTCCACGGCGATTGCAGTTCCGTCGCTCTCCCTTATGGTCTGGATCGCCTTATCGGTCATCTGAGGATGCTCAACTGCAATCTCCCTTGCGAGGTGAATCTTCCCATCAGAGGTGTATGACCCCTTCTTTCTAAACGCTTCGACTATGTGTGCCCATCCCGCCATTTGTACGCCGGTCATGTGGGTTTCAGAGGCGTCGATCAGTCCCAGCCACTCGAGCTCCTTGAGTGCCTTCCAGATCATTGCAAAATGTGAGCCGTTACCGATCGACAGCACGATCCTATCGGGTGCTCGCCATTCAAGCTGCTCGGCTATTTCCAGACCCGTGGTCTTGATACCTTCGAGAAAGAATGGGCTCTGACTCGTGATCCTGTGACATTCCTCCCCCAGCTGCAGCATGGCGCTCTCCGCCTCCTCCTGATCTGAGACCGGTATGATCTTCGCGCCGTATGCGACGATTTGATAAAGCTTTCCCATGTCAACATTGGACGGCAGAAATGCCAGGGAGTCGATGCCTGCTCTAGCGGAGTAAGCCGCGACCGATGCGGCGAGATTGCCCGAGAGCGCACAGGCGACCGAGCGATAACCGGAATCACGGGCATAGGTCATCTCCACCGCAGTGCCCCTATCGGCGAAGCAACCAGTAGGATTCGTTGTCTCGTTCTTGAGAAATATTTTTCCCATTCCCAGGATCTCTCCTAGTCTCCTTGCCCTGAGCAACGCGGTGCCACCCTCTCCAAGTGATATGGGAATGTCCTTCGTCTCGATCGGCAGTAGCTTCGAATATCTCCATATGCTGTTCCCCTCGAACATAGATGCCGCGGGGATCTTCGATAAATCGTCTATAGGATACTCCACCGTCAGAATCCCGCCGCAGCTCAGGCATGTGCCAAGCGGCCCCACTCGTTTGCTCTTCTCGCCGCAGCTCGAACAGCTGATCTCGACCTCTTCGCGCTCCATGACTGAATACCTAGGCTCTGGATATTACAGCTTATATATAGGTTTTTACCTTTATATGATTACTGCTTGTCCCAGTGATTGATCTGGTTTCTGATTGAGAGCGAGTCCCGTTAACGCAACAGAACCTGAGAGCGCAAGATTTAAGGTAAAAAACCTGATTTGCGAACAATGGTTTCGAGAGACAAGATCGCGAAAATTTTAGAATCCTATGACAAGAGCAGTATTACGATCGCGACTGCCTGCAGCCACACATCCCTTCAGATCTTCCACGGGGCGAAGCAGGAGGGCTTCAAGACCCTGGGCATCTCAGTACAGCAGAATACGAGGTTCTACGATGCTTTTCCAAGCGCAAAGCCTGACGAGTTTCTATATGCTGATAGCTACTCGGAGCTTATGGATCGAGCTGACGAGCTAGTGGAGAAGAATGCAATCGTGGTTCCCCACGGCTCGTTCGTCGAGTACATGACGCCCCCGATCTTCGAGGCATGGCCGATCCCCACCTTCGGCAATAGGCTAGTGCTCGAGTGGGAGGCCGACAGGGAGAAGGAGCGCCAGTGGCTGATGGAGGCAGGGGTGAGGCTACCGAGAAGGATTGAAGATGCGCAGAAGATCGATAGCCCGGTCCTCGTCAAATACCACGGTGCGAAGGGCGGCAGGGGCTTTTTCATCGCGAAGGACTATCCGGAATTCAAGATCGGCATCGATCAAACCAAGAAATATCATATCCAGGAGTACATCGTTGGCACGAGGTACTATATTCACTTCTTCTACTCCCCGATAAAGACGGAGGGATATCGTCTCAGCAAGGGGGTTTTAGAGCTCCTATCGGTGGACAGGCGCGACGAATCGAACATCGATGAGATGTATAAGCTGGGGTCTGCAGAGGAGCTGAAGCGCCTCGGCTTCTTCCCCTCGTTTGTCGTTACCGGGAATGTCCCAGTCGTGCTGAGGGAATCGCTCCTTCCGAAGTACTTCGACATCGGGGAGAAGATAGTCGAGAGCTCGGTCAAGCTGTTCGGGGGGATAGTCGGGCCGTTCTGCGTCGAGAGCATCGTGACCGACGATCTGGACATTGTTATCTTCGAGATCTCAGCCAGGATCGTGGCGGGGACAAACCCATTCATATCGGGCTCTCCCTATGCCGACATGATCCATCCGTCGCTCTCTACGGGTCGGAGGATAGCCCAGGAGATCAAAATGGGGGCGGAGAAGGGGCTGCTGCATGAGATCATCAGCTGACGCTCTTTCGCGCTTCGTTTTCATTCTGGCCGAATCAGAGCTGGAGCTCGTGCCGAGGGAGATTCTCTCCGAGAAATGCATCGTCGCTTATACCAGGAGCAAGGGCAAGAAAGCTTCTAATATACTTCTCGATGCGAGCTATCATCATTCGGCCATGCGAAAGCTGCCCGATGGAGAGCGCCGCGGCAGGCCGGATATCGCGCATTTCTTTCTACTTCTATGTCTTGATTCGAGGCTCAATCGCCTCGGTAGGCTCAGGACCGTGGTTCATACCAGAAATGACGAGCGCATATTGATATCACCAGATACGCGGCTACCGCCCAGCCATCACCGTTTCATTGGCCTGTTCGAAAACCTGTTTCAGAACGCTGCGGTTCCATCCAAAGAGCACCCTCTTATATCGATCGAGAGCGGTTGGACGCTAGCGGATATCCTCAGGTCGGAAAAATGCGATCGCAATCTACTTTTCGATATCGATGGCAAGGAGATGAACCCGCTAGATGCATTAATGGAAAGAGCTTCGGCAACCACGGCGATCGTCATAGGCGGTTTTCCGAGCGGCTCCTTGCGCGCCGATCTATCCGGTTTGGCGGTCGAGAGGATATCGCTTGGGAAGGAGCTGCTCAAGGTCTGGACCGTCACATCAGAAATGCTCTCAGCAGCTCATGCCACAGCTACAGCACCCTGAGAATCTCATCCTTCTGACTGTATTTTAGGGCGCGCTTCTTTCCCTCCTCAAGGATCTTCATTCCATCCGATTTTCTCGTGATCTTTCCAATGACGGAGGCCTCAATTCCCATATTTGCCAGCTTGGCCAGATACTGATCAACATTGTTCTCAGGGAGCGTAAGCAGAAGCGCACCTGATCCAAGCAGCCCGAGCGGGTCGATGCCGAAAAATTCGCATAGGCTCTCTGTCTCCTTTCTAACCTTAATTTTCTCCCGATCGACTAGCACGCCCTTTTCCGATGCCATAGCAATCTCGTAAAGACCAACAGCCACACCACCCTCCGTGGGGTCATGCATGGAGTTCGCTCCCAACTTCACGCCCAGAGCAGCCTCTGGCAGGACGGATATCCCCGGATAATAGAGATAGTTCTCCGCGCGTTTCAGAAAGGCTCTTGAGAACTTCTCCGAAAGCTGCCTTCGCTTTTCCCTTGCCAGTATCGCCGTCCCCTCGATGCCCGCACCTTTCGTGAGGACTATTTCGTCCTCCTCTTTGGCTCCGGAGGACAATACCAGCTCGCTCTTTCTACAGATCCCGTGCATGTCCCCGACAACTATCGGTCTATCGATCCACGGATTCATCTCCGTATGACCGCCTGCAAGTGCGATATCCAGCTCCTTGCACGCCCTATCAATCTGTCTGAATATCTCCTCGATCTCCTTCTCGCTCATATTCGCGGGTAACAGAAGACTAGCCTGGAACCAGCAGGGTCTCGCGCCCATGGTTGCTACATCATTAGCATTGATATGAACGGCATACCAGCCTATCTCATCGATCGCATAAGTTATGGGATCGGTCTTCAGGATGAGGCACCTATCGCCGAGATCGATAACGGCCGCGTCCTCGCCGATCCTGGGGCCGAGCAGCACCTGAGAATCTCTGGCACCACTGTATCGAATCATCCTTTTCAGCAGAGAATGGGGCAGCTTTCCTGGCTGAAGGCGCATGATTGACTCGATGAGATGCGGCTACATATTATTTGCTGGTTCTGTTGCGTTAACGGGTCTCGCCCATTGTGGCGATTAATTGCAACTCACTCCATTCGCCTCTTCCCTTACGCCTTCGATGAGGGCGCAGAGGGGAATCACGGGGTCATGCTGAAGCGCGTCGAGGCTGAACCGTAAGCCTCCAACCATCTCTTTCGAGATAGCCGTTTGCAGCAGATTGATGCCGGCATTGATATGCCGATCCATTTGCCA
>Ga0209986_10002263_pt1 | contig 17825 bp, 16 predicted proteins | sample BlataG_FD_183168 | JGI IMG/M metagenome (GOLD analysis project Ga0209986, IMG submission 183168) | Deep subsurface microbial communities from Black Sea to uncover new lineages of life (NeLLi) - Black_00105 metaG (SPAdes) (version 2) | ecosystem: Environmental > Aquatic > Marine > Oceanic >...
GCCAACGACGCCCTCGCTTACACCCTCATGAGGCGACACGGAATAGACGAGGTCTACTCCTTCGACAAGCACTTCAACCAGCTCACCGAAGTGACGAGGTTACCCCCCGAATAAGACGAAAGATACACCCCCTCCCCCAAAAAAACCCCCACATACAATTAGTAGCGGAGGGTAGATTTGAACCCGGATCGACCTTTAACAAGGAAAAGGGCGGAAAATAATAGTCGTTTTTAGTTGGGGTAAAAAAAATTTTGGTTGGTGTAAAAAGTATATATATCGTTTTGTTACCTTTATTTTATATATATGCAATTCATTTGGTCGGATGCCGAAGACGAAAGTTATATTGATAGAGAATTGTGGAAATGCCTTAAATTAGCACTAAGTGATGATGATGGACTTAGTTATCACAGATATCCCATTTTATCTACTGATAGGTCTCAGCGCGAACCAGATTTTTTAATTCTTCATCGAGATTGGGGATTATTTATAATAAATTGCATTGGTTGTGAGATCGACAATATTAAAGAAATAAATGACCTCGTTTGGGAAATGGAGGATTGGCATAGTTCTCAAGTAAATCCCTTGGCTCAAGCTGAAGATCAAATGTGGGCTGTATTAGGGAAGTTCCGTAAGGAGCGTAGTTTACGAGAAAATAGACAAGATGTTATTCAAGGACACATTTTTATTGCATTACCCTTTGTTTCACGATCAGAATTTAGAGAGAAAGGTTTAGTCGGAGCTACTTCAAGCCCTGCCACTTTCTTATTTGCGGATGATTTTGATCCTATAAAATTACGTAATCGACTGCAAGAATATCCTCCAGAAGAAAAACAAGATCCCTTGACCGACGACCAATGGGGTATCGCAAAAGGGATCCTCCAAGGTACTTCAGTGTTAAAACGTGAGCCTAGACCTGAATCAAAATCTGATACATCAAAATCTGCATTGTTAAGAAAAGTAGAACAACAGATGTTGTCAATGGATCGTGAACAACATTCATTAGCTATTCAAATACCGCCTGGTCCACAACGAATAAGAGGGCTTTCAGGTTCTGGAAAAACTATTGTTATGTGCATGAAAGCTGCTTGGATGCATTTACGTTTTCCACAATGGAATATTGCCTACACTTTTTATACTCGTAGTTTATACGCCATGATAAAGAGCCTGATAACGCGTTTTTATAGATATTGGGCTGAGCAAGATCCTGATTGGGATAGAATACAAATTTTTCAAGGTTGGGGTGGAAAAGCTCAACCAGGATTATATTCTACAGTTGCTACTGAAATGAAAATAACGCCTCGTAACTACTCAGAGGCCAGAAATGTCTTTTCGTACACTCATTTCAATGAGCTTCTCGGAAAATGCTGTGAAGAATTATTAAACACTGAGGGAGACATACCAAAACTTTTTGATGCTATTTTTATTGATGAAGGGCAGGATTTTCATTTTTCTTTTTATAACCTATGTTTAAGAAGTTTAAAAGAACCTAAAAGGCTAATCTGGGCTTATGATGAGGTTCAAAGTCTTGAGTCCTTATCAATACCAACTGCAATCGATATCTTTGGAACTAACAATGATGGATTGCCAAATGTGAATTTAGAAGGAACATATTCAGATGGCGAAATTGAAAAAGATGTAATTTTATATCGATGTTATCGTACACCTCGACCAATCTTAGTCGCTGCTCATGTTTTTGGTATGGGATTATTAAGGCCTGAAGGCGCTGTTCAGTTTATACCATCTAGTGGTGGATGGGAAGATATTGGGTATGAAATAGTATCTGGGACATTTACTCCCGGTGAATTATTAACTATAAAACGACCCGAAGAAAATTCTCCTCACATTCTCGAAAAAATATGTGGCTATTCAGAGCTAATTCAGTGTAGAGCTTTTTCTACAAGGGATGATGAAATAAACTGGGTGACTGATCAAATATATGCAAATATTAATGACGATGAACTTAAACCAGAGGAAATACTCGTCATTACTTTCGATTGGAAAAAAATGGAGCACGATTTTACTTTATTAGGGCATATGTTAAGTGAGAAAGGAGTCGAGTCGATTAGGCCTGGGCACGGTTCATCACGTAGTCAATTTCAACAAAAAGGCTTTGTGACCTTATCAGGTATTTTCCCAGCTAAAGGAAACGAAGCCTCAGTTGTATATCTTATAGGATTCGAACAAATTGGTATTAATGAAAAAATAATTGTACAGTCAAGGAACCAAGCATTCACAGCAATGACAAGAACCAGAGGTTGGGTCATAATAACGGGTGTTGGTGGACGTGCTGAACATCTTTTTTCCGAGTTAGAGAATATACTAAAACATCCTGATGAAATTACTTTTACTGTACCAGATCCTACACGCATTCAAAGAAATTTAGATAATCTAGAATATGAACGAAGAAGAAACAGGTTAAAAGAAGCGGAGCGTCTTACCACTGAACTTAGAAGACTCTTATTTGAGATTGATGATCCTGAAGTCCGAAAAAAACTATTAAGTAGGTTAACTGAAGAATCATAAAGTTTTATACCTTTTTATTATTAATGAAATAAATTAATAGATTTTTTATTGAGTTTATGTAATTATATGTAATATGGAGTCGGTGTTTATCTGATATAATTGTTTAATATATCTTTTTTTATTTCAAATATGTCAATATTATATTCATTTTTAAATTTATCAATTTGATTCGAATTATTTAACATCCAATAGAAATAGTAGTGGTTTTGTCCTTTTTTTAATAAATTAAATATGTTGTCATTTCTAATTACATTAATATCGTCATTTATTTTAATTCTACATTCACCTGGGTTTATTTTATTGTTGGAACTAGAGTTATCAAGATAAGCGTTAAGATATGCGTCGCCATAAAAGAATTCCTTGTTCATTCCACCATCGTCAAATCTTGATTCGAAATTAAAATCTCCATAATAAATAGAGCACGAAGTCAATATCCTTGGTTCTGGTCTTCGTATCAAATTTTTATTTAAATTCTGAATAAATAATAGAATCGTGATTAAGCCCTTGGTAATATCTTGATAATATCTGTTATTATTTCTAGAGAACAATATAGCACAATCAGAAACGCTCAGTACATTAAGCTCAATTGTATTCCAATCAGGATTTCTTCGTGAATATAATTGCCGATATTGATGTACCAAATTATAAAATTTATTTAACATTTCTCTTGCGTATTTTGGGCCTTTCAACATTTCATTTTTAAAACCAGATATATCTAGAAAACCAACCCATGTGGAACCGTTATATGGTTTGATATCCGTCATGATAAACTATTATAAATTTCTGTAATGTAAATAGTTTTTGAATGATTGATTTAACCTACCAACCTCGGGGTTATGAGCTCCACGTAACATTCCCCACCATGGGGTTACGGAGAAGTAAAGCCAACACCCTTCAAACGATGCTCCTTCACACGTTCCAATGAATGAAAAACCCCTATCCTTGGTAGCTGACGCGGAAAAATCTTATCATACCCTACCACTCACACCAAAAGAAACTGGTAGCGGGGGGTAGAGTTGAACTACCGACTTATGGGTGAAATTTCAGGCATTTTTATCGCTTGCGCACGCGTACTTGATGGTCACCGTTTTCGATTTCTTCTTATCCGAGTAGCCATCTTGTACCGGGATTACCCTGAGTCTACTTGATGGGATGAGGAAGTTCTGGCGTACCCAGAAAACAAATTACAGACTCATGATCGCCAGGGACAGCCTCACCATGTTCAGCGGCAGGCGCCCCATGGAGCGGGGAATGGGGGGCTACGATGGCATATTCCTCAGCCGCCTCGGTGCATCAGCATTACAGATCGGTTACGTTAACGGTATCATAGGTCTCCTGAACGTTTTACTGGCTGTTCCAAGCGGCTGGCTCATAGACCGATCTAGCGATATCAGGCGGCTCTACTTCGCCAGCTTTGCGTTGAGCCTCCCAGCTCTTCTCGCCCTGTACTTCACCGCGGACTGGCGGATGTACTTGGCGGTGATGATGCTTTACGCTGTGAGCATCAGCGTCCAGTTTCCTTCTCAGTTCATCATGGACATAGACTCGATGGAAGACTCTTCAAGGGTCTCAGGGCTTGGGTTCCACAGGACGATTACAGCCATCGCGGGCGTCGCATCCCCCATGGTTATAGCATATGCTATCAACTTCTTCGGTGGACTGGACTCCGCTGACAGCATCAGACCGCTGTTTCTGATCTTCTTCGCAGCGGACGCCGTGATTCTAATCATCGTGACCCGCTACGCTGAGCGCGTTCACATCAAAAGAGGGGAGAAGAGCATAAACGTCCTCGACGGCGTGAAGGCGGTCATCAACGGCCCGACACCTCTCAAGCTTCTTCTCATCAGCGAGATCACCACGGTTTTCGCCATGCTCATGGTGACGCCGTTCAGGGGCATCTATCAGGTCGACATAAAGATGGCGAGTATCTTCATTTTTGGCTGGATCGGCGTGGCTGAGCCCGCCATTGACATCTTCTTCAGCATGCCGTTGGCCAACCTCGTGGAGAGGTACGGGAGGAAGAAGACCGCGTACGTGGGACACGTATTCGGTATCCTCGCGAGGCTCGTCCTCGTCATCACGCCTGTGACCTTTCCCCAGATGCTCATCATGGTGAGCGTCCTTGGAAGCTTCGAGGGATGTCTCTACGTCGGTATGGACGCCTACAGCCAGGAAGCCATCCCCCAGAGAGTCAGGGGCAGCTACATGGGGCTCAGGAACCTCATCGTGGGTGTCACGGGGGTGCTCAGCCCAATAGTTGGCGGCTACATCTGGGAGCTGAACCCCGACCTGCTCTTCTGGGTGCCCGTCGCCCAGTGGAGCCTCATCGCCTTCCCTATACTGGTCGTCCTCATGAAGAGGTACAGTGTAGACGGTAACGTGTTGCCCCAGTGAGGGTTTCATCCGATGCATATGCACGATTATAAATGGAATTCAAAACAGGTTAGATGCATTTGAACACCGACCTTGGGGTTATGAGCTTAAAAGATAACGTGTTTGAGTGTTCTTGCCTCTATATGCTTAGCGATATAGCTTATTTTATCTTCGAATCGATTCCCGCTAAACTACATTTCTTATTGTATCCAGTAAGGCCCAGACGCCGGCTTGCTCCGCCCTTTCTCTAAGGTACCTCCAGTCTAGGGTGGCGTCCATCCTCTTCAGGACGCTCTTCACGTCCTGTTCGTCGGTTACTCCGCGATCCGGCCTGGCCAGCTTGGACACGATGAAGTCCTCCGGCGATATTATCCAGAGACTCGTCCCAGCGATTTCTGTCTTTCTCCGTCTGCCGAGTGTCTCGGTGTCCCACTTCACCCCGTCGGGGCGGCTCCAGACCTCTACCTCGTAGCCGGTGACCCTGTCGAGGAACAGGCATACAGGGTTCCTGAAGGAGCCGTGGGTCACCGTGTAGCCGGCATCCTCGGCGGCTTCGATGAACGCCCGGTGCTCCTCCTCGCCCGCTGTCGACACCGCCACGTCGATGTCGAGGGTCGCCCTTATCCTGCCGTATAGAGGGAGGGCGTATCCGCCGATGACCATGTAGTCTATTCCCTCTCCTTCGAAGAAGGAGGCCATCCTGCTTAGGGTCTCAGCTATCTCTGACAACGACGTTCAGCTCCAGGAACGCTTCGTAGGGGTCTTTGCCCCGGGATATGAGCCGGTCGACGTACTCGGCGTCTCTATTGGCCTTCAACAAGTCGTTCCTACTGCTCCTTAGGGGCTTGCCTAGGAGCCGGCGGTAGGTGTCTAGGTAGTCGTCGCCCAGAGCCGTGGCGCTGATGATGAGCCTTGGCCTGCCTTTCGAGTGTGTCTTCTCGGGCTTCAGGTCGACGAGGCCCTCGGCGTTCATCTCCTTGATCAACGAGACGATGGTCTGGGTTCTTATCTTCATGATCCGGGATAGATTCCTCACACCGACCGGGTTTTGTTTCACGGCGGCTAGTGTCTGTGCCTTGGCCTCGACGGACAATTTGTTTCCCATCCGGAAACTTATATGTGGTATTGAAGATGAGACGCTATTTAAACCTTGTCGATGTATGCTTTCATTTTTACTCAGTATCTCGACCTGCTTGGTTGCCGCTGGGTTCGCAGAATGTGCGTGAGCTTGAATGTGGTAAAACACTATCCTATTCTGTCTCGGGTCTACTGTAACGGCTCCAGTCTTTCTATTCTGAATATTACTGAAACCTAAACTTAAGGTGAAAGAAACCGAATCGCGGACGCAGCGAAAAAATCCCCACAGCAGCGAAAACCACAACGAAAACACCATAATAATAACGGGGAACCACAGTAAACACGGCTCCAACGACCGAGAAAAAACCTGAAAAAAATTCCAATAATTACCTGCCACAGCGAAAACCCAGACACAACAACTAAAAGACCCCTCAAAAACGCTTATTCCCAGTAACCGGGAACAAACACATTAACAAGAGTGATAGCGGGGGGGAGGGGTAGATTTGAACTACTCACCGAACTCGGGGACATGACCCTTTAGGCTATCTAGTCTCTACATGTAAGTTCATTGATCTTTTTTTAGAAAAAAAGGGTCTCTATGGAACAGCTTTATCATTTGAAAGAGTCAATAATAGACAGTCACTCCTCTGACTTCAGGTGCAGGGATAATGACGTTTTTCGCTTCATCGTTCAACGGATTAGACTTAAGAGATAAGAGGTTTAAGTTGATGAGAACAACGAGTGGACTTGTGTCGCTTGTCTGATTTAGAAACCTCGTTTTGATAATGCTCTGTTCACTAGAATAAAGATTCTATATTCTTCCTTAATTCTTCAAGCATTTCGTTCAATGGCAGTAGTGGTTCTGATGTAAGTCTTGTAAGAGTGTGCAGATATGGTTCAAGCGTTTCTACCACATTTTCAGGAAAGAATTGGTCAACCTTTTTGAAAACAATCTCTTTACCTTTACATTTTTCGAAGAACAGTGTTTTTACTAAACTGATATCCGCTGCATTCATACCCAGCAGCTTCCAAGAATCATAATAGTCCCGGATTTTCGTTCTTTCGATTAAGGACCTTAGCTTCTCAGCTAGAATGTTGTTTAATGTATACGTTGGCAAAGAAAATTCTGGGTAATCGTATGAAGCTTGAACTTTTCGAGGATGATAATCGCCAACGAATTTCTCTCTAGTGACCTCGATTCTGGTTTTATGCCGAGTTATAGGACCCATGAAGCTTACTGTGGCTCTGAGAAAATCCGGTTTAACATAGGGGTCTTTTAAATTTAGCCTGATTCCCCCGCTTAGCTCTTCAACGATTCGAGGGAGTTCGTCTTGGAGTCTTGATGAGATGTCCTCCATTTTGGAGTCATCAAGCAGGGTAAAGTCTAGGTCTTCCGATATTCTCCAGTTTAGAGGATAGTATATCTTTGAGAGCGCAGTTCCTCCTTTGAAAACCAGGTTGTCGCCTATTGAGCTAGATGAGATGCCTTTTAGTATCCAGCCTAGAGCATAGTCTTTTTCGATGAGGTCGAGACCAAGCTCTCGCTCAGCTGCTAATCTTCTGAGAACTCTGTCATCGATCATCTCATCCATCTCTCAGGATCAATCTCTGTATTCAGCAGCAGTCTCCATCTGCTGTTAAACTTGCCCTTTTTTGGGAGTTTAGGATCGAGCTTAGGGTATCCTTCAGACAACTCGACATTCTCAAAAAGATGTTCGTATTCGTGATAACTAAAAAGCTCCAGCAGGTATCCAAGTCTCTTTATTATAGTCTTGTTTCCCATCTTCTCAGCGTTTTCTACTACTTTCTTCATGTCCAGCTCTTTGTGTTCAAAAAAAATCGATTTAGCTACCTCATCCACTCCGCCACAACACTCCGGGTGATCCAAACAGTCGGCTATCGTCTTCTCTACGTCTGATATCTTCACTTTCGTGCCCGAGATAGTCGCCGCTTCTGTTCCAAACATCTTTGATTTTGTAACTGTTATAAACCTGAACTTTGTGTGCAGCACTGTCCTGTTTCTACGTCTTTTACTCGTAGCTACATATACTACAGATGGAACTAGTTCAGAAAATCCATGATGGTTTAGCGCGCTCCCATACCCGATATAATATGGGTTGACTAAGTGAGACGCTATTACAAAGCCGTGTTCGGTGTACAGGCTTTTTACTCCCGCTTCCAGTGGTACGATAAGGTATTTTCCTCTGGTTAACCTGATGAGCCACGCCTTTTTCTCTAACCTGTTTACTATTACTTTGGCGTTCTCGTATGTGACACCCAGTGTAGATATTACATCTTCAAGCGTGAATACGTTATGACCCCTTTCAGATAAAGAGGCGAGAAGGGTGCTTTCGATTGTAGACAAAGAATGGCGAACATAGAAGCTGCCTTCTGGATCTCTAGTGTTTTTCACCACCCTTCACCTTTATATCTTTTGTATCATTGGTATCTGATTCTGTTACCATTAATACATAAAATATAATTACATCTTTAAATATTTAACGTAGATTGAACACTTACACCTCTCCATATTTAGCAGAAAGCAGATCAGTCGAGAGAAAACTTGAGAAATGAATAAAAATAACTCATTTCTTCCGGCATCTACCCTTAGAGCAACGACCTCGAAGAGGAAACAAGAGAATGAGCGGCTGACTAAAGAGAAAGCCGTCAACGGAAACCGCAGGTTATTCATTAATTCCCGGCGTTACTTCCCAGACCCCGTAAACCTCATCATTCATAACATGGTTACCCACCGAAGAAACCCCAGAATACACCCATCAACATGAAAAACCCACATAGCAACGGCACACCCAGCATAAAACCGCAGCTACTATTTTCGCCTAATATCAAGCAACTAAACACAAGGAGAGCTGAAAACCCAAAAAAAATTTCCCGAGATTACAACCTACTTGAAACAAAAACCCGTCAACACACACCTAAAACCAGAAAAAAATCACGGAATACACGGTAGCGGCAACAAGAATGGTAGCGACTAGATCGAACCACCGACGAGCCATGAGCCCCACCGGATCAACCTCAACCCCTCCAGGAGAGGACCCGTCTCCCCAAAAACGCTTATTCCCGGTAACCCGGTACAAACAGAAAACACTTAACCCCACGCGAATGGTAGCGGGGGGTAGATTTGAACTACCGACCTTGGGGTTATGAGCCCCACGGGCTAACCTGGCTGCCCTACCCCGCTCCGTCCCAAACAAACCTACTATACGCTTATAAACCCATTGCGAAACCAGACAAACACAGAAATGAGCCGCACAAGCCACCACAACATCGCCCAGCAACGAATACGCATACTCTACAGGCAAGCCAAACACGTCTACCCCAGAGACCCCGAGCTCAGCAGACGCTACACACGGCTCCTCAAACGCATATCCGAGAGGACACGCACCAGGCTCCCCACGGAGATAAGGCGAGGCATTTGCAGAAACTGCGACACCGTCCTCATACAGGGAGTCAACAGCCACACACGGGTGAGGCAGCGCCGCGAGCCCCACGTAGCCGTCACCTGCCACATATGCGGCCACGTACACCGGATCCCCATCAGGAGCAGGCGGCCTTGACCCTCACCCTCGTCAGCATAGGCCTCAGCAGCCACATGGACCTCAGCCTCAGAGCCATAGAGGCCGCGAGGCACGCCGACGTCGTCTACGCCGAGACCTACACCATGAAGCTAGAGACCACGCCGCAGCAGCTAGGCGAGACCATAGGCAGACCCGTCCACCCCCTCACCCGGGGACTGATGGAGGAGGAAGCGGATAAGCTGCTCAGGGAAGCCGAGAATGGAGACGTGGCCATACTAGTCGGCGGCGACGCCCTCACCGCAACCACCCACATCAGCCTCGTCATCGACGCCGCCAGGCGCGGTGTACCCGTCAAGATAGTCCACGGCGGCAGCATAATCACCGCCGTAGCCGAGACGGGGCTCAGCCTCTACAAGTTCGGCCGCACAGTCACCGTGCCCCTTCCCGAGAAGGGGCCCGTGGACACGGTCATCCGTACCCTCCGAGACAACAGGGAGCAAGGCCTCCACACCCTCATCCTGCTGGATCTCGACGAGCCCAGGCGGCGGCACCTCACCGTCAACCAGGCGATAGAGCGGCTGGAGGGGACAGGCGAGTTCAACATGGACACGCTCCTCGTCGCCGTCGCCCGCCTTGGCTCAGAGAACCAGGTCATCAGAGCCGACACCGCCATGAGCCTCAAGACATACGACTTCGGCGACGCGCCTCACGCCATCGTCGCCCCGGGGCGGCTCCACTTCATAGAGGAAGAGGCGTTGAAGGTGCTGGCGGGCTGCCCACCTGAGCTGCTCACCGGCAGGAAAATCCAAGGAGAAGCGGACACGCTCATAGAGAAATACAGCAGAGGCTGCAGACGAGTGCTGGAAGAGCTGAAGATCAACAGGCTCCCCGCGGAGATAGACGGGGAGCAGGTGGACGAGTTGCTGGACCACGCGAGCCGGTACCTAGACGACGCCGAGTACTACCGGGGCGAGGACGACCCCGTGGCGCTGACCAGCGTCGCCTACGCCGAGGGCGTCCTAGACGCCCTAAAGCTTTTAGGCTTAGTCGAGTTCGAGTGGTGAGGATGACGAAGGTACTGGCCTCCGGGGTCTTCGACCTGCTCCACTATGGGCACATCAGGTACCTGGAGGAGGCCAAGAAGCTGGGCGGCCCAGACGCCGAGCTCATCGTCATCGTCGCGCGCGATGAGACGGTTTGCCGCCTCAAGGGAAGCAACCCAGTCATCCCCGAGGACCAGCGCCGCGCCGTCATCGAAGCCCTCAAGGTCGTGGACGAGGCCCTCCTCGGGTTCGAGGACCAGGACCTCGACAGGGTCATACAGCAGGTGAAGCCCGACATCGTCGCGGTGGGCCACGACCAGGACGCCATCAGGCGCCAGGTCGAGAAGATAAAGAAGGCCCGCGAACTCAGCATAGAGATACTCACCGTGGGCCGGTTCGGGGAGAGAGACCTAGACAGCAGCAGCAAGATCAAGAGACGGATCGTCGAAGGGGCACGAACGAGAGCCTGACCTTGTCGCCGTCGGCGAGCCCCAGCTTGCGTCTCAGGTAGATGGGGGATATTATCTCCATGACGTTGTAGTCGTGTATGCTTCTCTCGGCGACGATGAGGGCGCCCTCCACCTCGTCGTTGATGGTCACGGGGTAGCAGTTGGCGGAGCCGAACGCCCGCTCCCCGTCCTTGAAGCCCTCCAGATGTACCCCGGGGCCGCTCTCCAGCCGCCGCCTCTTCTCGAAGTCGTCCTGCCTTACCCTGACGTTCAAGGTGCCGGGGAAGGGCTCGAACCCCAGCTTCTCCGCTATCTGGCGCCTGTACCCGTCCTTGCTTATGTAGTAGGCGCCCTCGAAGAGCCCCGAGACCACGGTGCCCATGAACTCGATGGTAGTCGCCTCCTTGCCTTCCAGGTGCCACTTGAGCTCCTGCAGCACCTTGTCCAGCTCCGCTATCCCCTCAACAGTTATGCTGATCCTGCTCCCCCCGGGCTCGATCCTCCTGTGTATGAGCCCCATCTTTTCCAGAATCTTGAGGTGCCTAGACGCAGACTGCTGGCTCCCCCCCAATATCTTCGAGAGGTCCGTCGTGGAGAGCTTGACGGTGTTCTTCGACGCGCCCAGCCTAAGCAGGGTGTATAGCGTGAACCAGAGGTGGGGCTTCAACTCTTCCAAAGGTGTTCAGAAAATGGGTAGGGGAGTCGTATTTAACTCTTTTTTTGGTAGCCTAGCCTTTGGCCACCGCGATGGGGACGCTGACCATGACCTTCTCGGCGAGACCCACTCTATGGCTCACGTCGGCTACCCTGTGGACGTCCTTGTAGCTGTCGGGGCTCTCCTCCTCCAGTATCCTCCCGCTAGCCGCCTTCACAACTATACCCTTGCGCTTCAGGTCGTTGATGATGTCGCTGGCCCTGAACCGCCTCCTGGCGCCGGTCCGTGACATAACTCGGCCGGCTCCGTGGGCTGTGCTCGCGAAGCTGAGCCCCTCGCCGCGCTCCGTCCCCTTCAGCAGGTAGCTCGCGGTGCCCATGGTGCCGACGAGGAGCACCGGCTGCCCTATGGCCCGGTAGTCCTGGGGCAGCCCCTTCCTGCCAGGGCCGAACGCCCTGGCGGCGCCCTTCCTGTGGACCATAGCTTGTATCCGTCTCCCGTCGACCTCGTGCTCCTCCTTCTTCGCCGTGTTGTGTGTCATCCCGTAGATCAGCTCCATCCCCATGTCCTCGGCGCTACGCTTGAACACGTCCTCGAAGGCCTGACGGACCTGGTGCATGATTATGTGGCGGTTGATGAACGCCCAGTTGACGGCGCAGCACATGGCCTCGTAGTAGTCCTCGGCCTCCTTGCTCTTCAGCGGCGCGCAGACCAGCTCGCGGGCCGGCAGCTTCATGTTATACTTGGTGGCCGCCCTGTCCATGACCCTGATGTAGTCTGTGGCGACCTGGTGGCCGAAGCCCCTGCTCCCAGTGTGCACCCAGACCACCACCTGATTAGGTCTGTTGATGCCGTAGACGGCTGCGTGGCCTGGATGAAATATCTTGTCGACGCGCGCGATCTCGAGGAAGTGGTTGCCCGCCCCGAGGGTGCCCAGCTGGCTGCTGCCCCGTTTCTTGGCTCGGGGGCTCACCTTGTCCGGGTTGGCCTCCTTCATGCAGCCGCCCTCCTCGGTGTGGCTGGCGTCCCTCTCCCAGCCGTAGCCCTTGTCCACGGCCCACTGAATGCCCTCGCTGACGGCTCTCTCCAGCTCGCTGTCGCTGAGCCTCATCTTGCTGCCCACGCCTACGCCGCAGGGCACCAGCTGGAATATCCTGTTGATGAGCTCCTGCTTCCTAGCATCGACCTCCTTGTAGGTGAGGTCCGTCCGCAACAGCCGGACGCCGCAGTTGATGTCGTAACCGACGCCGCCGGGCGTTATTATCCCCTCATCGGCGTCGAAGGCGGCGACGCCGCCTATGGGGAAGCCGTAGCCCTGGTGGCCGTCGGGCAGCGTGATGCCGTTCTTGATTATGCCGGGGAGCTGGGCGACGTTGACGCTCTGGGTGAGGGTGTCGTCACGCTTCATGGACTCAAGCAGGACCTCGTCCGCGTAGATGCGGGCGGGCACCTTCATGTGCCTGCTGTAGGCCTTGGGTATCTCCCACGTGTAGTCATCTATCTTGTCTATGGGGAACTGCATAGATTCTCACACCCTTTGCGCCAGTAATCCTAATAAGGGTTTATTGGTGTCTAAACCAATGATGGGACGTGCAGTGGAAGGTCCTTAAAACGGTGCCCATGGCGGAGGTCCAGAGCCGCCTCAGGGACTACGAGGAGCGGCACGGTAGCCTGAGCCGCCTACACGAGGAGTTCACCAAGGGCAGGATGCCGCCGGGCATGTTCGACGACTACGTAGAGTGGACCAGCATGAGCCACGCCGTCCGTGCCTACCAGGAGGGAGAGGACTTCGAGTACCTAGCCGACGTGGACCTTAACCTGTCCCCGGAGGACTACGCCAAGCTCACACCCAAGAGGCTCATGCTGCTGGACCACCTCATAGAGAGTCACGCATCCTCAATAAACGAGCTCGCCGCCGCGGTCGATAGAGACGTGAAGAACGTGTACAACGACCTCAGGACGCTGGAGTCCCTGGGGCTAATCAGCCTAGTCAAGATGGGGAGGAGCCTGGTCCCCGAGCTGCTGGTGTACGAGATAACCATCCTCCTCGGCTGAACACTGTTATATCGCCGGCGCCATTGTATCGAGTGATAAAAATGTCTGCTAACCCATGCGAGGCGGACCTTGTTCTGCTTAAAGGCAAGATTCTCACCGTGGACGACGAGTTCACCGTCGCCGAGGCGGTGGCCGTCAAGGACGGCAGAGTCATGGCAGTCGGCTCCTCCACGGAGATCGAGAAGCTGAAGGGACGCTCCACCGAGGTCATAGACCTCGAAGGGAAGACCGTGATGCCCGGGCTCTACGACAGCCACATCCACGTCGTAGGCACCGGCACAGCGTTGCAGATGATAAACTGCAGGACCCCGCCCATGATGAGCATAGAGGACATGAAGAAGGCCGTCGCCGAGAAGGCGGGGGACTCGAAGCCCGGAGAGTGGATACTGGGCAGGGGCTGGGACCAGGCCAAGCTGGCGGATCACAGGAACCCGTCGAGGTGGGACCTGGACGATGTGTCCCCCGACAACCCCGTGGTCCTCACAAGGACCTGCGGCCACCTCCTCGTCGCCAACAGCGCCGCGCTGGAGATCGGGGGAATAACCAAGGACACTCCTGACCCCCTCGGCGGGAAGATAGTGCGTAACCTGGAAGGCGAGCCCACTGGCATGCTGGAGGAGGGCCCCGCCATGAACCTGGTGAGGAGGCACATCCCCGAGACCGGGATACCCGAGACCATGGACGCCATAAGGGCCGCGTTCAAGGCGTTCAACATGGTCGGCATCACCAGCGTGATAGACCCGGGGAACACCGAGGACGAGATGGTGGCATACCAGCTCCTCAGGGAGGAGGGGGAGTTCACCGTGAGGACCAACGTGATGCTCCGCGCCGTCCAGCAGGGAGACACCATCGAGGACAGCGTGCGGCGTGTCGAGAGCTTCCCGATGATCACGGGGATGGGAGACGACTTCCTCAGGTTCCAGGGGGTGAAGCTATTCATCGACGGCGGCATAGGCGGGAGGACAGCGCTGCTCAGGGAGCACTACGAGGGCGACCCGGACGACTACGGGCTTCTGACTCTCCCCGTGGAGCATCTCCAGATGCTCGTGGACGCCGCCAACAGGCGAGGCATGCTCGCCGGCATACACTGCGCCGGAGGCAAGGCCATGGACATAGTGCTTGAGGCGTACAGGAAGACCGATGAAGTCAAACCAATAAAAGGCCGCCGGTTCTACCTCATCCACGCCTACCAGCCCACCGACGAAAACTTCGAGACCTGTCGCGATCTAGGCGTCCAGGTGGCGAGCCAGCCCAGCTTCCTCTACTACCTGGGGGACAGCTACCACGAGAACGTAGGCGACGAACGCAGCAAGTGGCTCAAGCCGCACAGGGCGTGGATAGACCACGGCATAATGGTGGCCGCCGGCACCGACAGCCCGGTGACGCCGTACCCTCCGTTCCCGAGCCTCTGGGCAAGCATCGCGAGGCGCACCGAGGTGAAGGGCACCCAGATGGGCACCGAGCAGTGCGTTACCCGGGAGGAAGCCATACGGATGTACACCATAAACGGAGCCTACCTGACCTTCGAGGAGGACAGCAAGGGAAGCCTTGAGCCGGGGAAGCTCGCCGACATGGTCATCCTGGACAGGGACATATTGACGTGCCCGGTGGACGACATCCGGGACACCAAGGTGCTCCACACGTTCCTGGGCGGGAAGACCGTCTACAAAGCCTAACTTTTTATAAATTTTAGAGTATAGACCCTGCTACCTGTGGTCGTGGGGGCTGTCATGGGTCTTGATGGGATAGATCTTGAGCCAGCCGTCCACGACGCCGTAGCCGCGCAGGCCGTCGTACTCTATCTCGTTGTCCTCTAGGATCTTCAGCGCCTTGTCTTCGAGGCCGTGGGGCACGTAGACGAACAGCTTCTTGTACTTGCGGCCCACGCTGGCGCTGTCGCTGAGGAACCGCCAGAGCCTGGCTCGGGTCTCGTTGACGTCCTCGGCGCGCTCCACCAGGCCCAGCTCTTGGACGCCGCCGTCGCAGTTGAGTATGACGACGCTGGGGTAGACCACCTCGCCCCATGGGCTCAGCAGCCCGAACCTGTTCTCCTCGTCGTTAACTATGGTCTTGTAGCAACGGAGCCAGCTGGTCTCAGGCTGGTCCACGAAGGGGAACCGGGTCGCCGCGATGATCCTTGTGATCCTGTGCCTCTGGATTTCCGGGTCCACCATTTTAGCTTAGCCCTATCTCGTCTGCGACGCCCTGCATGGCCTTGACGGCTATCTGGGCGAAGTCGTTGAACGGGAGCCCTGTCTCCTCGCACCTCATGATGTTCTCGCGGCTCACCTGTCGGGCGAAGGATTTGTCCTTCATCCTGCCCCTGATGCTCTTGGGCTTCATGCCCTCCAGCTTGGTGGGCCGCACCAGCGAGTTTGCCACTATCATCCCCGACATGGCGTCGGCGGCCAGGAGCGAGATGTCGAACCTCGTCTCAGGCTCATGCCCGGTCAGTGGGTTGTGGCGCCTGACGGCGTTCACGGCGTCCTCGGGCAGGAGGTCCTGCACCATGTCGGCTGATATTGCGCCGTGTTTGCTGAAGTCGTCGCCGAAGGTCTCGTAGTCAACGTCGTGGAGGATGCCCACCGCCTCCCATAGGTCTGGGTCTTCTCCGAAGCGCTCAGCGATGCCCCTCATGATGGCGCCCACGGCTATCATGTGGTTCACGAGGTTCCTGTTCTTGACGTTCTGCTTAACGAGGTCGATGCACTCTTCCCGGGTGATCATGGCTATAGGAGCGATGCGGCGTTGTTTAAGCGTTAGGTTGATATGGGATCGCGATGGCTATGGTAGTCATTCGGTGAAACCATTGGAAGAGCCGCAGTCAGACAGGCAGACGAGGCTTCTCAGCTACGGCCTCATAGTGATGACGCTGACCCACACGATGACCCACAGCTTCCAGAACATCCACACGGCTCTGTTCCCGGTGCTCAGGGAGGAGTTCATGCTCACCAACCAGCAGATAGGCATCATTGCTTCGATACCCAACCTCTGCCAGGCGCTCCTCACCATACCCGCGGGGCTGCTCAGCGACAGGGTCGGCAGCAAGAAGATGCTCCTCCTAGCCATGGGCGTGGCCTGCGTCGGCGCCTTGACCGCGAGCGCCACCAACAGCCCGACGATGCTCATAGTCGCCGTGAGCCTCCTCTACATAAACACCACCGTCTACCACCCCGCGGGCTACAGCTTCGTCTCCCGGAGCTTCAAGCCTAGGGACAGGAGCAAGGCCCTCGGTATACAGGGGGCCGGCGGCACCCTCGGGATGTCCATGGGCCCCATAAGCCTCGCCGTACTCATCTACCTGGGGTTCCAGTGGAGGCAGGTCTACCTTTTCTGGTTCTTCCCTCTCCTCCTTGGCATCGCCATGATACTGAGGATAAAAGAAGAGCCCACCGAGGACATCGTCCTCGGCGACATCGAGAAGACCGAGCAGGGGCAGTCAAGCAACCTATTGACGGCGAGCCTCCTGTTCTTCATGGTGTACAGCGGAGCCAAGATGATAGCGTCCGGCATGACCAACAGCTTCCTCAACGTGTACCTCGTTGAGACCCAGGGCTGGGAGTTCGAGTACGCGAGCCTGATACTGGGCGGCAGCTACATCATGGGGATAGTCGCGGCCCCGATCGGCGGGTTCCTCGCCGCAAGGTACGGCGACAAGAGGTGGACCATGGCCGTGCTGGCGATGAGCTACGCGTGCTATATACTGTCCTTCCTCGTGGGAGGCGTCCTGCCCTTCACCATCCTGTATCTGGGCCACGGGTTCTTCAACTTCCTAGGCATGGCGTCCAACAGCAGCATCATGGCAAGGCTCTCGCCCGGGAAGCAAAGGGGTCTTGGTTTCGCGCTCTACTTCCTGCCCGGCAGCGTCATGGGCGCGATTGCTCCGATGATGGCGGCGTTCATAGCCGACAGCTTTGGGATGTACACAATATTCATGGTTAGCTTTGCCGCCTATGTGGCCGCAATTTTGGTGCTGATGTTCGGCGTCAAAGTCGATTAGACGCCGCTGGTTAACGGGCGCAAGAACAAACGGTTCTACACTAGGTAGGGCCAGACTAGGTACGCCATGAGTATGGTGAGCAGTGCCCCGGTGATGTCCAGCAGGACGCCC
>Ga0209986_10002264_pt1 | contig 17814 bp, 22 predicted proteins | sample BlataG_FD_183168 | JGI IMG/M metagenome (GOLD analysis project Ga0209986, IMG submission 183168) | Deep subsurface microbial communities from Black Sea to uncover new lineages of life (NeLLi) - Black_00105 metaG (SPAdes) (version 2) | ecosystem: Environmental > Aquatic > Marine > Oceanic >...
CTCGGAATCCACGCGCCCTTCTGGCCGTACTACCCGCCCTTCGAGGTGAAGTACTTCAAGCGAAAGCCCGAGCACGGGGTGAACGCCCAGTACATTCAGAGCTCGCTCCACATCGGTACCCACCTAGATGCACCTCGGCATTTCCTAACCAAGGGAAAAACCATCGATCAGCTGCCCTTGGATTGGATGTGCGGACCGGGAGTTGTGGTGGACCTCACCGATGAAATGGACGACTTGGCTATCTACACCCCAGAGATGATCGAGAAGCGAGTGGATGTCCACGAAGGAGATATCCTCATCCTCCACACGGGCTGGGAAAAATACACTTGGTGTGGATCGGAAGCAGACGAGGAGCGCTACATACTCAGACATCCAGGGGGTGACCGGCGGATGGTGGATTGGCTGATAAAAAAGAAGATACACATCTGGGGAATGGATTGCGTTTCCACAGACCACCCGATGAACTTACCCATAGGCAGATTTCTGGGGAAAGGCACTTTCGGAACCTGTGATAAGGTCAGGGCTCTCTGTGAGAAGAAGTTTGGCGGCAAGGAAGCTGTGGACAAGCTCTTCCCGGTGGAGGACTACCAGCTGACCCACAACAAACTATTCTCCAAAGACTGTATCCACCTCGAGAATCTCGGCGGTCAGATCGCGGCTCCGGAGATTCAGAACAAGAGGCTGGTCATCAGCTGCTTCCCGTGGCTGTTCGAGGGCGGAGAGTCGGCCTGGTGCCGAGTTGTGGCATTCCTAAGCGAGTGAATCCAGCATTGCCCCGCGAAGCGCAGACGCGGGGCGTTGTCTTTTGGTCCAATCGTCGATGCTAAATGATAAACACTTACTGTAAGTTTATGTAATTAGCGGGATTTGTATCAAACGTTTTATTCATCTTTCCCGCCGGGGCTTTGGGTGGGGCTTTGCTACTAAATGATTTCTGCACCCAAAGTCTGAAAGTTGCACCTAAAGTCAGTTCTTCGCCTAAGACCTAAATGCTCAATAGCTATCTGCTCTGAACAACTAGATAGATTGGTACATCCTTGGAAAAAAAGCTTGAGTTTAGAAGGCTTCCATCCGCTCCAAGCCCTGATGAGCTCCTGACCAGAGCATTTAGGCGGGCATCGAGGGCAGCTGATGCCCTGCGAGCGAGAGGGAAACATATTGAGATCGCTAAGCGGCGAGAGGTCGAGCGCATCAGGGTGATGAGCCAGACCATCAGAGAAACCTTGACAAAGCTCGTCACGGCTACGCCATCGCTCTCCAACCTGCCTCCTTTTTATAAAGAGCTCGTGGCCGCCTTGGTGAACGTAGATGACGTGCGGAAGTCGCTCGGAGCGATTGATGGCACCGCTAAAATAATAAGGAGGCTTGAGCGCGAGCACATTCGAAGACTTCGAGCTGTGAGCTCACTTGGTGGGACATCCGCCATCCGAAGGCAGGCTTACGGCCGAATCTCCTCCATCGTGAGGCGAGCGAGCGATCATCTGGCGATCCTGCGGGAGGCGGGGGGAAAGCTAGCTGATCTCCCATCCGTCTTCATTGAAATGTCGACCATAGTCATAGCGGGCTACCCGAACGTGGGTAAGACGATGTTACTTCGGCGGCTCACAGGCTCAGAGCCAAAGATAGCCCCTTATCCTTTCACCACCAAGGGGCTGAATCTGGGATATTTTGAGCGCGGGTACAAGCGCTACCAGATCATCGACACGCCCGGGCTGCTCGATCGACCGCTGGAGGAGCGTAACCCCGTCGAGCGGCAAGCCATAGCCGCGCTTCGCCACCTCGCGGATGTCGTGGTTTTCATGCTGGATCCATCCGGAACCTGCGGTTATGATTTCGAGCGCCAGCTTCACCTGCTTGAGGATATCCGAAAGACATTCTCGAACGTCATAGTGGTGATAAACAAGACTGATTTGCTCGATGAGCAGCGGGTGCGAGAGGTTCAAGAATTATGTAAAGAAGCCATTTTCATATCTGCAGCGACGGGCCAAGGGGTACCAGAGCTTGAGAAGATTAAAATCTAGAAAGGAGTTTTGATGATGAGGAGGCTTACCGAAGTCGGAAAATTAAAGGAGGGGAATTTCATCATAATCGACGACGAGCCATGTCGCATCGTCAGTTTTTCAACCTCACCGCCGGGGAAGCATGGGCACGAAAACGCCAAGATAGCATCGACCGGGTTGTTTGACTCCCAAAAGCATTACATCATTCAGCCCACGAGCGCAAAAATCGAAGTGCCCATAATCGAGCGAGGAATTGCCGAAGTGCTAGCAATCGTGGGCAACACTGCGCAACTGATGGACACCACGACCTACGAGACCTTCGAGTTGCCGATTTCCGTAAACCTTCGGGGAGATGTGCGCGAATGGGGCATGGTGGAATACATCCAGGCCCTTGGGAGAAGGAAGATCGAATTAGTAAAAGGTTAAAAAAAGACGTGGGCACTAAAATCTCAAGCGCTTTCCCCCGCTTCATTTAGGTCTCTACCTCCATTTTAGCAATTAACTCATTGTAACGGTTTGAAGAATTTCCCCACAGGTTCTCCCCTAATGATTCCCACCAAGGCTTAATTGCTGTAGCTTGAAATCTACTTGAATTTATGTGCAAAGCCTGTCCCAATGTCCCAGCGTCTACTGCTAAAAGCAATAGGCTAACTAACCCTAGAAACCCAGATAAGGGTAAAGAAAGTTGCGCCGGCGAATCAGTCGTAACCCGTCTTCTGTTTTCAGACGACATTGAGCTTAGCGGGCTACCACCCGCCTTCAGCAGGCGTTCCTCGGCGGTTGCTTGCCCTTGCATCCCGCGGATTGGCCGTTTCATCCTCGCCGGCACGACCTCAGCGTCGCCGCATCCTCGCGCGAGCCGGGAGGTGTCGTTTCTGTGCCATTGTCCGGTCTCTCAACCGTGCTCTTACGAGCCCGCGGACCTGCTAGATGGACGGAGTTTCCTCAGGCTTTCGCCCGGAAGTCGTCCACTGACTCGCCGGCAATACAATTTTTAGCTCCCTAAGCTTAAGAAAGTAGCTGGTGGGTGGATGAAAGTGTTCATCGCGGGGCCGCTCTTCTCGCAGGCTGAGCGGGAGTTCAACTTGAAGCTGGATAAATACCTTAACAAACATGGGTTCGAAACCTTCCTGCCCCAGCGCGAGGTGGGCGAGCTCTGGAAGCGAATTCGCAAGCGAGGCCGTAAGGCATACCGCATGATTTACGAGGAGGACCTTCGTGGGCTCGAGGGGGCAGATGTCGTAGTCGCGATCCTCGATGGTCCGGATGTCGACTCCGGCACGGCGTTCGAGGTGGGGTACGCGTGCGCCCGAGGGAAGCTGGTGATCGGGCTCAAGACCGACATGCGAGTGTTTGCCCGGGAGGAAGAGGTCAACAACATGCTCGCCCAAGGGGTGAGAAAGATAGTCGAGAACTTCGATGATCTCATAGCCGCCCTGAACGCTATCAAGAAAACGAAGAGGGGGCAACCTTAGAAGAGGTGAATTGATGACTGGAGAACTCAACAAAGAAATTTTAGGTGCTGTGCTGAACACATTGCCCGTGGAGATATCATTCGTTGGCGAGAACGACACGGTGAGGTGCTTCATTAATAAATACGTACAAAAACATCTATTAGACGCGGGTTACGTCAAAGAAGAATAAGGAAAATATAACCTAACAGATGCCGGAATGGAAGCACTAGGGAAAGCAGGAGTGAACGTTTAGGAGTTGAAAAAATGGAAAAGTGGAGATGTACGGTCTGTGGCTATATCTATGATCCTCAGAAGGGTGACCCAGAGCATGGTATAAGTCCGGGTACCTCCTTTGAAGATCTTCCAGACGATTGGAAGTGCCCACTCTGCGGTGTTGGAAAAGACATGTTTGAAAAATTATGAGAAACAAATGTAAGGAGGTGAATGACATGGCTAAAGTAACACGAGAAATGGTAGAGAAATCAGGTGTCAATGTTGACCAATTGATAGAGTTGCTAGTCAAGAACGCCGCAGCGGAGCTTACGACTTACTACTACTACACCATCCTCCGGGTCAATTTAATCGGACTGGAAGGGGAAGGGATCAAGGAGATTGCGGAGACAGCCCGTATTGAAGACCGGAATCATTTCGAGGCCCTCGTGCCCCGCATATACGAACTCGGTGGTAAACTGCCGGAGAACATGAAGGCTTTCCATGACATCTCGGCCTGTCCGCCCGCCAGCCTACCAAAGGACCCGACTGACGTTCAGGCAATGTTGAAGGTGCTGGTGGAAGCGGAAAGATGCGCAGTGCGGGGATATACCCACATCTGCAACCTGACCGCGGGCAAGGATCATCGTACCTACGATCTATCTCTGTCGATTCTCAACGAAGAAATCGAGCATGAATCCTGGTTCTCTGAATTCTTGGGTGAGGGGCCCTCTGGACACTTCATGCGTCGGGGTGAGACCTCTCCCTTTGTATCAAAGTTTCTGAGGTAGGTTCATGATCGGCGAAGGGGAGACCTTGGTTTGCTTAGGGTTTCCCTTAGTCCTTTACCAAAAATTGGAATCTTATGACCAAATTTTAATTGCTGATGTATCAAGTTTTAAGGAACCTAACACGATCTCTTTCACTTTTTGCTCTTTGCCATTTTTCACTCCTATTTCCTGATATTTACATGCTCCATCGCTATATAAAGAACAAAAATATTTAATAGGTAAAAAGTTATTTATGAAAGGTATGAAAGGTGACTAAAATGGAACCTAAAAAGAGTTTTTCAACCGAAGAAGCTAAGAAAATTGGTGAAGCATTGGGGATTGATTGGAAAAATTTTGATGTAGAGCAGTTTAGAATGGGACTGGATGTAGAATTAGAGCATGGATTAAGAGACCCCAAAACTAATGTTACGAATGATGATACAATAATGACTGGAAAGATTGCTCTTGCCCACTTGAACGAATTTTCAGATTACTACACCAGACTTAAAAAAATGGAAGAAGAGGCAGAAGAATATTGGGAAAAGAAGAGCTGAAGAATTCCTTTTACCGTTAAGGGTAAGCATCTGGATAGATTTAGACAATAGAAAAATTTACATAAGGTATTTTGCCGTGAGGGACAAAAACAGGAACTACTTGGGCTGCCTTAAGGTTACTCAAGACATCACGAAAATTCAGACGATAAAAGGAGAAAAAAGGCTTTTGTAGCTTAAACAATAAGGAAATCTAACAAAAAATGAGGGAAGGTGAGACTTGTGGAAAAATGGAGATGTACGGTCTGTGGTTACATCCACGATGGGACTGAACCACCTGAAAAATGTCCAAATTGTGGGGTACCCAAGGAGAAATTTGAGGAACTTCCTGAAGACAAGGAAAAACTGATCGAGAGATCTAGGCTCTCGAACTCGCTGCACGTCAAACTCTCGGCGCTGTTGGGTGAAGTAGAGGAGACAGCGACAAGGGGCATTGAAGACAATCTAGATCCTAGGTGCGTTGAAATTTTCACGCAGGCTAAAGAAGTGGCGTGGATGATACAGCAGAGGTCGAAGGCTGAAATACAAACCCATGTGAATAAAGGAAAATGGGGTTGAGGAGGTGAAAAAAATGGCAGCTAAACGGGAATTGAAAGGGAGCGAAACTGAGAAAAACTTGCTCGCGGCATTTGCGGGAGAGTCACAGGCTCGGAACCGCTATACCTACTTCGCAGAGATAGCGAGGAAGGAGGGATACGAGCAGATAGCGGCGATGTTCGAGGAGACGGCGTGGAACGAACGGGCGCACGCCCAGCGGGAATTCGAATTCCTGAATGGCGGCGAGGTGGAGATCCAAGCGGCGTATCCGGCAGGGGTTATCGGCGACACTAGGGCAAACCTCAAAGCAGCCGCAGCGGGCGAGCACTACGAGTGGACGGAGATGTATCCGGGGTTCGAAAAGGTGGCGCGCGAGGAGGGATTCACCGAGATAGCGGACGTCTTCAAGGAGATTGGGGAGGTCGAGGAACAGCACGAGAAGCGATATCTGGCGTTGTTGAAAAATGTCGAGGAAGGGAAGGTTTTCAAGAAGGATCGCCCGGTGAAATGGAAGTGCCGAAACTGCGGATACGTGCACGAGAGCCCCTCTGCTCCAGAGAAGTGCCCGGCATGTGGATACTCGCAGAGCTTCTATGAGTTATTGGCCGAAAACTACTAATCCGAGGGGTTGGGGTGGCGGGGCCATCTCACAAATAAAGGAGGAGCTTGCGAAGGCCGGCGTTCAGGTCCTAGAGGAAGATCTGAGCGTAAAATACGTCCCGAGTGAGGAGGAACTAAAACGCTGCGTGGAATTCGGCAAAACAATTGCGAGAAAAATCAAATTGTGAAAACCTTCAACGAACATTTGTAGGCTCTAAATGCTTTTAAAGAATCGAGAGTTAGGTAAAACTACACATCTGGAGGGACTGGACATGCAAGACATATCCTTTGTTATTGGCGGGCAGGCAGGAGACGGGGTGATGCGGACGGCCGAGCTCCTAGGCAAGACCCTCAACCGCCTCGGTCTCTACGCCTTTGTCATAAACGACTACCAATCCCTCATCCGCGGCGGCCACAACTTCTGCAAAGTGAGGGCTTCAGGCCGCCAAGCGTGGAGCCATCTGGAAGCGGTGGAGCTAATTGCAGCCCTTAACCAGGACACCATAACCCGTCACGAGAATGAGCTAACGGAGGGCGGGCGCGTCCTCTTCGACAGCGACAAGGCGAGTTACGAAGGGCCGTACAAACCCCACCCCATCCCGCTTTCAGGTATGATCAAGGAGGTTGAGAGCATCCCAATAATGAGGAACTCGGCCATAATCGGTGCCATCGCCCACTTATATGGCATACCATTCGAGCCCATAAACGAAATTTTGACATGGGCCTACGGCAAAAAGGCCGATAAAAACATTAGGCTTGTGAAGAAGGGATACGACTACGCCAAGCAGAACTTCGAGCCAATCCTTAAGCTCAAACTCACCAAGCGCGACCCGACGCCCTTCATCTCAGGGGCTGAGGCCGTCTCGCTCGGCGCGGTCAAGGCTGGAATGAAGGTCTACATCGCTTACCCGATGACCCCTTCTACCGACATCCTATCCTTCATGGGAACCCACCAGGACCAGCTCGGAATAGCGGTGATACACCCTGAGAACGAGATAGGGGTGGCGAACATGGCGCTGGGCGTCGCCTATGGCGGGGCGAGGTGCATGGTCGGCACAGCCGGGGGTGGGTTCGCGCTGATGCAGGAGGCCTTCAGCATGGCGGGCCAATCCGAGATCCCTGTGGTCTTTGTGGTGGGTCAGCGCCCGGCACCTGCTGTGGGAGTACCGACTTACACAGCGCAGGCCGACCTGAGGTTCGTGCTCCACGCTGGGCATGGGGAGTTCCCCCGTATCGTGGTGGCCCCGGGAGATCCTGAGGAAGCGTTCGTAAAGGCTGGCGAGGCTATGAATCTGGCTTGGAGGTACCAGGTTTCGGCGATAATCCTCATGGACAAGCACCTGATTGAAAGCTACATGAGCATCGCGATTGACGAGCGGAAGGTGACCGTGGAGCCCGGCAGCGTCGCCGAAAGTTGGGAGGGAGAGTACAAACGATACAAATTCACCGACAGCGGAGTCTCCCCCATGGTCTTTCCCGGAACGCCGGGGGCAGTGGTCAAAGCATCGAGCTATGAGCACAGCGAGTACGGGCACGCGATCGAGACTCCGGAAGGCGTGACAAAGATGATGCAGAAGCGCCTGCGGAAGATGGATGGAATAATCAAGGATCTCAGGGGGCGAGAGACAGTGAAAATCCACGGCGACCCAAAAGCGGAGAAATTGGTGGTTGCATGGGGGTCCACTAAGGGTGCAGTGCTTGAGGCGATGCAGCTCGTTGGCAAGCCGCTGAAGTTTCTGCAAATTATGTATTTAAGCCCGTTCCCGGATTGGGACGTGACAAAGCACCTAGAGCAAGCGAGGGACGTCGTCTGCGTCGAGGTCAACATGACCGGGCAGCTTCGCTCGCTTATCAGGGAACAGACGGGGCATTACATCCAGAAGGCGATACTCAAAAACGATGGGAGACCCTTCGACCCCGTGGGGCTCGCGGGGAAGCTAAAGGAGGTGTTTGGATGGGCGTGAGAGAATTCGACAGCATCGCCAAGAATACGTGGTGTCCTGGATGCGGCAACTTCAGCATCCTCGCGGCGGCCAAACAGGCGATGGTTGAGCTCGTACAGTCGAGGGAGGTAAAGCCCGAGCAAATCGTCATCTCTTCCGGAATCGGCTGCCATGGCAAGATATCCGACTACATAAAGGTCAACAGCTTCTACTGCCTGCACGGGAGGATAGTACCGCCTCTCATGGGCGTAAAGGTTGCGAACCAGCGGCTGAAAGTTATCGGATTTGCGGGTGATGGTGATGCCTACGACGAGGGAGTCAGTCATCTCGTCCACACGGCCCGGAGAAATCTGGACGCCACCATCATCGTGCACAACAACCAAGTTTTCGCCCTGACCAGTTCCCAAGTTACACCCACTACCCCCATAGGGTTCAAGACCAAATCAGCCCCCAAGGGAAGCTTCGAGACCCCGCTTAACCCGTTTCACCTGATGCTGGCCTCCGGCGCGACCTTCGTGGCCCGGGGCTTCACCGGGGACATGCGGCACCTGCGCTCGCTCATCCTACAGGCCGCTCGACACCGAGGCTTTGCCTTCATCGACGTGCTCCAGGACTGCCCGAGCTTCAACCCCACCCTGCGGAAGTTCAAGCCCAAGGTCTACGACCTCAACAAGGAGGGGCACGATGTGGGGGACTTCGCGGCGGCATGGGAGAAGGCCAAGGAATGGAACGACCGGATTCCGATCGGGCTCTTTTACCGAGTGGAGAAGGAAATTTACGAAAAGCAGTTGCTGGGCGACCGAGTGCTCGTCGACGAAAAACCGTTGACCTCTATTCAAAGTGTGCTAGATGAATTTATTTAATTCCGTTTGTTCATGCTTCAAAGCCAAACGTCACGCCATCGGTAGCTTCCTCTTTATTCATTACCTTGTTATCTTTACCTCGATTTCTTTCCAGTCCTTCTTTTTGCATATTAAGGAGGCGGCGGAGCCCTCGTGCAGATGAGGGAAGGGCTGAAGAAAGCAGGCGTCGATGTTCTCGAAGAAGATCTGAGCGTGCAGTACGTGCCGACCGAGGAGCTGAAGCGCTGCTTCGAGTTCGGCAAAGTGATTGCTGGTAAAATAAAAATTGAAAAACTTTATGGTAGCTTACAATAATTAAAGGTCCGATGGTCGAGATAAGGTTCCACGGCCGCGGAGGACAGGGAGCGGTCACCGCGGCTCGATTGCTCGCCGAGGCCGCATTCCTCGAGGGGAAGCACTGTCAGGCTTTTCCATCATTCGGCGCGGAACGCAGAGGTGCTCCGGTCGTCGCGTTCGCACGCATTGACGACAGGCCGATTAGAACCCGTACTCAGATTTATGAGCCTGATTACGTTATTGTTTTCGACCCTACATTGCTCAAGACCATTAATGTAACAAGAGGTTTGAAACGGCGAGGTGTGATTACCATAAATACTAAGGAGGCGCCGAAAGAGGTCCATGTTGGTAAGGTCGCAATCGTGGACGCGACCGAGATTGCAATTAAAAATTTGGGCGTACCGATAACTGGTACAGCGATGCTTGGAGCATTTGTAAAGGCGACTAAGTTAGTATCACTCGATTCTATCATTAGGGTCATCGAGGAGCACTTTAAGGGCAAATTGGCGGAGAGAAACGTAGCTGCGGCTAAAGCGGCGTACGAACGAGTGGTGGTCAGATGAAATTGGCTCCTGGAGCGGTTATAACCAAGCCAGGCAGCAGTGAGCGATATGATACAGGGAGCTGGCGCTATACTCGTCCTATCTACGCGGATAAGACTCCCCCTTGCAACGACAAATGTCCAGCCGGGGAGAAAGTACAAAAATACATAGACTTGATCAACATGGGACGCTTCAAGGAGGCTTTAGAAACTATACGAGAAGATAACCCCTTTCCAGCCGTTTGCGGGCGGGTTTGCTATCACCCCTGCGAGGAGGCCTGCAGCAGGGATGAATACGATGAAAGCTTGGGCATCCACCACTTGGAGCGATTTCTAGGGGATTATGGAATAAGTAGAGGATACGCGTCGGGAGCGGGAAAAAAACTCATCCCCCGTTCATCTGCCAAGATAGCTGTCGTCGGTTCTGGTCCGGCTGGCCTTTCCTGTGCATACCATCTAGCTCGCCGCGGTTACCAAGTCACCGTCTTCGAGGCCTTACCTGTGGTCGGAGGAATGCTGGCAATAGGCATACCCTCCTATCGCCTGCCGAAAGATGTGTTACAGCACGAAATTTCATTCATTCAAGCCTTGGAGATAAATTTTAAAACCAATGCCCGCATCAGTAGCCTCGATGAATTGAAAGATTACCAAGCTATCTTTCTCGCGGTGGGGGCTTCCATGAGTATTAAACTTGGCATCTCCAGGGAGGATGCTGTCGGAGTTCATCATGGAATTGATCTTCTGCGAGCGCTGAACTTGGGTAAGAAGGTAGAAATCGGTAAAAAAGTTGTTGTTGTAGGCGGGGGGAACACGGCTATAGATTGCGCCCGCTCATCTCTCCGTTTGGGGGCTTCTGTTACCGTGATCTATCGTCGCTCTCGAGAAGAGATGCCTGCCACCCCTGAGGAGATCGAGGGAGCGCTTGCTGATGGGGCAGAAATAATGTACCTCACGGCCCCAAAGGCCGTAATTGTTACTGATGGCAAGGCGGCTGGTCTTGAGTGTATAAAGATGCGCTTGGGCGAGCCGGATGCATCGGGCAGGCGCCGCCCAATCCCAATCGAGGGCTCGGAGTTCAAGTTAGGCGCAGACATGGTTATAGTTGCAATCGGCCAGATACCTGATCTTTCATTCCTACCTAACGATGTGGAGCAACAGAAGGGCAGAATTGTCGTTGATGAGAACGGCCAGACGAGTCGGCCCGGCATCTTTGCAGGTGGCGACGCAGCTGGGGCACCTGAACGAGTAGCAGATGCCATAGGCTCCGGTAAACGAGCTGCATTGGCTATAGACTGCTATTTGCGAGGGAAGGCAGCTCCAGCCGAGAAAAAGCCGGAGGTCGTCCCATTTGAGGAGTTGAATTTGGAATATTTTGTCCCCGCTCCAAGGGTGGCGATGCCCTATCTAGCCCCAAAAGATCGAGTCAAGGACTTTCGGGAGATCAACTTGGGCTACACCCAGGAGATGGCTTCCACAGAGGCGGAGCGTTGCTTCAGCTGTGGTGTATGCAATGGTTGCGATAACTGTTGGCTCTTCTGCCCGGACATAGCCGTTAAAAAACTTCCCGAGAGCCGTTATGAAATAGATTACGATCATTGCAAAGGCTGCGGTATTTGCGCCACTGAATGTCCCTGTAGGGCGATTGAGATGGTTTCAGAGGAGAGAGAATGAAGCAAGTTCTAACCGGAAATGAGGCAGCTGCAATTGCGGTAAAGCTTGCGCGAGCGAAGGTGATTTCAGCTTACCCGATAACCCCTCAAACCGCGATTGTCGAGAAGCTATCGGAATTCGTGGCGAACGGTGAGCTCGAGGCCGAGTTCGTGAATGTCGAATCGGAGCACAGTGCGCTGAGCGTCTGCCTCGGCGCGTCAGCCACGGGAGTCAGAACGTTCACCGCGACCTCATCTCAGGGCCTAGCCCTAATGAGCGAAATACTTTACGTGGTATCAGGCATGCGTTTCCCGATAGTTATGACAAATGTGAATCGCTCGCTCTCAGCTCCGCTAAGCATATGGTGCGACCAGCAGGACTCGATCTCGGTTCGAGACTCGGGCTGGGTGCAGCTCTACTGCGAAAACAATCAGGAGATCTTAGATTCGGTGATTCAGGCTTATCGCGTGGCCGAAGAGATGCTCCTACCTGTGATGGTGTGCTTCGACGGCTACATCCTCTCTCATACGGCCGAACCCGTCGACGTCCCCAACCAAAAAGAGGTCGATGGGTTCCTACCCCCTTACAAGTTACCCCATCTGCTAGATCCAAACAAGCCCGTCACGATGGGCCCTGTAGGGGTGCCCGAGTACTATGAGGAATTCAAATGCATGCTGCAGGAGGCGATGCTTGAGGCGAGGCGGAAACTGGCCGAAGTCGACAGGGCATTTGGCAAGCGTTTCGGTCGGCGCTACGGGCTCATCGAGCGCTACCGCAGCGATGATGCAGATATTTTATTGCTTACGATGGGTTCGCTCAGCGGTACTGCGAAGGAGCTGATCGACTGGTACCGAAAGCGAGGCGAACGAGTAGGTTTAGTCAGGGTGCGCTCGTTCAGGCCTTTTCCGGCGAAGGAACTCGTGAAGACACTCGGAAATGCAAAGGCGGTTGCCGTGCTCGAGAAGGATATCTCAGTCGGGTGGACTGGGGCACTTTTTGCCGACATAGCTGCGGCATTCATTAATGTCAGGAAAAAACCTCTTCTAATGAACTTTATATGCGGCCTTGGAGGGCGAGACGTTTCACCACTTCAGATTCGAGAAGCTATTCGAGCGGCGGCAAGGGCAGCGGAAACTGGGGAGGTCAAAAAGTCCGTGCGCTGGCTCGGGTTACGTGAAAAATTGGTGGGGTTGAAAGCATGAAAGAGTTGTCTGAGGAGGAGCTTCTTGCTCCAGGTCATCGAGCTTGTCCCGGATGTGGTGAGGCACTGGCAATTAGGTTAGCACTTAAAGCAGTTGGAAAGGATGTCATTATTGCCCAGGCAACGGGCTGTATAGAAGTAGTGACAACACCTTATCCTGAGACCGCGTGGCGCGTGCCATGGATCCATGCGGCATTCGAAAATGTAGCCGCGGTTGCCTCAGGTGTTGAGGCAGCGCTGAAAGTTATGGGTAAACACGGTATAAAACCAATTGCGATCGCTGGAGACGGAGGCACAGCGGATATTGGGCTGCAGGCACTTTCGGGGGCGGTCGAGCGGGGCCACAACTTCCTCTACATCTGCACCGACAACGAAGCTTATATGAATACGGGGATACAGCGGAGCAGTACGACACCGTATGGCGCTTGGACCACGACCACGCCGGTAGGTGTCGTAAAAAAAGGAAAAGACCGTCCAAAGAAAGATGTTCCTGCGATTATAGCTGCACATGGTGCCCCTTATGTGGCGACGGCTTCCGTAAGCTATCCCACGGATTACATCGAGAAAGTGAAAAAGGCGATGGCGATTGAGGGTCCGACTTACGTACACGTTCATTGCCCATGTCCTCCAGGCTGGCGATTCGACTCGGATAAGACGATCGAGGTCGCACGCCTTGCTGTACTGAGCTGCGCTTGGATCCTTTACGAGGTAGAAGACGGCGTTTCGAAGGTTACATTTAATCCCCCCAAGCGAAGGCCTGTTGCTGACTACCTGAAGTTGCAGGGAAGGTTCAGGCACCTTACTGATGACGAGATCGCGGAGATCCAGCGCATGGTGGATGAGCGGTGCAGGCGATTTGGCATCGAGTAGAAAAACAAAATTAACCAAAAGAAATTAAGTTGGGGCCAAACTTGGTGGTACGTGCAGAAATAGCAGTTACAGGTGTAGTGCAGGGAGTAGGCTTCAGGCCGTTCATTTACAGACTTGCCAACAAACATGGGCTAGCCGGTTTCGTCCGGAACATGGGCGACGCTGGAGTACAGGTAATTGTGGAGGGAGAAGAAAAGGGAGTCGAAAAATTCATCGACTCGCTGCGTCCCGAACAGCCCCCGCTCGCGCGAATCGACGAGGTAAAGACCACATGGAAGGATGCGACCAACGAGTTCACGATTTTTCAGGTGGTGCCGAGTGAAACGACCGGCTTGGGCCTCTCTTCGGTAGTGCCACCCGACTTGGCGCTCTGCGACGATTGCCTACGCGAGATGCTCGACCCAAGCGACCGGCGCTACAATTATCCCTTCATCACCTGCGTCAACTGCGGTCCTCGCTTCACCATCATTGAGGAGCTCCCCTACGACCGCCCCCGAACTTCGATGAAGGCCTTCCCGCTCTGCACCAATTGCCTCCACGAGTATCAAGACCCCCCCGACAGACGATATCACGCAGAACCGACGTGCTGCCCGGTATGTGGCCCTCGTATGGAACTCTACGATCGGGATGGGCACCGCATCGATGTAGCCGACCCCTTCTGCGAGACGGCGCGCCTGTTGGACGAGGGAAACATCGTGGTGATAAAGGGGATAGGGGGGATCCACATCGCTTCGAAGACCACCGATGATGAGGTACTCGCGCGCCTACGCAAGGCTTCCAACCGTCCTCAGCAACCTTTCGCGATCATGTCAAAAAATCTCGAAACCATCCGAACCTTCGCCGAGGTCAACGAGGCGGAGGCGGAATTGCTGACTTCCTATCGAAGGCCAATCTTGGTGCTCAAGCGCTCGCCTAACTACATGCTTTCCGACCTCGTCGCTCCCGGGTTGGATTCAGTTGGAGTCATGCTGCCATATTCGGGAATCCACCACCTCATCCTGCGGCACGGCTCAGACCCGGCCTACGTCATGACGAGCGCCAACGTCCCCGGCCTGCCGATGCTCGTGGACAACTCCGAGGCGATGGTGAAGTTGCGGGGGGCGGTCGATTTCTTCCTTCTTCATGATCGGTTGATAGTGAACCGGTGCGACGATTCTGTGGTGAAGCTCATCGACGGGAAGTCGGCTTTCCTCCGACGCTCCCGGGGCTACGTCCCAGAGCCGATAAAGCTCTCGTTCAGGAGCGAGCGGAGCGTGCTCGCGGTCGGGGCCGAGCTAAACGTGAGTGCATCGGTCCTTGTTGGCGATCGATGTTTCGTCAGCCAGTACATCGGCGACACCACCAAGGTCGAGACCCTCGAGTACATGCAAGCAGCGGCCGAGCGTTTGATGCGCTTGTTAAACCTCAAGAGCGTGGACGTAGTTGCCCACGATTTGCACCCCAACTACGCTACAACGAGGGTCGCGTCTCGCATGGCGAAGGAGCTCGGGGCGAAAACTTTTGCGGCGCAGCACCATCACGCTCACCTGTGCTCCCTCATGGCCGAGCACGGACTCGAAAAACTCGTTGGGATAGCCGCGGATGGCGTGGGCTACGGAAGCGACGGGACGATTTGGGGTGGCGAGGTCATGGTGGCGGGTCTGAGCTCGTTCGAACGCGTGGGCGGGCTAATGAGCCAGCGTATGCCTGGGGGTGACCTCGCGACGAGATTCCCAGCGCGCATGGTCGCGGGCATCCTCTGGCAGCACCTCGGGCGTGAGGAGCTTGAGCGGGTTTTGGAAGAGTTCTGCGCGAGCGGCTTCAAACGCGGGAAGCGAGAGACTAACATAGTCCTCCGCCAACTCGAGCGCGATTTGAATGTGTTTCGAACGAGCAGCTGCGGCAGGGTGCTCGATGCCGTTGCCTGCTTGCTAGGGATCTGCGACGAGCGAACCTACGAGGGCGAGCCGGCGATCAAGCTCGAAGCGGCTGCGAGCAAGGGGATCACAAGGGAGGTGAAACTAGAACCAGTAATCAAAAAGGTTGATGGAATGAAGATTGTCGACACCTCCCAGCTGCTTGCAGATATCCTCAGCGCTCTCCGAGCACGAGTTCCTCGCAGGCACATCGCTGCTGCTGCCCAACGCGCTATCGCTCGGGGATTGGCGTCGATCGCCATCGATACTGCTTCCTCAAGGGGGGTGGGCGTTGTGGGGGGCTCGGGCGGAGTGTTCTATAACTGGGCGATCACCGCGGCGGTGCGTAAGGAGATTGAGAAGGCTGGTTTGCAATTCGTCCAACACGAGCTTTTGCCCCCCGGCGATGGTGGCATCTCTACAGGACAAGCGGTCGTCGCAGCGCGGCAGCATGATTAAGTAGATTGGTAAAAGTAAGTTAAATTTTAACTTTTTACTATATTCCCATTTTCGGCTCTAAGAATATGCCATCCGAGCAAGCCTAAATACTGAACCAGCCAATCCCAGCCTTTTACAGCTTGCTAACAACGAGGAAACGCTTTAAACCGCTCCGGCGCGAATGTAATTCGTGCCATTCTGAATTTGCCAAACTAGGTGCGCCTGCTAACCCAGATAAGCGAAAATATCGTTGCGCTTCATGCGATTCGTATAGAGTAGTGAGCAAAATACCAAGATACAAATCTGTTAAAGTGAAAGCGGTGTGAAATGAATGAAAAAAATTCCCCCGATATTTAAATGCCCCAGTTGCGGAAAAGAGTTTGGTGAAGTTAGTATCGTGCATGGAACAGATAAACCTTTTACATCAAAAGATAGAACAGAAGGGATGTGTGCTTACGGTCTTTATGATTCGCCCAGAGAATTATTATGTTGGAAAGATAATGTTGCACATATAAAGCTTTTTGGTCAAGAAAGATTGGTTCAACATATTCCAGAAGAAAAGAAAGATAACGATGCCGATAAGATGATAGAAGAATTAGAGTCGGTAAGTGAGGGTAGATGAAGATGAAACCAGAATCCGAGGTCAAGGCACAGATAGTATTACATGAGAAACGATTTATGAAGATAATCGAGGAAGAAGTAAAATTTCCTTGGAGTAAAGGAAACCCACAAGACATTAAGGATATGAAAAGGGCAATCGTTCGTGCTTTCAAAGAGGGTGCAATAACATTTGAGGAGGCTGATACATGAGGATGAGACGAATAACAATGCGAGGCGTTGCCCAAACTAGAAAAGGCCATAAATGGGCAAGATTAAAAACATCACAGCTCAATCCCGCGAAAGTAAGACAATGGCGTGAACGTCAACAAAAGCGCAAGGAGGAGAAAAAAGATGAAAAGTAAATCCGAGGGCCAATTTTTTTCAAAGGGCAATTTCCTTTCTGACAAATAATTATCAAAAATCGTCTTGCATAAAATTAGAAAATCTTTCCCAGCCAAGCCCTCACCCCAGTTTTCACTCCGCTGTTCGCACTTTAAATCATGGTGTGTTTTAAGATATAAAATAGGGCAAGGTGTAGAACAGATTGTCGAGAGGAGGGTCAGCGCGGCGAAGAAAGCTCGGTGACTTTTTTTCATTTAGGTTTTCTCGTCCGTATCGGGCGTTTCGTCCGTATCGTGGGGTTGTAGTCGTATCGGGCGTCAAGTCGTGGGTTTGGGTTTGGGTTTGGGGTTAAATTTTAACTTTTTTAACATATTCCTAATTTTCGCCTCGCTCAGACCACATCGCAGCAAGCTGACACCCTCTTTTCCCAGTAAACGTCACCTCTCCGAGCTGCGACTTTTGATTCCTGCCTTCTTATCGCCCGATTTTCGGGCTCGGAAAATTGGCACTTTTTAATTTGTCAGGGTGGACCCGGGATAATAATTGCCGAAAAATGACGATCAATTGATGAGCGGTAAAAACAGCCCTTTGCGCGCCGCCTATGAAGTAGAGTAATCGAAATGGGCAAGTACAACATACCAACTAATCATATGGGGAAATGATGGGGGTAAAAACTAAAATCCAAAATATCGTGCTCTCGGTCACATACGAGGACACAGAGTTTAACCTCGAGAAGGTGGCCAAGTTGCTAGATGGCGCACGCTATGACCCGGAGAGTTTTCCTGGCGTTATCTATAAATCCGGACATCCTCGAGCATCTTTCCTCATCTTCGCATCGGGGAAGATGAACTGCGTCGGTGCCAGCAGCATGAGCGACGCTAAGCAGGCGATATGGAAGCTTACGAGAAAGCTCAGGAAAGCACACATAAAGGTGAAGACGGAGCCAAAAGTCAAGGTTCAGAATATCGTGGCATCCGTTGACTTCGGCAGGAAGTTTGATCTCGAGGATATAGCTCGCAGATTCGAGAACACCGAATACGAGCCGGAGGTTTTTCCAGGCCTCGTGTTCAGGC
>Ga0209986_10002265_pt1 | contig 17811 bp, 17 predicted proteins | sample BlataG_FD_183168 | JGI IMG/M metagenome (GOLD analysis project Ga0209986, IMG submission 183168) | Deep subsurface microbial communities from Black Sea to uncover new lineages of life (NeLLi) - Black_00105 metaG (SPAdes) (version 2) | ecosystem: Environmental > Aquatic > Marine > Oceanic >...
ATAAAGATCATCAACATAATCTTCTTTATCACCAGTTACCGTTGAACCAACATCTAATAGACCAGTCCAAAACGTATATTCGGTATTTGCTTGTAAATAGTCAGTTGCTGCTTGATTGCCTGGAGAGATGACATTTGTATTTACGGGCATGTAACTACTACATCTTAAACTATTAGCATCGCCAAGCCAAACCACTGGATATATTATTTCTAAATTAGTAGTATCATCATAAAAACACTTACCAAAATCAAGAGTTTGATCTTTAGTGCCACTACCCAATAATCTTTCTGCCCAGCCACCTCCTACATGGTATCTCCAATCTGCAAAATTTCCAGCATCCGCATTTGAATGAAAGAAAGCAATATAATATAAGAGAGCATTTTTAATCCGTTTTTTAATTAGGTTATTATCATATATCGTGTTAATAATATATTCATTAGCACCCGTTCGATGAATACATTCCACAAATATCGCATTATCTTCTAACCAAAGTATATCGGCTGCTGATGAAAAAGCGGGAAGTGTTTGAACGTATGGGCTATTCAAATCCCAATTTAAGGCGTTTTTATCAATGGAATCAGATTGGAAATATGTGGCTGAAGAAGCATTAAACGAATATTGCGTGCCATCACTACACGTTACTTGATTGGTTGATCGAGATAATCCACTATAGCCAGGATCTCCTTGACTTGATGGAACATAATAAATGTATCTATCCACCGAACTACTTGCCGCCACGGAATCTAACCAAGATAATTTAAAATCCATGAGATAACAAATCCTATCTTGATACCATCCTCCAAACCACGAACAATCAACTGCTGCAATGTAATGTGAACCAATGAAATCATTATCAGTCGTGAAATTAAATTGTCCTATATTAGCGTTAGAACCGTTTATTCCCAATTCTCCAGTGCTTTCTTCTACTCCTGTAGATAATGGAGTTACGTGTAATTTCCATTTATCTGCTGTTAAACCTCTAAACGCACCAGCTCCAGTGCATCTAAATTCTACTCTAATATAATACCACGTGTCAATTGCGAAATCAATTGTTGTATCATTAAATCCAACACCATCATAATAAGAAAATTTATTAGTTGAAAAATTAAGAGTAACTATGAACGCTGGACCAGCAGCACCATCTAATACATATAACATGTATCTATGTGTTAAAGCAGATGCAGAATTACATCTATAAATGAATGAAATTTCACCATAAGGTTGATCTGCCATGTTATAATCGTATCTACTATAATGTGCACCACCACTATTTCCATCTTTTACTTCTAATACCTTAGAGAACCCCATGTAACGTGGTAATATTCTTACTTCTTGTGCTGTTCCAACTTCAGTAACTGACCAATTAACACCAGATGGTTGTGCCCAATCCGCTTCATTCGTGAAATTAAAATCTCCATCCTCTGCATCATTAACCTTGTCCCACGTTTGAGACACTATGGGAGATCCGCCATCTTGATAATCGTCATCATAGACTCGAATGGAATCATGATAACACTTGCCAGAAGCAAGCCCAGTAACTGGTAGTGTAACTACTTCATTATCACGTGCTATCCCACTTGATTCAGTAAGCGTGAGTATTCGTTGATAACGGAGAAATTCATTCGTCCATTCATCTCCTCCAGGAGGCATGAAATATCCAGTAATTAATCGAACACCAAGAGCTTTACCTCTTCGTTCCATCATATAGTAAAGTCTATCAATATTAGTGCTTCTACTGGCAATCTGCATGAAATCAAGCGTTATAAAATGCAAGGAACCAATTGTTGTATTAAAAAATAATCGTAAATTAGTAATGATAAGTGTATCAGATATAGAAAGGGAGACATCTACTTCTTTCCATTCAGATTCCCCACTACCTTGCCCAGCATGTGGGGTTAAATTGAATTCTTTTATCTCTATCCATTCCGCAGTAGTAGGAGATTCCCCAGAAACATATCCATAAATTTCCACACCAAACGCTAAATCTGTTTCTGACGTTTGAAATTTGATATGTAACCGTGTCATGTTAGAAGCATCAGTGCCCGCTAATGGAAATGTCCCATTATACGTAGCATACTTTCGGGTTCCATCTCCAACAACTCTAAACTCTCCAGAAGATGCAAATTGTTGATATGTAACATCAGTGCCACCAGTAAATTCACCACCAACCTCAAAATCCTCATCCACGGAAAGTGTATTTGCTGGGAAGTCGTTAATGTTTAATACTAACTCTAATAATCCATTTGCTTCTCCGAATGGAAACGTGCCAAAAAATGGTTCATCCCCAAATAATATGGCATCTTTATATGGCTCATGAATGTTAAATTCATGAGTTAAATCAAACCAAGCTTCAATGAGTGCTTCAACACCAGACTTAGTAACTCTTCCATTTATTGCAAGAGTAGCAATTACACGTGATCTAAATTCATCTTCTGTTTCATCTGGGAATGGAAGAAAATTTCTACTTGCACCTAACTTTAATAATGCATCACCAGAAGCGTGATCAATCATTTTTTGGCGATCTTGTAAGGATAATTCCTTGAATGCGTGATACAACACCCTTGCAAGTGAATCCATTAGGGCAAACGTATTAGAACCAGTTTCTGCCTTATCATGTAATTCTGGAGGTAATCCAGCCATCATTTCATCTGTAATACTTGTCTTCTGGTTCAAACTACACTCACCGTTCCTAATGATACTTGCTCATATTGTTGAATGACTACATTAACAAGCAATTGATCTATGGAATTCTTTTGAATGCTAATTATTGTTATATCTTCTATGAAAGATTCTGTAGGATCAACTTCTTCTAATACAGCAGCTATTCTTGCAAGTATTACATCTTCTCCTATAGCAAGACCTCGTAAATATGTTTCAATTCTATTTCGCACTTGAGATCTATAAGATGTTTGATTTCCTACTCCTTCTTTAAACGTAACTTGCACGGTCATGGAAATTGTTATGGCATCTGGTTCGACTACCTCTATATTAATTCCTAATGCTTTTGTTGATTCAACTATATCTTGAATTGATGAAATAACTGATGATAAGAAAGATCCACCACCAACTTGTGTAATCAATACCTTAGCAGTTCCATCTGGTAATACTTGAGACCCAAATAATTCGCCAGCATCAAACGCAGAGACATTAGATACTTGCTCTAAATCACGTAATTCAGCAATTATTGCTGGTTCTGTAGCCTTCTCAATCCTATCTATTTGAGTTGGAATCCTATCTTTTAAATCTACAGTATTTTCTAAATCTCTTCCACCAGATGTCGGACCAGACCCAGATTGTAAATAATCTGAAATAAATGAAATTGACTTCACGAGAGTAGTAGTAACAGTTATCATGGTTGATACCCCATTTATTGCAGTTGCAATAGAAGCCCCATCATTATCTATATTAGTAAATGTTTCCGTGATTTTCCCGCTTGAATCAGTTATTGATATGTTTATTTTATCAGCAGAAGTGCCAACAGTCGTTACAATGGCTACATCATTTTCTGAATAGCCATAATCAATCGCCTTGAACCGCAAGACTTCATCCTCATCTATGAATGCAACAAACACGTAATTAGTAGCAGAAAGACCAATATTTATGTTAATGACTCCAGTAGTCCTATCAAACGTGCCAGCATAATAATTCCCAGAAGTGTAATCTGGATTTCCACCAGGGGCTGCTGGAGTATCTGAAACCCATACTGCTATGACATCATTTATGGTATAAGTGCCTGGGTCTAATATAACAGTTACATCTCCACTCTCAACTTGCTCTTCTACTTCAGTATCTTCTAAGCTTTGATCATACCGTCTCCACATCTTGAGATACGCTTGTTGTAAGGGGTTATTTATGGAATCAATATCAGTAATGGAGCTAATCATGTTATCAAGTAATGACGTTCCAATAAGACCATCCGCACCAGCAGAAGAGGCTTCTATTGTTGCATGACCTTCTAATTGCCCAGCCTTAACAACCCCAGCATATCCCGTTCCTTGATATGGATTTTGAACGGTTTTAAATTGAATAACTTCTTCTCCAGCAAATCGAGGAGTGGTTCCAATTATCTTGTCTATAGGAATAAGAACATCATTATCTTCTGCTGTATCTTTAGTGCATATAATTGCACCAACTGCTTTTGCCGCAGCTATTCTTTGGGTTCCAACCAACTTTGCGTGTTGGTCAGTAGCATCATCCCCAGCATCTGGTAAAAATGCATCTTTTATATAAACGTCTTGTTGACGTGAATACTGTTCCATTTTTCGTGAGGCTGGTTGATAAAAATCTCTCAACGTGGTTCCTTGTTGTATTGCACGAATGGTGCGTGAAGGCACTCCTTGATAAACATAATCAACATAAAAAACAGTTGAATCAACTGGTGCAATTCCACCAATACTCCAATCTATTGTATCTAACTTTCCATCTCCATCATCATCTATGAGAGAAAAGTCAGTATTTTCAATGAAGGTATATTCTAATCCAGTATCATTAGATGTTCCTACAATATTAATAATTGAAAGAACAGCTATATTTGATAATAAATATTTATCAGTGCCAGCAACTTTGGTTATTCCTTCTCTTCTAACAACTATTTGACCAAGAGAAACTTCATTAACCATATCCTCTGTTATATCATTTTGATTTTCTATATTAAACGTTACCAATATTTACACCTTTCCTAATTATGTCTTGCATTCCTAATGCTTTCACTTCAAAAATAAGATCTAAGGTCGTGCTATTAAAATTTACCGTAACACCAATCAATTCTTCAAGACCTCGTATTTGATTTATGATATCATTAGAAAATAAATTAACGAATATGGGAACCCAAGATTGATTTCCAAAATTGAATAGTATGTGTAATATACTACCAACTTCTGGATGATTAAATTGATCAAAATCACCTTCATAATATCTTTCTCCATAATTTGGGGAATTTCTATCAGCATCTATTTTTAAACTTGGGTCATTCGGATTAAACTGCCCTGGAATTGGATAATATCTTGCCCTTATTTTTGATATTCTTTCTATCATTTGCTCTAACATTTCTGTATTATTATTCCCAGCAGTAACGTAAGAAACATATAATGTTCCAGCAGTAGGCACGGATCTAAGCTGGATGATACCATTAACACGTTCAATCTCGTTAATGTTTCCAATGTATAAATTTTGCCCAACATGATCAGCATCTTGCCACGCACCTAATACTTGAAGAATTATCTTGTTATCAACTTCCACTGAAACTGCACCAGCAAGAACTTCATGTTCTTCATTCTCAATTGTTTCTCGCCAGCGTTCATATGTTACACCAACAACTGCAAGGTCTCCACTTACATCTGTTGCTACATCCTTCAACCCGTGTTTAAAGTTTTCCAATTTTATATCTGAACCATAAAAAAATGACATTTCATTCACCTCTACATTTATCTGTTTTCCCAGTATCATCAGTTTCATCTGTATCAGTAGGAGTAGGACTACTGGAAGGATTCCCAGCACCAGCACATACATGAGTATGATCAAATTCATGAGTATGACCACCTCGTGCTAATTCTACTGCTCCAGGTCCACCAATATTTACAAACTTACCATTAGGAACCTCTATGTTTATTTCATCTTTATCTAATGTGATCTTAACTGTATCAGAAATCTGAATGGTTCCTTCATACTCTCCATCGGTAATTTTTTCTAATTCCATGTAAGAAATAAAATTATCAGATTCCACGCGAATCTTTTTCTTATTCATGAAAAATCGGAACCCAGATTCATTACTTACATTCCAGATTTCAGCATCCGCTGGTGTATTATCATTATTAATAAGATCATTATGAGGATCTGAATATATTTCTGGAACACGCTCTAATTTTGCAGAGCCCCAAACAAGTGCATATTGTCCAAGCCTATTAATCCATACTCTTGCACCAGCCTTATGATATCCTATTGGACCACCAAATACTCCTTCTCCTCTTGATTGACCAGTAAATCTTCCTGCATGTGGAACCATCGGTAATCCTATTAATTGTGTTGCTGCTCTTCCCAAAGAGAGTTTATAATACCATTCAGCACCCAAACCTTCTACTTCGTTGGCTCCTTGATTCTTAACTAATCCTTCGACACGGGCAACTTGCCATCGAAACATGTAACCAGCACGTGCGATATCCCCTCTGGTTCTGGGGTCTAACGCATTAGGATCACCACCAAATGCACGAAGTAAATCTTCATTTATGGTAATTTGCTCTTCCATGAAAAAGTTTTCTAAGGAAAAGTTTCGTGGTCTCCGAGCTTTATAAAATACAAGCTTCGTTTCATATCCACCACTATCAAATGTATGACGTGCTCCACCAAGATAACATATTGCACGCCCTTCTTCAGTATAATGTTCAGACCCAATTAATAAGGCTTGTCCATCTTCATCTAACGTGTCAGAAAGTTGTAATAATAATCTTTCAAAAAATACTTGACCTTGCTCTGGATCAATATTAAACATGGTGGATAATCCAGACGCACCTTCTTCTATTCCAGTTGTGCCTTCTCTTATTACTTTTATTGCTTCAGCAATTACAGAACGTTTCGCCCAAACTGCTGAAAATCTTCCTAATCCACTTTCAACTAAGCCAGAGCTATCAACTACTCTCTGAAATATTGTTTTAAATTTTTCTTTAACTCGTAAAAAAAGACCAGAAGCTTGACGAGATTGGGTAACAGGAGATTCTCTTCTAACATCTCCAAGCACTAATATGGTATTCCAAATATCATATATTGGTTTTCCAATACCAATTAAATATCCTTGTTGTTTAGGACGTGAATAAATTAATAATAATTGTAATGCTCTATCTAATAATTCTTTTTCTGTAGTTACATCTGGTAAATCTAATACAACTGGGTTTAATCCTTCAAATGCAGATGTTTTATTTATTGCAATCGCAGTTGGACGAAACGCTCTTCGTTGGGTTTCTGGTCTGGTAACATGCATTTCTATAACGTCCCCAAATGTCGTTCTTCGTATGAGATTTGAATAATCAGCAAGAGAAATATCTGCTGGGTTCTGAAAATTAGGAGATGTCCTACCTTCTGCATATGCTTCCCATTCTGGTTCTATGGGATCAGACGTGCCTACATACGTGCCTCTACAAACAAACATGTTTATAACTCCTTCCAGACTGGAGCGTAACTTTCCAAAACAATCTTCCCCATATGAATAAAATATGCGAGCATTTCTACCAAATTCTGGTGCAATCTTTCTTTGTTGAATAACTATTCTTCCAGATAAGTCAATAAACCATTCATATAATATCCTATACCGCTTTTTTATTTCATTCATTATGGCATCTAATATGTTTGCTATGGTATCACTCATGTAAAATCCATATGCACCAACTTCCTTATCAGATGGGATTTCCCCTCTAACCACAATATCTCTTACTAATCTTGTTTCTATGGGAACGGTTTCACTAAAGACAACCACGCCAGAACGGTCTTCTACATTTTGTTCAGCACGAAAGTAATCAGATGCCGTAACATTTATCTCTCGTCTCTGCTCTTCTTCTCGTATTACTTTTAATGCAGCCTCCCCAGTTGCTATAGCACGTTCATATATTGGTATTGTATCTGAACGACTAACAAATAAATTCTCTTCTTGGTCATAATATGATTCTGCTTCTGATATCATTTCTGGTGGAAGATCAGAAGTTATGAGGGTTGTATTTCGTGAATATTCTTGCTCAATAGTTTCTTCCCCTCGATTTTTTCCAAGACGTGGATTAATCCTTGATATAAATTCAAACACTTCATCTAAGACTTCTTGCCATGGAGTATCTCGTGGTGCTGAAATGGTCATGAGTCGCTTGGTTAGAAAATGACCACGTGATTTAGCGATAATAACATCTTCTGATCCAGTAGGAGTTATGTTAGTTTCTACTGTTTCTACTTTTCCAGCAAACACGCTTTTCAAGTATCCATGACCCATGGAAATTACTATTCCATCCCCTGGGAAAATGGTTCGATATGCAATTCCTGGCTTCTTATAAATTGTAAGCGTGGCTTCAAATGATGATTGAAGCCATTTTGCTGTAAACACGTTACAAGACTTTACATGAATGGGTAAATCTTGTTTCATGTTCCCATAATAGGTTACAAAAAACGGATTGTCCTTAGAATTTCTCATCAAGAAATCCACTCTAACCCGTCCTTCATCAATGTTTAAGTTGTTAACAGCAAACGCCAAATTATTTACCTCTTGAATAGAGAATTTATATAAGACATGTATGCTACATTCATAGCCATATGTTTAACAATCGTTCCTCGTTGACTGTAAAATTTAGCACGTAATGATTGTGTTTTTTCAGACGAGGATTCAATCATGTCAAACTGAAATGAACGTTTTCCACCTTCTCCACCTTTTCTGGAGAATTTATAATTTTTTATGAGCACGTAATATGGTAAGCCTTCCAGTATGAGTGGAATTCTAAAGCCACTTACCGACATTAATTCAATAAGTTGTAAAACTGTTAATGATGAACGAATCTTTAAAAATTTTCCCATTGGAACTATACTTATCATTCCTAATGGAAACTTTGCAAGTATCCTTGCAGCAAGAGCATCATTAAGTTTTCCAGATACTCTAAATTTTCTTGCTTCTGAACCTACTGGTTTAGTTATATCTCCATATCTACCAGCGGCTGCAAATTCTTGCACGCGTATTGCTCCCATTTTATCTTCACTATCACATGGAAGCCAAATGGGTGGTAACCCCAAATAAATTGATGATATTGATAATTCTATAGTTGGTCTTACTGACATTTTAATCTACCTCGTTTCATGAAGCACCTTTTTTGCTTCTTCTACTCCTTGTGAAAATTTCTGCTTAACTGCATTGTTAATTGCAGATGATATAAATTCTTGAATATCTACTATTCCAGATTGCTTAAATTTAGCTTCGATAATATCTATAGCATTTGTTATCATTGGGGTAACTCTTACTTCACCCCATTTGTCCAATATCTCTTCAGTAGAACGTTGTATGACTCTTTGTGTCATTAAATCTGCCAACCCACCTTGAATACTTAATGGATCAGCTGGATCTCCACCTGCTCTACCTTGCTTTAATCTTGGACCAAATAAGAAGAAATGGGCATCAAATCCTTCAAAAAATTCTTTCCCTTCATCTAAAAACCTTGCAAATCTATCTTGGTCTTCACCTATCATTACATCAGTAATTGCAACTCCCTTACCTTCTGCTACTGCTACCTGTTTTGTTTTCCTGTTTATCATTACCCAATCGGTTTTCATGCCCCATTTTTCTGCCTTATTCATGAATTCTTTTAGACCCTTTACTTTATCTTCAGAAAGTCCTTCAAATAATTTTGTGTAACCTTTTTCTGACATTACGTCCTTAAATGAATCAATAAATGCATCTCTAAAATCATCTTCTGATAATCCACCACTAAGCACATCTACCATTTGTAATTTTGATATTGGTTTTCCACCACCAAAGAATTTTAAAAATGTAGAAAGAGTAGATGCTCCCATTTTCTTTCCTTGTAATTCCTTTATTGGTGTTCCCATTAATCCAGCTTCTTCATATTTTTGTGTAAGAATGGCAACCAATTTTTCAAAAGATTCTTGAAAAGGTTGCTCAACACCAGATTCTAATTGCTTCTGAACACCAGCAAGAACGTCTCCAACGGTTCTTCCACCGACTACAAATCCTCTAACAGTAAATAATCCCCTTGTTAATTGATCACTTATGAGGAGCTGCATTGCCTTTATGGTTTCAAATTCTGTTTCAATAGTATTTTTAAAGTCGTCATCAATACCAGCACCTTCAAAATCTAAGTCTTTGAGAGCATCCGCTAAGTCATCTTTCAGATCTTGGATATCTACTGTTACCTTTACTGATAGCTCTTCATCTGCCATTTCTACACCTTCACGTGTCCTTCATGAACCAAAACCATTGCCGAAAGCAAGTTTAATTGATCTTGCGGCATGTTAACAATATCTTGGGGCTTCAAATGGTAAGTTTTCATCAAGAGATGATAAATCTTAGCCTTTCCAAGCCCCGCTAATCGAAAAAAAGTTTGTCATTAGGTCTGGTAACTGCTGAAGCAAGCTCTTGTATGCGAAAAGCAATTGCTTTTACCATACCATCTCCTAATCTCCAAACAAATTCTTCGTTTTTAGGTTCTGGCTCTACCATGAATTTCATGATAAGTTGAACGGCATATGTTCTTCTATCAGCTTTTCCATAATCTGATTCAAATTCTTTCCGTTCTTCAACGGTCATTTTACGTATCTTGACACATAATTCCATTTCTTCGCCATTTTCCATGACGTTATCAATGGGAGTCCAATAAGCTTTTTCCATGCCAGCAAATAAATCTTCAAACTTTCTGATGAGCATTCGCTTCTTTTTTGAATCCTTATCAAGTAACGTTTTTTCTATGTTATCTTGTTGCATTTATACCACCTATGTTGGGGATTGATCCCAATATTCTTCGGTTTCTAATCCATTTATTTTGCTTATTCTTAACCCAATGAAATCAACTGTTTGCTGGAGCCAATCAGATTGCCTAATTAAAAAATCCCATGAATTTGGTTTAATTATCAATTCAATTCCCATGATGGTTTGCCCTTGCGGATCATCTTGTAATGGAGTAACAATTCGTGGGTATAAATAAAGATAAGGAACGTCCCTATATGCTCCACCTACACCACCAATTTCATCATTTTTCAAGTTAAAATCTGCTTCGGGATCTACATAACCAACCCCCGCACCAGAAGTAAGTATGTCATCGGCATCAAATACGGAACCGTATTGACCAACAACTGCTTGGACTACTCTTTTATCCCATACAGCAACCGTAAACGACCCATTAATTTCAAGTCGCCCAGGCATTAGCTCTACTGGATGTCTCGTCCCTACTTCATAATATGCTTCGATGTTGTTATTTAAACGCATTCTCATGGAATCTAATCGAGCAATTCGTCTTATTTTTGCTCCCAATTTTAGACCTATGTGTCCAGAATACCCTTTATATACTTTTACCATTTTTCATACATCCTAACTCAAGTAGAAGCGTATCATTATCTTCTTGATAGCTCTTGTAGGCTCAAATTCAAAATCTACATAAACTTTCCCTTGCTGTCTTGCTGTAAGATCTGCTGTAACAGTTACTCTCCATCCAGCTTGAATCCATCCTCCAGATTGTGCAACAGACATGACCGACTCACCAGACGCGAGAATAGCATCTCTATTACCAACATTGTTATTCTCACCTATGTAAGGTTGCATAACATTTCTAATTTGGTATCTAATATAATCTACTTCACGTCTTACTTGCACATCTCTCCAGTATGGATCAGCAGATGTAGTAATAACATCTTCAAATGTTACATAAGGTTTCTTAATAATTACCGACAAGTTTGCCTTACGTAGTTTTTCTCTATCTCCTCTGGTATATTCTTTTCCAACTGTAGCATTTGTATTTACATCAACAATACCTAATAGTGGTTTATTCATTGCATTCAAATTTGAAGGTCTTGATGCAATCCATCCAACTAAGTTTGCTAATGCGACATGACCACCTACTCTAATTGGTTTCAACGTTATTGGATCAGCAATTTCTACATCACCAGCAACATGACATAAACGTTCACTTGCTTGGTCTGCATCAGTAACTATATCTTCAACGGATTGTCCAAGCTCATTACCAACAAAACAAAATCTTTCCCTGCTTTCTCCAGAAGCTCCAACCGTATCATCTAAGATACCAGTTAATATTGCTTCATCCTTGGTCAAGCCAGCAAAGATTATGAGATGTGCGTCATTATTTCTCAAGAGCTTTGATGCAGTTACAAAGTTTGCCCATTTATTACCAAATGCATCCAAATGACCATCTACACCAAGTTGTTGAATTTCTGGAGCAGCAGTTACATCAACATCACCAGTAGGTGCTGGAGACGATTGTTCTGCTTTAAATATTCTTGACTTACCATCAATACCATTCCACGTTGACGAGTTATTCTCATAATCATACGTTGTATCGTCTCCGTTGATGATATTAATGAACGTTGCAAACGCTGGGTCCATTGCTCTAAATGACTCAATATATTGTGAACCATCAACATCAGTAATGGTAATGGTCATGTCAGCTAACGTTCCATTTAACCATCCTTGATCTTCTGTTGGATGTTGTGATCCAGCAGTTGTTACTAACAATCTAATATAGTATCCATCTGCTACTTGTGCACCCTCAGTTGTAGTGCCCCAAGTTGACGGTTTATTGAACGAAATAATACCATCTCGTGTTAATTTCAACGTGCCATCAATTAATCCATGAGTTTGATCCATGGTTACCCAATCAGATAAAACACTATCATAATACTGTATTGCCAAGTCAACATATCCAATTGCTGCGGTTGCCATCTTGAGTCTAAACGAATTAAATTGACGTGTTTCATGACCTACAAGAAATGCATCGCCAGCTGCTGGAGCTGCTGGGAACATGGTGCTATCAGTATCTGGGGTGTTTATATTTGTTGTTATTTCTGTTGATTCAGTTCCAACTTCTGAAGCATCCCATTGATAAGCCTTTCCACAAGCTGCTTCTTCATCAGCATCAGAAAATACTATTTGACTTTCTGTAATATCTCCAGTTCCTGTTTGACCACCATTATACCACGTTCCGTATAATTCCACGTCATCTTCTTGGTCATGAGAATGTAACTCAACTGCATTAGTTAAACATTCCAACTTATAGATTGCTTGCTCATATTGGTTGGTTCCACTTATATTTGCAGTCCTAATAGCGTTTACAGTAACGCCAGGATAAGCATGCAAGAGTTTTAAGTATAAACTTAACATTCTTGCCTTATCAGAGTTAGTGTTACCATCTAATTGCTCTGGTGCTCCAAATATTGCAACTGCCTCATTATACGAAGAAATAGTTACAACTTCGTTAACGGGTCCTTTCGTTGCAGTTCCAATAAGACCGACAGTGTTTATGTCTCCAAGTGCCTCTGCTACTCTACTAACGACTACTTCTTCAAAATATACGCCAGGAAGTATGCTTTCTGCCATCGACATTTTTTTTACATCACCTTTTAATAATCTATCTTTTTAATTTTCCATCCATTTATGTTAATAATTATCTTACCAGTTGTAATTCCAAGTGAGGCATCTGGTGTTACTAATAATGATTTATCATTATCTGAAAGTGAACCAGAATCTAAAATAATTGTTCCTAATGGTAACAACCCCATGACATATTCGATTGAATTCATGGTATAATGTTGAACCGATTCTGGTCGTAATTCGGAAATGAGATTATCAATATCAGTCAAATCAACTGTTTTTGTTTTAACAGTGATAGTATCCATATGCTTCTCTGGATATTGAATAACAAATTTTTGGGCAGCACCAGTTAAAGCTAAATTACCAAGATCTACTATATGAATCCATGCTTCTCGAATGATCCACCTTTCATCGGATACAGTAGGTTTCAAGGTAATTTCAGTTATACTGCCATTTTCCCAAATTTCTTTATTTCCAGAGACAATTCTACTCCCACGCTCAAATTTTTGACGCAGAAACTTTACTTGACTACCTCTGGAACTACTTACTTCATAATTAGCCATAGAGATTACCTCCATTTATCTGATTTAATTCATCTACTAACATGATATTTAAGTCTTCTTCTCCGATGGTTATGGTTTCTTCATATTCATTACCATCATATGTGGTTGTTAAGACATTTCCATCGGAATCATAAAAGGTTCCAATAATTTGTTGTATTGGTTCCCCTATTTCTGATGAATCAAGAGGAACGATCTGTTCTACCCAACATCTCATAACCAATTTATAACGTAACATTTCATTCAATTGTGTTGAATGAAACTGCATGATCCTATCAGTTTCGTCATAACCCATGGGTTTAGAACGGACTTCACTAATATCAATAAATCCTCTATCCATTAGGTTAAATCTTAATTTTTCAAATAAAGATTGAATTCGACCCTTAACACTTGCTCGTTCTTTATTACTTCTACCCCATATATCAAATTCAATTTCTAATACATGTCTTGTTGCTTTTATGTCTAATCCAACAATCATCCCAACACCAGCCTCTTCTCTGTATTGATTAATAATATCAATGCCAACTGCGGGAAAAGAGACTTCGCCAGTAAGTTTCCAATATCTTCCTAATTCATCACTACGAGCTCGATAAGCTGGAAAAGCAGCAGTAAAAAATACCTCAGATATGTTTTCATTACAAATTTTTACTACTTCAACAATGGGGTCTTCACCAACATTGGTAAATCTTGCCATTCCATCTGATCCTATTTCTAATACCATGATTATGTCTTCTCCAATTCTTCTTCTAATATCTTATAAAATCTTTTTTTCTGAATGAATTCCATTAGTGCTGGTTGTAAAAAAGGTCTTGAAGGGAGTATGGCATCTACGGGAATTCTAACAAGCTTACGACCCTCTAACTTTTTCCACATAACTGGAACAATAGTATTATCTCCTTTTTCATGTGCTGCTGCATATTTGTTATTGGTTCCTACTTTTATTGACATTTCGTCATCAGATTCAGTAAAATTTTTTATATTTTCTGAATTTCCTTCTTTAAGAGATGACACGACACTTGGCGATACTGGATCATCATAGTAAATATCCATGAGACCCGCATGCGGCATGGGATGATCTCTATTGGCATGATGCATTAACGTGCTCTTACTTGGTGGGTCCCATTTTAAAATAGGCTTGGAATATCCAGTCTTTGCATTAATTATAGCAAGACCTAATAATTCACTACCCGTCCGATCTAATGATTTGCGTAATGCATCTTTAATTTTTTCCTTTGCTTGTTTTGCAATAACATTAGCAATTACTTCTTCTAATCCCATTTATCTCTTTCTCTTTTGTTTTGATGTTTTTCTTATCTTATCCATCTTTTTTCGTGTATTTCCTTTTTTACTACAACCCATGAATTTCACCTTATACATAAACCACTATCAACTCGGAACCAGCATTCGTGGTTATTTTTAGGTTTGTAGAAGTTTCAAAGCCAAGTGGAACATAAACTGGACCAACAAACGCAACAGCATTTATATGTGTAGCACCATCATCTATTAACGTTATTGTAGAATTCGCTAAAATAACTATGCCTATAACTGCTCCGACACCAGCCTTAACTAACTCTGCTGCTACTGCTCCAGAAACTGGATGCGATCTACCTATTGGTGCGGTTCCTAATACTTTTGCTTCGCCATTATCTCCATATCCAGATACGGCAATTGGTTCTTCTCCACTGGTTGTTTTCTTCAAACCACCCATTAATGTCATGTTTTTTCATTACCTCCTTACTCTAATACTTGTTGACTTGTCGAATGGTTGTCGGGTAACGATAGCATAATACCACGCTATATCGCTTCCTAACATTCGTGGAATAACTTCTTTAACTTCATATTCCACTTCTTTTAAATCTCTTGGATTTTGATCTGGTATTTCTATAACAAGAAGATCACCCATCTTTACTATATCTTCACTATGTAAGTAAACCTTGGCTCTACTTCTTGTAAGATCACCTGCAACGGTTTGTAATTCTGAAAACCGATGTAAACTGGTTTGAAATTCAAACCAAAAAAATACCCGAAGTATTTTTTCAGCCCATCCAGTTTTCACGCCAGAGCCTAAACAGATTGGGCAATCAAAATCTATGGAACCAAACTCTTGATTAAAACAACCACACATCTCTCCACCACGGATTATGGTTCCATCTTCGTTATTATTACCTGGGAACCGTTGTTTAACCTTGGTTCCGAAGCCACTGTTATCAATAAACTCATCCACCATTCTTTTCAAGTGTTCTGGTCGTTGACTAAAATTTGAAAAGAATTTAAACGGATTCGTTGCATTAGGATAATTTCCCATTAGGGATAGTCCCCTCCTAAGAAGCTTGTTTTACCAGCCCTACTTGTAGGAGCGGTTTTTTGTAATCCAGATTTTGACATGGTAAATCTTACTCCATATCCAAGAAGTCTCTTTGCTTCTTCCACTTCTTGTGCATATTGCGTGAGTAAGAATTGTGCAATCATTCCTTCCCCCCACGCTTTAGTTTCAATGGATAGTTCTTCAATTCTAAAGTTATATCCTTGCTGAATTACAGATGATCCATTAAGTGCCAAGAGCACGACAAATTTTGCAACAGCTTCTGCTGCCCATTGATATTTTGATCCACCACTAAATGATATGGTAAAATCATTAACATGAGCCTTAATTTGCATTTGAGCTCGTGTATAAATCAAATCCACATCAGCATCTGAAATACCTTCTTCCCACTCATAAGCAGTAACAACCTTAGTCTTGGTATCAATCACATCAACATCAGATAACGTAACAAGACCAGATTTAGCATCGAACGATCCATTAGGGTCTTCTATGGTTCCACCAGACCCAACATAATAATTGGTTCCAGTAAAATTAGTATCAGTATAGAGCCAAACTCCAATAATTTGCTTTACATTTTTATTTCTAACCGCTACCGTAAACGTGCCATCTACTTGACCAACCACGTATCCAACTTCTTCCAATTGAACTACTCTGGTTAAAGTAGCAGCGTCTCCTAATTCTGCTCTAATGGAATCTGCTATGCTCATTATGAAGTTACCCTCGCTGGTAATATTTTAATTATGAAATCATCTGATTTATAAATATCTGCACCTTTCGTGATCTTTATTTCTGCAATATACGTTCCAGCAGTATCAGTATCAGTAGCATCTAATTGTGCAGTAAACGTGCCATTAGCAGCAACAAGAATGCTTCCAGCAGCATTCCATTTAAACGAATTATCAGATTTAAGATTTCCAATAAACTCTATAGTAGCTGCTGTAAGGTCTAATGGAACGAAATTGCCATCAGATTCAATTTCAAATACGAATGAATATAAGGGTGTCGTGCCCACTTTTATTATGGAGGGGTTATCTCCTTCAATTATATTCACTTGGCTAATAACATGACCTCCTCACTTAGCATTTCATTTAGTTCTGCATATTTACCAAAATATTTTATGGCTGCCTCATTATATGATAATGCCGCTTCTTCTTCGGTAAAATAATACCCTAAATGTTTGGATTTTCCATTAACTTGAATTCTGGCACGCCATCTTTTTCGTCCTTTAAAATAATGAACCCCTTTATATTTAGAAGAGGACTTATTTTTCTGCTTCTTTTTATTCCATTGATTTTGGTTTCGGGATGCTTCTCGCAAGTTATTAATCCGATTATCATCCCTAATATTGTTTATATGGTCTAAATATTCAGGTAAGTAACCATAATAATAAAGGAATATCAAACGATGGGTATAATATCTTTTCCCACTAATTACAATAACGTTATATCCCTCATCGGTAAGATGCCCCGCTTCGTTTCCTATCTTAATATGATTTGCGGGGCTTACTTTCCAAAATAGTTTTCCATCTTTATAGTTAAATAATTTTTTAACTTCTTCTTGTGTTATCACTTCTATCTTTTTATTAACTTGGCTCATGTATGCAATACCTCTCATCTATGGTTAATTTATTATCTTCCTTATTAAGTGTTATTTTATTATTTTGAGGAGTTACAGTAAGTTTATTCTGATGATCTCCTTCTATGGTAAGTTTATTATCAATATCCTTAACGGTAAGTTGTGTATTATGTAAATTAACTGTTAATCTTATTGCTCGTTCTATTATAGCCATTATCCTTCTAACTCCACCGTCAATCGTGTTCTTCCAGACTTAACCGTTAATCTGGGTTTATTTACACATG
>Ga0209986_10002267_pt1 | contig 17789 bp, 19 predicted proteins | sample BlataG_FD_183168 | JGI IMG/M metagenome (GOLD analysis project Ga0209986, IMG submission 183168) | Deep subsurface microbial communities from Black Sea to uncover new lineages of life (NeLLi) - Black_00105 metaG (SPAdes) (version 2) | ecosystem: Environmental > Aquatic > Marine > Oceanic >...
AATAATCAAACTTGAAAGCTCACAGCCAGAATCCGAATTAGCATCAAAACTCACAGCGTTACTGAAAGAAAGATGCGTGCTCTATTTACAGGAGTTCGTGCATAGCCCCGGACGGGACATAAGAGTTTTTGTGGTTGGTGAAGAAGCAATCGGTGCGATTTACAGAGTTCCACGCAGTGGTTCATTCGTCAGCAATTTGAGTCAAGGTGCCACGCCAGTTAAGTGTGAGTTGACGGAAGAAATGGAAGAACTCGCAATAAGTGCTGCAAAGGCGGTGGGTGCTGATTTCGCCGGTGTTGATTTGATAGAGGGTGAAGAGGGATTGTTTTTACTCGAAGTAAATGCAACGCCTTCCGGGAAAGGTATAAAACTTGCTTGCGGTATTGACGTTACTGAAAGAATAGTTGAATTGATGTTTGAGCGGATTGAAGAATTAAGATGAAACTGCCACAAGGAGAATATAAGTATGAGTAGAGTTGATTTTTCAAAAATCGCCACCAAATATGAGACTTATTCGTTGGTGCAGAAATCCGCAGCAGATACACTTTTAGAGCTCTTAGAGATAGGGAATAGTGATGACGTTTTAGATTTGGGATGTGGTGTTGGCAATCTAACGAGGAAGATAAGGGAGATAACAAAAGGCACAATAATTGGGATTGATCCTTCAGAAGGGATGATCAGAGCGGCAATAGAGAAAGGCAGGGGTTTAGACATCATAACCTTTGAGGTAAAAGCTGCGGAAGAAATGGATTATAAGGATTGTTTCGATGTAATATTTTGCAATTCTTCATTTCAATGGTTTAGAGAGCCACAAAAAGCAGTTGAAAATTGTTACACTGCTTTACGGAAAGGTGGTAGAATTGGGATACAGGCACCGGGCAAAAGGGTATATAGCCCTAATTTTATAGAAGCAGTTGAAAAGGCAAAAGAAGATCCAAGAACAAAAAACATTTTCACTCACTTTAAAGAGCCCTGGTTTTTCCTTGAGACAGCAGATGAATATAGAGCGTTGTTTGAGAAATACAGATTTAGGGTGGTTTTATCTAAAATAGAGTGCATAAGGACGAAACACACGCCGGAAGAGGTTTTAAATATATTTTCATCTGGTGCTGCTGCGGGTTATCTGAACCAAGATTTTTATGATGTTGAGATCAACACAGATTATACAGATTCCTTTAAGGAGATAGTGAAAGATGCTTTTGTTCAGCAGGCAAATAACCACGGAGAAATGGAACTGATATTCAATAGGATATTTTTAGTAGCGGTTAAAGAATGAATAGGCTGTGGCAGGATAAGTGAAAAAATGAAAGAAAAAGAGGGATTTAAATGCTTCATGGCAATGTTTATACTTGCTTTCCTTTTAACCGTAACACACGAAGCTTTTGCTTTTTCCTCTTCTGATAACACAGCACCGCTGAGTTTGATAATAACCGAAATATACCCCGATACTGCTACAAAAAACGAACCGGACGAATACGTTGCAATCACTAATCCCTGCGTTCATCCTGTAAATATCGAAGGTTGGAGCATAACGGATACCGAAGGAAAAATCATATTCCCTCCTTTCAGCGTTGCACCAGGCGAGACATTATACGTTACGAGAAATGCTTCGGCATTTGCAGAGCAAATAAGCACCGTAACAAGCAAAAACATATTCCCGGATTTCGAATACGGCACGGACTCTAATCCCGATGTCAATCAACTGCAAACAGAGGGAAGAGCATTTTTGTTGAGCAACAGTGGTGACGAGGTGATATTGCAAGACAAGAGCGGAAGAGAAGTGGACGTCGTGATATACGGTGATTCCGGTTACGAATCAGAAGGCTGGCAAGGTGAACCTTTGAGAAAGCCAAGAGAGGGAATGATTTTCAAACGAAAAGGTATTCAAGACACGAATCAGTGCGAGGATTGGCTTCTTCTTCCTTTTGGCGCTTCTTATCACGCACCGGAGAAATTCTCCTTCTCTGGCGAAGTCACCGCTTTTGTATCGCCGGATTGCAGTTTTTCCGTTTTGCAACGAGAAATAGACAATGCTTCTTCTTCTTTGCTTATCAACCTGTACCAATTTGAAAATCCTTACCTCATGGACGTTGTGTTAGATGCTTTAAATAGAGGCGTGACTGTGTGTTTGCTGCTCGAAGGCAGTCCCGTTGCCGGAATCCAGGATGAGGGGCTGTATATTGCGGGGGAAATAAAAGAAAGAGGAGGAGAAGTTCGGTTTTCGGACGACCCGTTCATAAATCACGCGAAATACGCAGTCATTGACGACGAAACACTCATAGTAATGACTGAAAACTGGAAAAATACGGGAACCCCCCGCAACAACTCTTTTGGAAACCGCGGCTGGGGTATCGTGATAAGAAACGAAGAAGTGACGAGTTACTTCAAAGCAGTATTCTTTGAAGATTTCTACCGATGTAAAGTATTCTCAGCAGATACAGAGTATTTGGAAACAAAAGGTTTTTTCATGAGCAGAGAGATACCAGAAGGCGTTTATGCGCCTGTTTTTGAGCCACGGACCACGAACTGCAATTTCACCGTGATTCCCGTTTTAGCACCGGATACCGCTTTGAGTAACGAAACGGCATTGGGTGCGATAAATAACGCAAAAGAAAGTGTTCTCGTGCAGCAGTTCTCATCCGGACGATTCTGGGACGAAGAAGACAACACTTTTATTGCTGCATTGATAGAAGCTGCGAGAAGAGGATGCGAAGTTAAAGTGATGCTGGATTCCCGGTATTTAGAAGGCGGAAATAATAATGACGAAGTCGTTTCGTGGTTGAATGAAGTAGCGAACGAAGAGAATTTGAGTTTAGAAGCGAAATTAGCGGATTTGGATTCGTTGGGTTTGGTAAAAATACATAACAAAGGGTTAATCGTGGATGGTAAAAAAGTGCTTATATCATCGCTGAACTGGAACGCCAATTCTATTTATAATAGGGAAGCAGGTGTAATCGTAGAGCACGAGGAGATAGCATCGTTTTACGTGGATGTTTTCTTTCACGATTGGAACGTGTCGGTGAACGTGGAACAGGAAGGGGGAGGAGAAAGGGGAGGAAACGAAGAGGGAACGCCTGCAAAAATGAAAATCGTGTACGTGGTATTGACGCTGATTGTGTCTTTCGTTATTTTCAGGATGGTTAAGTGGTATAAGAGGATATAGCGGTGTGGAGGAATCCTGTGTTTAGAGACTTCAATGGAGTGAAATAGCGCATCAGATAGGATGGCAGAAAATAATATAATATATAAACCTTTGTTTTTTGTTCGGAAAAACTGAACGTTTTCGGTAGTTTTATCAGGGGTTTGATCGATAGGATTAGTGAGTGCCGAGGAGGGGCGCAATGATAGAAGTACCCGAAAAGATTAGGAGGTGAAAAAATGAAAAGGGACAACAGAACGAAAAAATTAACAGTAATGGCTCTGGTAATCGGCTTCGTAATGCTCTTGAATGCACCAGTTTTTGCCTATGAACTTGGAATAGCGTGGATTAATGACTATCCGGGCTCAGAATACGACTTAGACTATTGCGATGACAATGCCATTGGTTTCAAAAACGAACTCAACTGGTATAGTGTTGATTACGAAGAAAGTGATGGAGGAGTATTAGAATCGCATTTTACAGGCAATGGCTATAGTCTGGACAACTCTGACATATCATTCCACTGTGGACATTCGGAAACATATAACGGACATAAAGCAATTTGGCTAAATCCTGATTCCGGGAACCAATATGTTGAATGGGATGAGGCATATTTTGGCGATTACGAGCTCGAATGGTTCGGAACCGTTGCATGCTCGCTTCTAAATTCCGACGATGATAATTATTGGATTCATGCTACAGGTGGCGGGCTGCACCTTTTCTGCGGCTTCAAGACAACTCAATCACAAAGTCCCAGTAACCTTATGGGTGAAAAGTGGGGAGAGTACTTAGATGACGGTGAAAAGGTTAAAGACGCGTGGTTTCATGCCTGCGACGTTACCCAAACAATTACTAAGCAAGTCAATGTGATTACTTACGATGATAATTGCTATGATGATTATATCCACGGAAAAGGAGGACCGGCATGCAGTAATCCAACTCCCCAACCGACATTTAGGACATGGTCCCACTGGTGTTAAGAAAAAATGACGAACAAAAAACTGTTCTGCGCTTTGATAATAACAACACTTCTTATCGGAGTAGGAATGTTATCCTTACCAAGGGAAGAGAAACAAGAATCTCAGCTTCTGATAGAGTCCACGGGAGCATCTGAATATGCCAACTTGAAAATCCGCTTGAATACAGACCTGCCTGCCCAGGTTGAGATAGTTAGATATGAAGTAGTCCAGAAAAAAATAGATGACAAAACCGCAAAAGCGTTAGCTGAACAATTCGGAATGAGTGAGAATATCGTACCCCCTGAAGACGATGAATATCTTAAAGCCACAGATGATTCAAAGAAACTTAAACTAAGAATCTATCCAGAGGGTTCAATAACATATCACGACTTTTCAAAACTCTGGACATTGCCGAAAACTACTCTTAATCTTCCAGAAAAAGGCGAGGCAATAGATATAGCTACTGATTATCTAACGAAAAAAACCCTGCTTCCAGAAGATGCAAAAATTAAAATGGTTGTATCAGATCAATTAAGTAGAAAAGATACATCAACCGGTGAAATCATAGAAAAGATCGATACAAATTTGCAAGTTATATTTGGAAGAGAATTAATTGGTGTTCCTGTGATAGGACCTGGATCAAAACTGAAAGTATATATAGGAGATGGCGGAGAAGCCATTGGAGTGCATAAAGTATGGAGGAAACTTGGAGCATCAGGAACTACCGAGATAAAATCATCTAAATCCGCATTTGAGGAGTTAAAACAGGGTAATTGGGGTTCGCTACCGCCTGGATACGATACTGTGACTATCAACGAAGTTTATTTAGCACACTATGAAGAAGGCCCAGGAGTGAAGCAAGATTACTTAGAGCCAGTATGGGTTTTCGAGGGACATGCCTCAAAAGGTGATAAGAGCATAGAAATAGAACTTACGGTTTCGGCAACAATTGGTCAAAAACAAGTAGTAGAGGAGACTTAAAAGGAAGGAGTATGCCCCCTTTCTTTTTTATTTTTTTACAATGGTGGTGATTTGTTTGGTTGATGTTTTATCTTAACATTGCTTAAAAATGCATAACAGTAATTGCAAAGAACAAAAATATACGATTGAAAGTCAATAACTTATTCAAAATGACAGACGATAAAATAGCACTTGATAAGAAAACTCTTGGTGCTTTATCCTCAGCTCAGAGACAAAAGTCAATATCCTCAAAAGCCTTGATGTAAGGCGTATGACTGTAAGTGAGCTATCAAGAAGATTGAATCTTCCCAAATCCACGATTCACGAAAATTTGAACATATTGGTTGATACGGATTTGGTGAAGAAGAACGATAACGGAAATAAATGGGTATATTACGAGCTAACAGAAAAAGGAAAAAGGCTACTCCGTCCACATGAAATGACAAAGATAATACTTCTTTTGTCTTCTGCCGCACTCAGCTTTGTTGGCGGGATTGTTGAGATGTATTGGTTTATCAAAAGCACCTTCCCAGAACGTGAAGAAGAAGTTACGGGGATTGTGCCGCTCTATGAACCAAAGTATTTAATTTTTGGCGTGATTTTACTCTTGCTTGGCGTTCTATTTTTGTATTTTGCTTTCCGCATGCGAAAGGTTAAAGAAGGAACAGGAAGAAGTGATTTTTATCAGAAGAGCAGAAGCAGATGAAAAGATAGATAAGTAAAAAAACCTCTTCTGCCTATTTATATACTCGCTTTCTATGTTCTATGTCGAAAAATACAATTCTTTTTCGTTAACTTCTTTTCATTCCTACCAAAATGAGAAGTGAAGAAGGATTCATGCATCGAAAATCTCCTTATATGTAAGCATTCTTTCTTCCCTTGCACTCCTTTCCGCTTCTTTAAGTGAATTATAGCTCTCCATGTCTGCTATTATCTCAAGGGTTCGTAAATAAGACTCCACTATTTCCGCATAATCCACGCATCTCCTCAAAACCCATTTTATAACATCAATGTCTGTTTCTTCGCTATCTATAATAAGCGCAAATGCAACCTCTACCGCATAATGTAGCGATAATAAATAGGAACTCATCCTGTTGAACTCCTCAAATCCTCTTTCCATCAAGAGCCGATTTGCTTCTTCATCAAGTTCAGATAAAAAAGTGGATGCTTCAAGGCAAATTGAAAAAGAATGTAGTAAGTCCTCCTCATTCACTCCAAGAGAAAAACATTTCTCTCTTATTCTCTCTTTTTCCCTCTCATACGCTCTTTTCAGCCAATCATCGTATGCCTTTTTAAACTCTTCATCTCCTTCACGACTTAGAACGTAAGCTGTTAATATTCCTGAAAGATAAGCGTAAACTTGAGCTTTCTTATCAAATATCGCTTCTAACTCTTCCACAGAAATGGAATAAAGGGGCTCTATCGTTGTCTTATATATCCAATCAATCCATTTAACAAACTTTATACTGTCAAGACCAAAAATCTTCTCTAACTCCTTTTCATCTCTGATTGTAAGGAATATGCCCATTGAAGGTCTGCTTATGCTCTCTGCCATTTGTCTCCTTCTCCCTTTAATATCATACTATTGCTAATATATAAAAGGTAAAGTGACCCCGAATGAAAATCACCGCAAAGATATAAAATTGATTTAAGCTACCAAAATGTCCAAATTCCTTCGAAAATCATAAAGGTTTATATGATAAGAATCCTACATCAAAATGAGAGCGATGCTGAAGAAAATAGAGATAAAAAATTTCAAAAGTCTCGAGGATTGCAGTATCGAATTGAGGGATTTCAATGTGGTGATTGGACCAAACGCCTCGGGTAAAACGAATTTTATTGAGTTGTTCACATTATTGAGGAGAATATATGTGGATAGAGAGCCGTTTCCTTTTCTGGATTGGTGGGGCTATGACAATGTTGTGTGGGATAGAAAAGAAGAATTGCCGATAACAGTGGAGTTGTTCTTCGAATTGGATGGCCACAATTACTCTTTTGAAACGATTTTTACGGGTGTTGGCGGAAGATTTCAGATATTGAAGGAAGCGTTTGAAATAGAAGGAATTTTAACGCTTGAGAGGGAAGGGGAATGGCTGAGAGTGAGACATGACGAGAAATTCCTTGAAGATGCCTGGGAGAAAATTCAACGTATGGATGAGAGTGATTCATCATTTCATGAATTATTGGAAAAAAGAAAAGAAGATTTGTTAGAGCAAAGCGTCAGAATAGACAAAGAAATCACTCCTTATTGTGTGTTTGGGGGTTTGGGTAGCGGGTCATTTTCTTTTTATAAAAACTTGGCTTTGGTTGCGGCGAGGTATGAACGACAAGTACAGCAATATCCAGTGTTTATCTTAGAGCCTTCCTTAGGAGAGGGCTTCGAAATGGACTCGCTTTCGTCGTCTGCAGAATGGGAAATCGGAAAATTTATAAAAAATATCACAATTCTAAAGGGATTGGACGTAAGAAAAATGAAAGAGCCTTACAAGCAAAGAAGAGATGTTCTTATCTCTGAAGACGGAAACAACGTTTGTAATATTCTATATAACCAATTCTTAAAAGAGAACAAAATACCTGACAGGGTTGATTCGTTACTGTCCTATATATTTCCAGATACGCGTTTGAGATTTGAGTTGACGCAGGATGGAAGGGTTTTGATGAAAGTATTTGAGAGATACACATCCGGAAGACTCTTAGAACTGACTGCTCCAGGAATCTCTGACGGCTTTTACAAAGCATTGACGCTTTTAACCGCTTTGGAGTCAGAACCGAGTTTGTTAGTCGTGGATGAGGTAGAGAATTCGTTGCACGCAAAGGCTCTGGAGTTGCTAATAGACGAGTTGAAGATGAGCGAGTGCATGACGATATTGACGACTCATTCTCCTATGGTTGTGGACATAGTGGAACCAAAAGATTTGATTCTGGTGGAGAAAGGTGACGAAGGAACTGTTTTTAGAAGAACAGAGAAGCCAGAGGAGGTGAGGAAGGAGTTGAGTGAAAGAGGGGTAACGCTAAGCGAAAGATGGCTTTATGGTAAGCTATGAGATATTTTCGGAGGATGCTCATGGTCCGGAATTCTTTAAGAGATTGGTAGAGCGGTTGAAGAAAGAGAATATTGTAGATGAAAGTTTGTATGTAAAAACCCAAAAATTGCCGGGGGTATGCTATACAAAAAGTGAAAGAGCAATAAAAGCCGCAAGCATAGATTTTGATAAAATTGTCGTAGTGGTAGATGCGGATGGTCCCGCGAACAGAGATGATGTCTTCAAAAGGGTTGATGTTCATATTGCGGAGGAAATCAAGAGTAAAGTAGAAGTGATAATTTTGGATTACGAGTTGGAGGAATGGATATGTTACAGTTTTGGAATACACTTTGCAGGGGATAAACCTTCAAAAGCTCTTAATGAGCGGTGTAAGGAAAAGAGGGGGTCTAAGAGAGGATATAAAAAATGGCAATTGCCGAAATTCGTGGAAAATTTGAATATTAATGCACTAAGAAGAAATTGTCGCTCATTTGAGGAGTTTGTTAGCATATTACTTGCGGGTAAATAAAACTTCCCCTACAAATGTCATTTAATCTAAAGGTGAGTGGAAATGGAAGAAATAAAAGCGACAGGGAGGTGAAATGGTTTAAAGACGTTAATAATCGGCAGATTCGATTGACGCATGAGCGACAGGAGCATTTCTAGACGGAGCATCCGTAGAGGTCAGGGCAGATTGAAAAATGGGAAAAGAAATAAAAGTCTGGTATGACCGCGAAGGGGATTACCTTGAAGTCGTTTTTGAGCGTAAAGCGGGTTATTTCCGGGAGACAGAAAACGATGCGGTGATGGAAAAAGTTGATGAAGAAGGAAATATCATCGGGTTTTCCATCCTGAAGGTAAGTGCATTGAAAGAACGTGAGCCGATTTCTGTTGGTCTGCGATGAAAAGCGGCGTTGCTTTTAGAATCCTTTTCCTTCTTTCTATGCTATTGCTTAGTTCTATAATGTTTTATCAATGTGAGCAACAAACTATAAATGATAGGTGATAGATATGGAAGTGATAAAGTTTAAGGTTCCAGATGTTGCGACGGCGATTGGCGTGTTAGAGACATCCCTCAAAAGAGAGAAGTTTTTGCTTGACAAGAGCATCCTTGACACAAAGAACAAGCTGCGGGATTTTGAGGAGAAATACGGGTTGATGAGCGAAGAATTTTTTGAAAAATTCGATAAAGGACTTGCGGGAGACGACCAAGATACTATGCTATGGGCTGCGGAGTATGAGGCATTGAAACTGCTGGAGAAGGAGCGCAGCATTATTGAGCGAATACTGAGTCAATGCAAGTAAAGGACTACTTCTTGAAAATTCAGAACCTCCTACGAATGTCTGCGTTCATTGAAAACGTAGATGTCGAATACGAAGTTAAGTCAAAAACTGTTGGACTAATTCACGGAAGCATAGGGACGGTTGATGGCTCTACACTTCAATTCTTGGAGCTGATAAATATAAAAGGGGATGAGATAACACGCCCTAAGTATAGATTTCATTTGATGGACAGTGCTGATAAGATGGTTTTTAGATATGATAACGCACCACACCACCCCGAAGTTACAACTTATCCGCATCATAAACACATACGTGGTGAGGAGAAACCAAAACCGTCAAAGGAAATAGGGTTGCGAGGTGTTTTGTTGGAGATTGAGGAGGGGATTGTTAGATAATCGTGGATAGCTTTAAATACAACTTACGCCTTAAGTTAAAGAGGTGCTATGAAATTATTTAGAGTAGATAAAGACGCAAAATTCATCCAGTATGCCGAACGTGATTTCAAAAAGGAAAATCAAGAGGAGGTATTGGAATTTTGGCTTGAACACAATCCCGCTCACATCTTGGAGGATGAGAATGTACTCATAATTGGTCGTCAGGTTCCGACAAACCTCGGCTCAATTATTGATTTACTTGGCATTTTCTTCGAGGATTTGCTCGATTTTGCAGAAACAAACGGTCTTCCCATTCATTGGGGTACGAGGGGGTTTTCTATCAACGTGGATTTAAATGGAAAGCATGTGGCAATTTTATATGGCTTTCCTCCGAATTCGGTATTTAAGCAAGGTATTTATACCGCCTTCAGAGAGATCAGGAATAACGTTAAAGATTCAGAACCCGTCATAGAAGAATACCGACAGGAACTCGCTCAGCTTGGCACTTTTGAAAATGCGCAGAGTGAGCAAAAGTGGCTTATTAAAAATGATGTTGATGCGGACAAAAAAGAGCGGTTTTTTGCGATTCTTTCTTCAATAGTTGAAAAAATAAAGTCGCAGCTTGACGAGGTGGAAAAATGAAAATGAAATGCCCAAAATGTGGATTTGAAGACGAAGGCAACTTTTGCAGTAATTGCGGTGCACCACTTCCTCAGACAGATTCTCCCGCAAATCTTACACCTCCTTCGGATGCTTCCTGGCTTGACAAATGCCCGGTATGCAAAGCGGGCAAGCTATCGCCAGCTACCGAGAAGAAGCTTTTGGGGCTTGTAACTACTGAAAATATCGTATGTGAGAATTGTAATGCAGTATTTACTGAAACAGGAGAAAGATACAAGCTTGCAAATGTTCGAGATGTTACAAATGAAATTTGGCGTGAATATGGAAATCAAGCGCTGACGGAACGGGAATGGAAGAACATCGCTTATGGAGGAATGTCAGATGCGAAACAGCGAGAAGCGGATATGGAGTATTGGACGAGCCAAATCAGAGAAGGGAATATTATTCCACGAATAGGTGGTGAATCGCAGATCATTCTGAAAAAGAATGAGGAGATGGTTTTTGCCGTTCCAAACATATCCTTGCGTGAGCCGAGAGCAGTTAGACGAATTGCTGGTGGATATGGCGGACCGAGCTTCCGAGTTACCAAAGGAGTCTATTTTAGAGTTGGTGCAGTCGGAGCACAAAGCGAATCACACGAAGAGCTAAGAGACATAGACCAGGGTGCGCTTACATTAACGAATAAAAGAATCGTGTTTTCGGGTGCGAAACGCGCGGTCAATATAGACCTGAGAAAGATTGTGTCGGTAGAGCCTTACAGCAATGGGATAGCTTTGCGGAGAAGTGACCGTCAAAAGACGCAGTATTTTACGGGTATTGATCAGGCGGAACTTAATATTGGCATCAAGGGCAGAGCGTATAGCGAACCTTTCTCTGGGTTGATATTGATGAGCATGATTGAAGGGTTGATAAAGAGGATGGAGTGATAGAAATGTTAATAGCGAATATTGCCATTAAAGAGACCCAGAAAGGGATTCTAATTCCCATCCAAAACATGGCTAATTTTCTTAATTTAGATGGAAATATAAATAATTTATCAGATAGCGGTATTGAAATAACTTATCAGGGAAATGAAGAATCTATTAAAAGAATGACAGATTTCATCAAGCTTTGTAACAGGATTCTAATAACAGGGACTAAGCATAAAGAGTTTTATGGATATATAGAGGTTTTGGGAGCAGCAATTAAGAAACGAGATAACTGGATTAATTATCTAACGAAATTAACTGCTATGTATTCGGGTTCACCTGTCGGAAAAAATTATGAGGAGATTATTTCAAATGATGATTTTATTATTTATCGGTGTTATCTGAAATTGGAAGATATTTTTGAAAAGGTGCTTGGTTCTGAGTTAATTACACCGCAATATGGTATAAAGCATCAAATTCAAAAAGGGGACTGCAGAACAACAATTCTTAGCAGTGAAGAAGCAGAACAGTTTGGTGTGAAGTGGCCTTCAGTGCTGTGTGAAATATGGTGTCGGGAAGAAGATGTGCCAACAAAACCAGATATAACACCAAAAAGTGGATCAAAGAACTATGAGAATGCTCACGATGCAATTAAAGATTTAATAGGATTTGACTTAGATGAAAATGATGAACGAATAGGTAATGTGCTTATATTTTTGCCTGATTATAGAGCAAGATTAGTAAAAAGCGATGAAATAGATTACTTGATTACAATAGAGTATCAGAGTAGTTTGATAAATGCCAACGATTTGATATTGGGAAGAGAAACAATAGAGTTTGAAGATGTTTTGTTGCGGGATACAATAAATCTATCAGAACTCGAAAAAGCATCGCCTGAAGGGGAGTTAAGAATCCGCTTAGTTGATCAGGATTCAAAAGGAATCGTAGAATATGCTGTCCCATCTGAATATTGGGTTGGTGAGCCATCTGATGACGTTGTACAGCTATTTGACAGGCACACAATGGAATTGATGGATCTTAGTGAAACACCATTGATAAGGACAATCGGATTTGATTTGTCAGTCGTATCAGGTAATTTGGTAACAACAGACCGAATAATGGTAGAGTCACCAAAACCATGGGAAGATAGAACAAAGAAGAAACGCAGACCCAGATACATTGATAGCATGTTTATACGAGCAGATAAGAAAATGTTGAAAAAGGCGTTAGATACAATATCTAAGCACATATACGAGTACATTAAGATTATGGACCCTTATCTCTCAGTTGAATGGGTTAATTTTATATCAAGTTTGCCAGATAATGTGGATGTTAAGATAATAACCAGCAAGCCAGTTAAAGAAAATATGATAATCCAAAGGCTTAAAAGCCTGCATAGAAGTAATAGAATAGAAATTATAAAAATATATGACAAAAAAGGAGATCCAAAAGGAACACCTATTCATGACCGATATATTCTAACAAAGGGTATAGGGTGGCAAATTGGCACATCCCTAAATAGTGCATCCAAAAAATACACGAATATCGTGCAATTGCCTAACAAATGGGATATTGAGGAGAAATTTGATTTTTTGTGGGATAAGAATAATTCCATCCAAGATTCACATGGTGGATACTGTACGAGGAAAAAGATATATCCCTGAAGAGCATGCTAAATTAAACCTTGCAATATGGGTATTATTTATATCGCCTCCTCCACCTCCCCTTGCACCTCCCTCGTCCTCTCAATCGCCTTCGCAACCCACATATAATGCTCTATCTCCTCCAGCGATAACTTCCGCTTCTCTTTTTTCCTATCCTTCAAATACTTCTCCATCATCTGATACGCCCCTATTCGATATTCCCACCCCTCTTTTGAAATCCCATCGAAATACTGCTCCTTGCTAATCCAAACTCGCTCGCTATTCTCATCATAATAAACCTTCTCAACCTCGTCAGAACCACTTTCCGGAAACCCCACGCCTGTTTCGCCAAGCGAAGGATGGTTCAGCAGATGAAGTTCCACCAGTTCCTTACCGGGTTCACTCAACTTCTTGAACTTCTTGTAATCTGTTGGAAAGTGCTGGCTAATCCCTTTACTGCTTAAAAATGCCCCATTAGCCACTATAAGTGGCGGTTTTAGGTAGTGGTAGCACCGCACAACATTTATATACCACTAAAGTAAACGGAATAACATGTCTACAAAAACGGTATATAGCATAAGAGTTCCGGTGAAATTACGTAAGATGATGAAAGAGATGAAAGAAGTAAACTGGCAGGAGGTAATAAGAACTATGGTGGAAGAACTGGTCAAAGATAAGAGTAAGGAAAGATTACTTGCTGAGGCAAAGGAGATAAGGAAAGATATGAAGGCAGAGGTGAGTGCTGCTGAACTAATAAGAGAGGATAGAGATGCCAGATAGAGTAATCCTTGATTCAAGTGTTATTGCCGCGATATTTTTTAAAGAAGAATCTTCTGAGAGGGCTGAAAGAGTTGCAGCGAATTACCAATTGATAACTGTTGATTTTGCGATTGCCGAAGTGGCAAATGTTGCATGGAAGAGGGTAGTGTTCTTCAACGAATCAAAGGAGGTTGCATTAAAGGCGCTGAGAAAGGGCATAGATTTTATTGTTGGCGCATGTGAGGTTATCAGTGCAAAGGAACTAATCGAAGATGCTTTTGAAATTGCGATTGTAGATAAAATTACGATATACGATTCTCTTTTCATAGCCGCTTCAGAAAGGGAAAAGGTACCACTTCTAACTACAGATGGAAAGTTATATGAGAAAGTAAAGTCGAAGAGGAATGTGAAGCTGATATAAAGATGTGTCAAATGAAGACATCGAGAAATATGCCTCTCTTATCCTATCGCCACCACAGCCCACCCAAAAACCGCCTCCACCCTCCCCTGCACCTCAATCGTCCTCTCAATCGCCTTCGCCACCTTCATATAATGCTCAATTTCCTCCAGCGATAACTTCCGCTTCTCTTTTTTTCTATCCTTCAAATACTTCGCCATCACCTGATACGCCCCAATTCGATATTCCCACACCTCTTTAGAAATCCCATCGAAATACTGCTCCTTGTTAATCCAAACTCGCTCGCTATTCTCATCGTAATAAACCTTCTCAACGACGTCAGAACCACTTTTCGTAAATCCCACGCCAGTTTCGCCAAGCGAAGGATGTTTGAGCAAATGAAGTTCCACAAGTTCCTTACCAAGCTCGCTCAACTTCTTGAACTTCTCATAATCCTTCGGTAATGGAACCCTGGGATAATCTATCTTCAAAAATTCCTCATAGCGTTTTCGATAAGTAGGCGAGTAAAGAACGGCGTAGATGTAATAAAAAATCTCTTCCGGCGTTGGCTCTGTGCCTAACGCTTCTTTTACGGCGTGTAAAAACTCAGCAGTGAAGTTTGGTGTGCGTTCAGGTTTGGATGCTTCCTCATCTAACAACTTTCCTTTGCGTTCGTCCGGGTAGAGGAAGAGAGGAGCAATATTTGTTTCTGAGCCAGAAAATTTACCACCAACTGCAACATCGGCAATATTTGATGTAACAAACCCATGACAAAATTCTTTAGTTTTTCTGGGAAAAACCAACCCCAAGTTCTCTTCAAAGAAATTTCGCATTAAATCCCATCTATTGCAGCCTCTATCAATCAGATTTAGCAGATAACAAATATATCTAATATCAAAAGGGCGATATGAGTATAATCTAATATACTTTTTCCACTCAATTTTTTTAACATTTTCCCTTGCAATTTTTATTTTCCAATCTCTCGTATCCTTCAAATTTAATTCATACTTTACCGATTCATCAGGTAAGTCACTGATGAATGTTCGCATCCTTTGAGTAATTTCCCCTTTTGTAAATCCTACCACAAAATGGTCTCGATGCGTCTTCACCCCACTTGACCACTCCTTAAATATCTCCGTCACCTTCCAGAACTTCTCGTACTCCTCCTGCCGTGCAAAATCCTTAGGCACGAAGAAATAATAAGGCTCTCTCGGCTCAAGCTCCTGCCAATCCGTGCTCACCACATCATTTTCAAAAAGATTTTTGTATTTCTCGCTTCGCAGTCCCCACAAATCCGCATAATAAACCTTCTTCTCTGCCGCTGGATTCTCAAGCTTCACGAACAAAGCAATCGCAACTCCCTGCTGGATGTCAAACACGTTCTCATCCTTACCGCCTTCCGGTGTCTTCTCCCCTATTCTCGAAGACCCGTGTAAATTCAATATGTAAATCTTGTCAAAAGTCTCAAGCAATTTCTTCCTCATTCCTCGATGAATTACGCCCGAAAGATAAGAATTGTTCGTGATAAACCCTAAAATCCCCTTGCCTGCACGGTCTAATTTCCAGTGCGCAAACCTGATGAACTTTATGTAATCATCGGAGAGAGGCTGAATGTTCCGCTCTTTTCTCACGTCCTCCTTGTAATCTTCCATCAACTTCTCAATAAACGCCGACTTGTTCTCTGAACTCACCGAATAAGGCGGATTACCGAGCACAACCCGAATAGGAATCTTCTCTTTTACCTCTTTCGCTTCCTCCGCTTCTTTAATAAGGTTTGTCAGCGGAAGCGCTCTCTGCTCCGGCTCTTTCATCTCCAATGCATTCGTGAGGAAAAACTTGAACCGTTTGTTCTCCCCGAACTCGTAGCCAAGTTCTTCTAAAAGCATTGCGACTCTAAAATGCCCTATCACGTAAGGAGCAACGAGGAGTTCAAACGCGTGAAAATCACATACTACATGTTCTTCTAAATAAGACCTGACGAGCCCGCCTTTCCTTCTCCCTTCTAACTCCTCCTTTACCTGTTTTATCGCTTGAATAACGAAAGTTAAAGTCCCCGCCGCAGGGTCTAAAAGCGTCACATCTCTCGATGCAAATCCCTCTTCCTTACCAAAATCCGCCTTCAAAATCCTGTGTATGCTTCGCACAATATAAGAAACCACAGGTAGCGGCGTGTAGTAAACACCCAGTCTCTGTCTTTCTTCTGGATTATAAGTAGCTAAGAAAGTTTCGTAGAAATGAATTACCGGGTCCTCTTCCCATTTCGTTAGCTTGAACTCCTCGTAAATTGAAGAAACATCAGCTTTCTCAAGCATCTCCGCTATGTCGTCAATAATCCAGGTTAGCGAAGCCGGAAAATCAGGTCCGACGAAGGAATAGAAAATTTCCCTCAGCAACGGCACACTCTCTGGAATATACTTCCATGCGCCTACCTTCAAATTCCTCTCGCCCTGCTTGTGCATTCTCATCCAGGCTGCAAAAAGACCGTAGGCTATTGTCTGTGCATATAAATCCGCAAATTTTTCTTTCGTCAGCGTTTCTATAAGGTTTTCTCGAAACGCCTGGTAGAAATTCATTACTGCGGATTGCCCCGCCGAAAGCTCCTCGTTCAAAACACCTTCAAGCAGCCTCGTCCTTTTCGCGAGCGCAATCGAAAGGTCATTCGAGTTTCTTATCTCCGGCGTGGAGAACCCGAAGAACTTCTCAAGCAGCCCATAGAACGCTTCTAAGTTCTGTGGTGATGGCATTTCAAATTTCAAATTCTGTAAATCCCGTTGCCTACCTACCTCCACCCGGTCTATAAGCGTTCCATCCCGATATAATCTAAATTCTAAGAAATTCGTCAGAATAAGATTAGGAAGAAATTCCCGGTATCTTTTTAATTGCTCAGAGTTCTCAAAGTCTCTCAGGTTCTTATCCACTCCTTTCGCTTCGATATGCCCGATAATCTCTCCGTCTTTTCTGACGAAAAAGTCAGGTATGCCAACTTCAGTCCTTTTTGGCAGAACAAACGGGAACGTTGAATATCCTAAAATCCGTCCTGAATCTTTGATAAAGTGTTTCAAGCAATCGTAGAAGCTACCTTCACTGTAATTCCCTCCCTCATAAACCTCGTAAATTTCTTCAAAATATTTTTTGAGTGTTTTCTTAAGTTTTTCTTTTTCTTTCTTATCCATTCGTCCTTCTCTTTTGAGTAAATACCGTTACAAAACTAAAATTTATTTCAGTAACTAAATAAATAAATAAATCTTTCACATAATCATAGAGGATGTAAGAGAGATATGCCCACCAAACTATCATGTCAAAAGTCATCATCGTAAAAGGAAGCGACCGTGAAATAATGGTTGAAAACGGTTTGAACGCATTAGAAATCAACCCGTACAAAGAAAAAGTAGTGATAAAACCAAATTTAAATCTTTACAAGAAACCTGATTTGGCTTTGATAGGTGGTATAGAAAGCAGCAGTCGAGAATTAGGCGGTGAAGTAACGAGATATGATTTGATGATTTTATCCGAAGACCCCGTTGCTGCCGATGCCGTCGGTGCGAATATCCTGGGATTGAACCCGCTATCGGTGCCTCATCTAAAATTAGCGCAAGAAAAAGGGCTGGGAATGGCAAGACTTGAAGAAATAGACGTGGAAGAGATAAATTAGTTTCGGTTTTTGCAAAAAGCGAAAGTGGGTTATACAGAACCGAACATATAATTTTAATAGCAGTTGGGTT
>Ga0209986_10002269_pt1 | contig 17777 bp, 13 predicted proteins | sample BlataG_FD_183168 | JGI IMG/M metagenome (GOLD analysis project Ga0209986, IMG submission 183168) | Deep subsurface microbial communities from Black Sea to uncover new lineages of life (NeLLi) - Black_00105 metaG (SPAdes) (version 2) | ecosystem: Environmental > Aquatic > Marine > Oceanic >...
CCCGGCAGCAGTAGTGGTCTGACGAGTAATATTTAAAACAAGTCTTTTATTTGATGCTTCTTACCGTTAAACACAAACGAATCACCTTTTTTTAATCCTTCCATTGCCTTGAATAATGGTACCTGTGGTGAAATAGCAAAATAGGTTATTTTGTTCATTTCGATTTTTCCTAAACTAATGGAAATGAATAATTTCTGGTCGTCGGTTATTACAATAGCGCCGAAACTTACTTCATCGTTTTCTTTATTGGGATCGATTCTTTCAAGAATAGCTCTTTCGTTAATGCTTTTTTTCAATTGCCCGGCAAACATATCCCTTCTGCCCATTAGCTGGGTTTTGATAGAATCATACCAATCCCTTGACTGCTCATCTTCGGCGCCCTGTTGAGCTTCATCCATTACCGACCTGGTTGTATTAATTAACCGGTCTTGTTCTTCAAAACATTTCTCCAGCAATTTCCGCTTTAATTCAAGTTTATTCATCGTTATCCTATAAAAAAAATAAAATAACTTTCCCGTGTTTAAATAAAAAGGATTGGAAAATTAAGTTCGGACGGGGGTTTATTTAAAATTCCGGACAACCTTATTGGTGATCCGGTGATTTTTAGCAATTATTTTATTATTTTGGGCTTTTGTCAATTTTAAAAATATGAAATTATTTTGTAATATGAAACCTTCATGCCAAATATTCTACAAAAAAAATAACTAAAATTATTAACGGATGAAAACAATTCTGGTAAGTAACCTGTATTTTATTATTTTTTTATTATTCATACAAACCGGGGGTAGTTCAACCCCCTTACTTAAAAGAGTAGCTGATGATCAATAAACGAGGTTTCGCCAGCGATAATAATTCCGGGGTACATCCTGAAATTCTGAAAGCTATATCTGAAGTCAATACAGCACATACCATAGGTTATGGCGATGATAAATATACCAGGCAGGCGATAGAAAAAATTAAAGAATTCTTTGGGGATAATATCGATGTTTATTTTGTTTTTATCGGTACTGCGGCAAATGTCCTTGGGTTAACATCGATAACAAAATCGTATCATTCCATAATTTGTGCCGAAACTTCCCATATCCATCAGGATGAATGCGGTGCCCCGGAAAAATTCTCAGGATGTAAAGTGCTAACCGTCCCTACAACCAATGGAAAATTGACCATTGAAGGAATAAAGCATCATATGTATGGATTTAATTTCGAACATCATTCACAACCGAAAGTAATATCCATTACGCAAACCACAGAACTTGGCACTGTCTATACACCGGATGAAATAAACAAGATTACGGATTATGCCCACGATAATGGTTTACTGGTTCATATGGATGGCGCCAGGATTTCCAATGCAGTTGCTAATCTTGGAGTTACTTACCGGAAAATAACAACAGATACCGGTATTGATGTGCTCTCTTTTGGTGGAACCAAAAATGGTATGATGTATGGTGAGGCTGTTATTTTTTTCAATAAAGAATTATCAACCGATTTTAAATACATTCGAAAACAAGGAATGCAACTGGCATCCAAGATGCGCTTTATTGCTGCCCAGTTTAACCGTTATCTTACCGGCGATCTGTGGCTGAAAAATGCCAGTCATGCCAATAATATGGCAAAACTGCTTGCAATGGAAGTTGAGAAAATACCAAAAATTAAAATCACCCAAAAAGTTGAATCAAACGGTGTTTTTGCCATTGTTCCAAAAGAGTATATACCTGTGTTACAAAAGGAGTTTTTTTTCTATGTATGGGATGAAGGCACATCGGAAGTCAGGTGGATGACATCATTCGATACGACGGAAGAAGATGTCCGCTTGTTTGTAAATCTACTTAGGAAGATTGTTCGGTAAGTTATCACGGTTCTCTGTTTCAGGATCTGGGTTACAGCCGAATACAATTCGGCTCTACAACCGCCACCAAACAATTCGGCAATTTAACAACTTAGCCCCGATGGCTATCGGGGCGATCTCATGAGCGAAGCGAGTAATTTTACAACATTACCTTCTTTGCCTCCTGTTACTGATTCTGCTATTACCACCTTCTCCTCCTATATGCGAATAAGAATTAATTACCCGGAAAATAATGTCATTCGACGAAAGGAATTTCATAATAAATCATCTTATTCCGGAAAGAAAATCGAACTGTCACCATAACTTAGAAACCTGAAGTTATTTTCAAGAGCAAAGTCATATACTTTTCTCCAATCTTCTCCAATAAAGGCTGAGACCAATAGAAGCAAAGAACTGCGTGGCATATGAAAATTGGTGATCAAACCACTAACCAATTTGAAAGAATATCCGGGCACAAGCATGATCCGGGTTGAAACATTCAGGTTTTCGGTTCTTTTTTCTTTCATAAAATCAATAACGGTGTTTAACGATTCCTTCGTGGATAAATCATCGGGCAGGTGATATCCATCCCACTGCGAAATATAAAGGTCTTCAGGTTTCTGTATGATACCACGGTTTATTTTGACACCTAACCAATAAATACTTTCAAGCGACCTCATAGAGGTTGTGCCCACTGCAATGATTTGGTTCAGGTTTTCCAAGATATGTTCAATCCCCGTTTTATCAAAATAGAAATGCTCCGTATGCATTTCATGATCCGTAACTTTATTGGATTTTATAGGCCGGAATGTCCCAATGCCTACATGCAGTGTCAGTTCGACCTTACTAATGTTTTTTGTTGCTATTTTGTTAAAAACATTATCGGTAAAATGAAGACCGGCTGTCGGGGCAGCAACCGATCCCTTGTGCCGGGAATAGAGTGTTTGATAACGGTCTTTATCCAAAGCTACAGCCTCCCTGTTTAGATAGGGTGGAATAGGGGTGAGTCCTGTTGATTCCAATACTTCACTAAACGATAGCCCCGTGGCATTCCATTTGAATTCGATCAATGGTGAACCATTTGATGTTATTTTTTTTGTTGCCCTAAGGACATATTTATTGCCCTCAAATTTGAACGGTCGTTGTAAAGAATCACTTTTCCATTTTTTTTGATTACCGATGATACATCTCCAGACAACTTTCTGTTTTTGCTGAAACGCAAGCATATAATCATTGGGTTCTACCGGTTCAAGACAAAAAATCTCAATCCTGGCACCGGTAGGTTTCTGAAACAATATCCTTGCTTGTATTACTTTTGAATTATTAAAAACCAGACAACTTCCGCGATTAATATATTCGTCGATGTTCTTAAAAAGGTCTTCTTTAATCCTTCCGTTTCTTAATATAAGAAGTTTGGATTCATCCCGTTTGTCCAGCGGGTATTTCGCTATTCTTACAGCTGGAAGGTAATAGGAATAGTTTTTAACTGAGATATTCCGGAATGAAGCCTTAGTTCTATTTTTATAATTATCCTTCACAATATTTTACACTATTTTACGGCAAAATTAACAAATTCGTAAAACCCCGACAAGGGGTTATTATTACATGATGTCAGGTGCCTGTCTGCCTCAGGCAGATTTCCACCTGACATTGAATACCGGAGTAATTAAAATTTTGCCATATCATTAACTGTCGGATGGAAACATTCGACATCATAGTAAACGATGAATCATTTTTAGACCGACTTTATTATTTATCATTTGTCCCGATACCCGATATTTTGCCTGCCAAAGGCATTCTCCCACAGGGACTCCTTCGGACCTACAAAAAAACGACTTGGATAGTCGTTCTACGAAAAAAATAGTAATTTTGTAATTAAAGCAGACCGTTCTATCGCTGTCCCGTTGTAATTAATGGGAGAGAGGAAAGTCCGGACAACACAGAGCGCCAGGCTTCCTAACCGGAAGATACCCGTGAGGGTATAGTAATGGAGCAGAAAATAACCGTCCCGAGTCCTCGGGACAAGGGTGAAAAGGTGAGGTAAGAGCTCACCGGTCCTCCGGGTGACCGGGGGAGCCGTTCATCTCCTGGGTTGAAAGACCATGTATACCGGCGACTGAGGGCTGCTCGTCCGATGCCGGGGGGTAGGTCGCTTGATTCCTGGAGTGATTCAGGAACCAGATAAATGATAGAAGTCCTGTCCAGTGTCTTTTACAGATAACGGATCAGGAAACAGAATCCGGCTTACAGGTCTGCTTTTTATCAATTATAATTGATCGTTAGAACGAATAAAAATAAAAAAAATGATTATAAATCAAGGATGGTTTGCCGGATTTTAACAAGTTTAGATAACAGATCTTCCAGATAAGCCAGGTTCAGCATATTGGCGCCATCCGACTTGGCGCTGGAAGGTTCAGGATGTGTTTCAAGAAAAATGCCATCGACACCTACAGCAATACCGGCTCTTGCAATGGTTTCTATCAACTCAGGTTTCCCTCCGGTTACTCCCGGGCTTTGATTGGGCTGCTGGAGAGAATGGGTAATATCGAGTACAACCGGCAAGCCTGTTTTTTTCATTTCAATGATCCCGCGGTAATCCACAACCAGATCCTGGTATCCGAAGGTGGTACCGCGTTCGGTAAGCATAACCTTTTTATTTCCTGATTCTATAACCTTGTTGGCAGCGAATTGCATGGCAGATGGAGCCAAAAACTGGCCCTTCTTGATGTTAATTACTTTGCCTGTCCTGGCTGCGGCAACCAACAACTCGGTTTGACGGCATAAAAAAGCAGGGATTTGCAGGATATCAACAAATTCAGCAGCCATAGCGGCTTCTTCAACCGAATGGATATCCGTTATGACCGGGACTTTTATCCCGGCTCTTATTTTTTCCAAAATTTTCAGGGCATTTTCATCACCAATACCGGCAAAGGAATCAAGGCGGGAACGGTTGGCTTTTTTGTAAGAAGCCTTGAAAACAAAAGGGATTTTCAGTTTATCAGTAATTACACGAATTTTTTCGGCAATAGTCAACGTAATTTCTTCACCCTCAACTATGCATGGGCCAGCCAGAAGAAAAAAATTCATGGAATCAAGATGTTTTATCTGAGGTATGGATTTTAACATATATTAAATTTAAACAAAAAATCAAATTAAAAATAGAATTGCTGACTGTCTAGAGAATCATTTGAACAGGCAAAAATAACAAATAACAAGCACCAAATTATTTACCCTGTGAAATAATTTTTGCTTTGCAAAAATTACTTCGTATTTCACAGGGCAGGTAAAATACAATCTTCAATATCTAAATTCCAAAAAATTAGTTTAAAATCTTGACTGTCGCCTGTCTCGATTACGTGGGGGCAGACAGATTTATAAAATGATACAGCTGATTCCTTTATTTACTAATCTATCAAAGAACCTCGGAGAGGTTCCATTATTGTAGAAAAACAGTCAAATTACAAACACGCCGAAACCACCTTAGCTAACCAGGGGTAAATTGCTCCTTTCGGCGTAATTATCCATAAGCTAAATTAACTACAGGAATAAAAATGCTATAAAAATTATTCTTCTTTTCTGTTCCGGTCCATGGAATTATTTCTCTTTGATGAAGGGAGGTAGTTGTACCGGTTTTCTTTTCTTAATTATTTTTTCTACAATAATCGAACACCGATGGTGTTCTGATGTAATTTTTACTGCTGTTACTTTTATTTCCTTTGATGTGTTGCCAGATGCTTGTCTACGGTTTAATATTTGTATTTATCCTTCCACAATTTTTTTAATCTCTGCCGTAATTCCTCTTCCCTGGGATTTTTCTGGGGATCGTAGAATATCCGGGTTTTTAATTCATCCGGCAGGAAATCATCTTTAACGAAATTTCCATCATAATCGTGAGCATATTTATAATCTTTACCATATCCCAGATCTTTCATTAATTTGGTTGGGGCATTCCGGATATGAAGAGGTACAGACAGATCACCTGTTTCATTAACTACTCCCTGGGCTTTATTTATAGCCTGATAAGCTGCGTTGCTTTTGGGAGAAGTTGCAAGGTATATGGCAGCTTCAGAAAGGATGATCCTGGATTCAGGCCATCCGATCACGTTTACCGCATCAAAACAAGCCTGAGCCAGAAGAAGGGCATTTGGATTGGCTAGTCCGATGTCTTCAGCAGCCAGAATAACCATCCTCCGGGCAATAAACTTTACATCTTCTCCTCCTTCAACCATCCTGGCTAACCAATAAACAGCAGCGTTAGGGTCGCTTCCGCGAATCGACTTTATAAAGGCGGAAATGATATCGTAATGTTGCTCCCCTTGTTTGTCATAAAGGGCAATATTCTCCTGAACCCTTTCCAAAACCTTATCGTTGGTCAATATAATAGCTGTTTTTTTATACTTTTTGGCTTTGGCTTCTTCTAATACCTTTTCTATATCCAGCTCTTTTTCAGCCAATTCAGCATTAACGACCAGTTCAAGAACATTGTACAGCTTCCGGGCATCACCGCCCGAATACCTCAAAATGGCTTCATTTTCCTTGACCCGAATATTTAAAACTTTCAGGTACGTGTCTTTTTGAAGCGCCCTGTTAAGCAGCTCGATCAAATCCTCTTTATCAAGTGGTTTGAGAACATAGATCTGGCACCTCGATAAGAGGGGAGAGATTACTTCAAAGGAAGGATTCTCAGTTGTGGCACCAATTAGTGTTAAAATCCCCTGTTCAACCGATCCAAGCAAAGAATCTTGTTGTGACTTATTAAACCGGTGGATTTCATCGATAAACAGTATGGGATTGGGTTTATTAAAAAACTGTTGCTTTTTTGCCTTATCAATGGTTTCCCTTACATCCTTAACTCCGGAATGAACTGCACTTAGCGGGTAAAATGACCTGTTTTGCTGATTTGCTATAATTCTTGCCAGGGTTGTCTTGCCAACCCCGGGAGGTCCCCACATGATAAAGGAAGGAACATTGCCTGATTCGATAATTTTTCGCAAAATGGCATTTTCCCCTACAAGATGTTCCTGCCCAATAAACTCATCAAGTGTTTTAGGCCGCATCCGGTCTGCCAGGGGTTGGTTAGGTGACATATAATAGTTATTTCCTTTTTTTTAAATTTTTACAGTAAGACTTGGTCTTTTTACAAAGATAAGGCTAATTCATTAATTAACTTAAGTTATGCCTGCCAAAACATTCCTATGAAAAAGGCATCCCTTCTATGCCTACTATACCCCGAAAGGGGTAAAACTTTGAATAACCACCGGTGAAACCGGTGGATTAAAATGCTATATTCACCAACCCCTATGTAGGGGTTGAACTTGAAATTATCGTTATTAAGTTCAACCCTTCCAGGGTTGTGGTTATGTTTTTTTTCCTTACCCGGCACTTCGTACCGGGTTATTCATAGTTAAATCCCATACGGGATTTTTCTTGTAGAGTGATATATTATTTTCTCATCTTTTCCTACAACATTACTCTACCAGGTTATTAATTGCCTGTCCCGTGGATTTGCATATTGAAATATTAATAGGGCTTGCTGTTTAAAGAGGTTAGATACTATCTGGCAATTTGAATTAATTGGTTTTTAAAAATAGAAATCATATTAAAGCTTAAAAAATGAAACCATTAACCAAAATTAAAGTATAAAGTATTATATTAGAAATTTATTTAATGAAAACGAAAAGCAACCAAATCCCGATAAATTTCGTCCTTTGTTATATAAAAATCTTATTTTCGTAATATAAGAACATAGCTTCGCGAATTAATTAAAAAATGTAATAATTGAAATTATCCTGTTAGTTTTGATTTTTCCTCAAGGCTAAGGCTGAGGTTAATGCTAAGGTTAGTAAGATAAAAGGTTTTTGGATTTTAAGAAATTATTATTTGAAATGACATATAAAGACTTCATTTATATATAAAAAGAGAAAAATTAGAAAAACATAATAATTAATATGAAGTTAAAAAAAATAAGTCTAAATGAAGGCTAAAAGGTTAATATGTGCAGTTAAAAACCTTAGCCTTAGCCTCAGCCTTAGCCTGAAAAATTACAAGGCAATTAGAAAGAGGCATAACTCATTGTATATCAGATTATGTTTTTGAAATTCCGATACATTAAATTAAAATTTTTTAATATGAAAAAGAAAAAAATCAGGAAATCATTTTTTGCATTTCTTTTAAGTTTTAGCGTGATCACCTCTTTTGCCCAGATTGGCAATATTAATTTTCTGGAAGGTGGGATTGCGGATGGTACAAAATTGTTTGAAGCCTATCTTTCCCCATGGGCAAACGCATTTGGCGCCAGTTTGAATGGTGGCTGGTACAATACGGCTAAGCCACATAAATTGGGTGGATTTGATGTTACCTTTTCGGTAAGTACAACGATTGTACCTGCTTCTGCAAAATCCTTTGATCTGAGTAAAATTGATTTTGAGAATTTAACATTAGCACCAGGAGCAGAGACAGAAGCTCCGAGCATTGCAGGAGAGAATAAGGATGGTCCAACTCTTGAGTATGTTGAAGACTTTATGGGTAATCCCATTAAAATTGCTTCATTTAAAACACCTCCCGGTTCGAACTGGGGTGCCATCCCATTGCCCATGCTTCAGGCAGGACTTGGACTTCCATTAGGAACAGAGGTTACAGTCAGGTTTATTCCGAAAATGAAAATTCCTGTAATCGATTCTAAAGTTAGTATGTGGGGGGTTGGAGGAAAACACAGCATTCTTCAATATTTTCCCGGTGAAAAACTGATACCTATTGATTTAACGCTGCAAGGGGGTTATACAAGGTTAGAAGTTTCGGTACCTATAGAACTTAAACCAGATGCATCCACCAGTCATTTTCAGGTCTATGACATAAATACCGACTTCGAAGACCAGGAAGTGAATATGAAAGTAACAGCCTATAGTGTAAACCTGCTGATCTCAAAGAAATTACCAATTGTAACCTTTTACGGCGGAGCGGGTTATAGCAAAACACAAACAGTAATCGATGTCGCCGGAAATTATGCGATTCCGACCTTTGATCCTGACATTTCGGAAATCGGACCAGTTTATGTCGATTCTTCGGTTGAGCAGGTACCTACTATAGATATTAAGAATCACAGCGGTTTGCGTTTAAATGCAGGTATCCGGTTTACGCTTGGTGTGCTAACCATTCATGGCGATTATACCAAAGCTAATTACTCTGTTTTTACTGCCGGACTGGGTATTAGCTTCAGATAAAAAAGATTTCCTAAACAATGATAACCCCGACAGGGTTCGGAACCCTGTCGGGGTTATCTTATCAAAATCCATTTAACTTCATAGTCACAGTAGGCACTAAAAGGATAAGCCCTATAATCATAAGCATGATAATAAAAGGAGTAACCCACCTTACCCACTTATCGTATGGGATTTTCGCAACACCCAAAACACCAATTAAAACACCCGAGGTGGGGGTGATCATATTGGTAAATCCGTCACCGAATTGAAATGCCATTACGGTAGCCTGCCTGGAAATCCCGATAAGATCAGAAAAAGGAGCCATTATAGGCATTGTCAGGGCAGCTTTTGCCGACCCTGAAGGAATAACAATATTTATGATAGTCTGGATCAGGTACATAATACCAACAGAAGCTATTTTCCCGAAATCGTTCATCGACTGTGACAAGCCATACAATATGGTATCGATCACTTTTCCTTCCTCCAGGATTGAAATGATCCCACCGGCAAGACCAACAATCAGAGCGGCAGAAAGAATATCTTTCACCCCCTCAAGGAAAAGTTGAGTAATCTTGTTCGGTGAATTATTCATTGCAATACCGGCAAAAACACCCATGGCAAAGAACAGTGTTGCGATCTCCATGATATACCAGCCATACCCCATAACTCCTGTAATAAGAAACAAAATGGTGAATCCAAGAAGAGTTAATACAAAAAAATGCGCCGATTTCCTTAAACTTAACCATCCGGAAATAAGAAACAAGCCTGTGGCAACAGGAATAACAGGCATGGTTGCAGAGGATCCTGCTCCTGATTCAGTATCTCCGATTTTAATTTCAGTCATAGGATAGATTACCGAAAAAATAATCAATCCTGCCAGGATAATACCATAAGTTACCCAGGCAGCAACCGTGGTATGATATTCTATCGATTCAATATTTGCATTCCCTTTTTTCCGCCAGTATTTGTCATCTTCAAATACAAGTGATGATTCAGGCTTTTTCTTTATTTTATTCGCATATCGCAAAATAAAACCGATGCCAGCGACATTAATAACCAGCCAGCAAAACATCCGGTATTCAATACCTGAAAACAATGGCAACTCTGCCAGACCTTGTGCAATTCCAATGGTGAAGGGATTTAAAACCGCACCGGCAAATCCAAGAGCCGCAGCTACAAAACACATAGAAACCCCAACAATGGAATCATATCCCATTGTTATAGCAAGGGGCACCATTATAATTACAAAGGCAATGGTCTCTTCACTCATCCCGAAAACAGCCCCAAATACACTAAACAAAAGCATGATCAGGCATATTACGATATTGTCGATCCCAAAAAACCTGAAAAACTTTATCCTCTCCAACCGTTGTGTGTATTTTAAAAATGAGAATATACCTACATCAATAGCCTTGCTATTATTCATAATCCAAAAGGCTCCGCCGATCATCAGAATAAAGACAATTATGCCGGATTGCCTGACAAAGCCCTGGTAAATGGCTGAAAAAATCTGCCATGTCTGGGGCTGGCTATCCACCCTCCGGAAAACCATTTCTTTCTTCTCATATCCATCTGATTCAATCAGTTTTTCAACATATTCTCCTCCGGGTATAATCCATGTTAGTACAGCCGATATAACAATTATGTAAAACACAATCACGTACGTGTGAGGAATTTTTTTCTTTAGCATAATGTGGATTTTTTTTCATTCGGCTAAATCAAAAGTAATATTTTTTACAAACCCGCCATTAAGTGAACGGGAAGATTGAGGTTTGATTTGTAAACATTTAACTTGCAGCTGAAATTAATTCTAAACATTTGTATAATTTTGTAACGAATTTCCGATCTGTTATTTGAGGTTAAACCTTAATGGATAAGGATTTATTAAATAAGGAAATATATAACAGGTACCGTGGGTTACTCAGGGTGATCAAACCATTAGTTCAAAAGGAAGATATCAGGACTATAAGGGAAGCCTTTAATTATGCCCTGGATGCTTGTGGTGAAAAGAAGACTCCTTCAGGAGAACCATATATTTTTCAGGCTATTGCTTTGGCTCGCATCCTGGCAGAAGAAATTGGACTGGGTACAACCTCAATAATAAGTTCATTGCTTTATAATATTATAGATGAAACAAAACTTACTAAAGAGGAACTAAAAAAGAAATTTGGCATCCAGGTTTTTCAGGTTCTGGAAGGTCTTTCAAGAATTTCGGAGATTGATACGGATAAAACCTCTTATCAGGCAGAAAATTTCAGAAACCTTTTGCTTAATTTAGCTAGTGATGTACGAGTTATCCTGATCAAATTGGCTGAAAGACTTGACAATTTGAGAAATCTGGATAAACGAAATCGAAAAAAACAACTTCAAATTGCCTCGGAAACCTATTATCTGTATGCCCCGCTTGCCCACCGGCTGGGACTTTACAATGTTAAGTCAGAGTTGGAAGATCTCTCCATGAAATTTATTGAGAGTGAAACCTATAAAATGATATCAAACAAATTAAAGGAGACCACTTCGGCACGAAATAAATTTATCCGTGAATTTACCCTTCCACTCAAAGAAAAATTACATAAACAAGGATTTGATATCGAAATTAAGGGAAGAACCAAATCCATCCATTCCATATGGATGAAAATAAAAAAACAAAATGTCGAATTTGAAGAAGTTTATGACATATTTGCTGTCCGTATAGTTATTAAAAGTAAACCTGAACGCGAAAAAGCCGATTGCTGGCAGGTTTATTCCCTGGTTACCGATCTGTATCAGCCTAATCCCCACCGTTTACGTGACTGGATATCTATTCCTAAATCAAATGGTTATGAATCGTTGCATACAACGGTTGCCGGACCTGGAAGCCGGTGGGTGGAGGTACAGATACGAACCGAAAGAATGAATGAGATTGCTGAAAAAGGGTATGCTACACACTGGAAATACAAAGGGCAGAAATGGAGCAAAAGTCTTGACACCTGGCTCTCAGAAATGAGTGAAATATTAAAAACACAGGAAACAGAACAAATTGATTTTATCGACCAGGTAAAACTGAATTTGTACTCCGATGAGATATTTGTATTTACTCCAAAAGCTGATCTCAAACGGTTGCCTGCAGGATCAACTGTGCTTGATTTTGCTTTCGATATACATAGCGATATCGGTTCTGCATGTATAAGCGGAAAAGTAAATAATAAAAATGTTCCCATCCGTCATATTTTGCAAAATGGCGACCAGGTCGAGATCGTTACTTCTAAAAACCAAAAACCTAAAGCAGACTGGCTGAATTTTGTTGTTACATCAAAAGCCAAAACAAAAATTAAACAAGCCTTAAACGAGGAAAAATTTAAGGCAGCCGAAGCAGGAAAAGAAATTTTAAAGCGGAGATTAAGAAACTGGAAAATTCAGTTTAGTGACAATAACATTAAACGATTATTAAAATTCTATAAATTGAAAACATCCCAGGATCTTTATTCACTTGTAGCTGGCGAGAAAATTAATCTGCCAGAGCTTAAAGAGGTGCTTAGCGAGACTGAAAATATTGAAGACGCAAAGCCTGGTACTCCTGTCGAAAAACCTGAGATAAAAACCTCCATTCCAAAATACGATGATTATCTTATTATTGAAAACAAAGTAAAAGGTCTGGATTATAAATTGGCAAAATGTTGCAATCCGATTTTCGGTGATGAAATATTTGGATTTGTAACCATAAGTAATGGGATAAAAATACACAGGGTAAATTGTCCGAATGCTCCTCAGTTATTATCAAAATATGGTTACCGTGTTATCAACACCAAATGGACACCCGCCCAGGGAACAAAATCATTTGAAACAACAATTAAGGTCTCGGGAATCGATGATATAGGTATGGTGAGTCGTCTGTCTGACGTAATATCCAGGGAAATGAGAGTTAATATCCGTAACATCTCCGTTAACTCTAACGAAGGGTTATTCGAAGGAACAATAAAAGTATTTGTGATGGATACGGCTCATCTTGATGTTTTATTACATAAAATTCTGCGAATCAAAGGAGTACTGAAAGCAAGCAGGTATGACGAACCCGGTGCTAAATAATATCTGGATGAAACCAATCATAACAACATTTGTTTTAATATATAAAAAAATAAAATCGATTTAAATTGTTATTTTTGTATGGGGATGCCGACAGTACTTACATTTAAATCGATCACTGTCCTTGCCAGTAAGGTCTGGTTTACAAAGGATATGTTGTATGTTCTGTTACGTGATGGCAGGGAACTAGGAGTTCCTTTGCTTTGGTTCCCAAGACTTAGGAAGGCCAGCCAGGAACAGCTAAACAATTGGCGGTTGATAGGTAACGGTATTGGAATCCACTGGGAAGATCTGGATGAAGACCTTTCAGTATCTGCCCTGTTCTAAGAATACTAATACACAATATTCGGATATTGTTATAAAATGAGAAATATTGTTTTTTTTCTTATTTAAGGTGGTGTCAGGTGTTTCCACCTGACAATGAGAACTGTCGGTTGGAAACAACCGACAGCATTGAGAGTTCCACCTAACCTTAATAACTTATAAAATATTTTCAGGTGAAAAAGAATTTACTTTTGTCAGTTGTCTTCACTTCAGTTAGCCTTGTTGGGGCATCACAGGGAATCTATTATCACCCATCTTCATTTTTTGCTCCTGCTCCCGGCTCTGAAAGCTATTTCTCCAGGTATCAGAAGAAAGACCAAAATCAAAATAACCAGCTTCAAATACATTTTGATGTAGGAGCTTCCTTTTCCAATATAGGCGGTTTTGGTTCGATGTATACGAATTACATTTCACCACAGATCAGTTATCCTTTATCTGAAAAATTGAGCCTTCAGGTAGGCGGGGTTTTTTCAACAAATCTTCTGACAGGACAAGGATCAATAATTCCTTCTTTTACAGGAAACCTGAAAAACAATACTTTTTCACAGTATTTATTGTATGCAAAAGGATTGTACCAACTGAATGATAAAATACAAATCATAAGTTCCGTTGTAAAAAGTATTGATAACACACCTGATCTTTTCAGAATGAATTCCAATTTGTTAAACCTGAATTATGAGAGTTATTCCCTGGGTTTTAATTATAAGCTTTCCAACTCAGTCCGGTTTGGAGCAAACTTTAATATAATAAATGATAAGAATCCTTATTATTTACGTCCTTTCGGAAACAAAATAAACGGTTTGTCCCCTTTCTATAACCCCTATTATCCACATTGGTAAATCTTGGCAACATTCGTTTGGTTTTTATCGCGTTTGCTCCTGTTCTGATCATTGCATTTTACGTGTATTTCCGTGATAAATACGAAAAAGAGCCGGTCGGCATTCTTTTCAAATCTTTGTTGATCGGCACTTTAATTACGATACCGGTGGTATTGCTGGAAGAATTTTTTAAACTGTTCGAGGATTATTTTTCCGGTCTTTTTAAAATTTCATATACTGCTTTTATTCTTGCAGCCCTGGTTGAAGAACTATGCAAATATCTTGCTTTTTATCTGCTTATCTGGCGGAACCGAAATTTTAATGAAAAATTTGACGGGATTACATATGCTGTTTTTATTTCCCTTGGATTTGCATCGCTTGAAAATGTTTTATACGTCTTCGAATATGGATATTCAGTTGGCTTATTAAGAGCCTTTACTGCTGTGCCCGCCCATGCTTTATTTGGAATTGTGATGGGATATCATTTTGGCCTGGCTAAATTCTTTCCTGATGAACGAAACAGCCAGCTTTTAAAAGCTTTGCTAGTACCTGTTTTATTACATGGCATATACAACTTTTGTCTGATGGCTAATATGGAACTATTTATGATCCTGTTTATTCCTTTTATCATTTATTTATGGATTACCGGGTTCAGACGGATGAAGGATCTTTCCAGCCGTTCCATTTATCGGGATGATATTCCGTAAAAACAGGTTTCTGGTACCCGGCCTGCCCCGTGAAATGCGACGCTTGCCCTGTGAAATTTGAGGTACGAAAACATTTCATCAGGGAAGGAGCATATTTCACTAGGGTTCTCAGTTCTGAGTTAAGGTTCGTAGTTCCTGGTTCGTGGTCCCGAAAAACGACAAATCTCCGATTTGGTAGTTTTTACTCCACTCCCACAATTCTTCCCACAATCCTGGTCGTGAGGTTTCCGGTTTCCCTGGAAAGGTTCGAGGATGATTAAAAAAATCCCGAACGGGATTTAACTTTGAATAACCCGGTACGAAGTGCCGGGTATAAAGAATGAAAGTAATCCGCAACCCTGAAAGGGTTGAATTTAATAACTTAAAAGAGTTCAACCCCATCCGATAAAGCCTTCGGTCGCCCAGGGTCAGGTTCTGTGTTAAGGGTTCAGAGTTTTGTGTTCTGATGTTTGTGATTCGAGGGCGAGAGTCCGTCCGACCGATTCATTCGGTCCGACGGATTGAGCGCTGGGAATCGGCAGGTGAATTTGAACATCATAGTTGTTCGACTATTGTAGAATATACGTTTGAAAACTTAAATACCGGTACAACTGCCATCGCAGATTCATGCAAAATAGGTTACTCTCCGCCTATCCGGCGGATCGTGAGAACAGTTATTCTCCGCCAACCGGCGGGTTTAATCTTATTTATCAGCTACCGTTTTATTTTAGCATTTTTTTTATTTCTGTAACTTCTTTTTCAGTTAAATCAAACCATTCGCCTCTAATTCTTTTTTTTGAATAAGTTTTATGAAGTGCTTGTTCTATATTATTAGCAATTTTTCTGTTTGGAAATTCTTTATAACAAAGCATTTCTACAGTTGGTTTTTCACTTTGTAGTGTTCGTTCTCTATATGCTGGTTTATTTGAAATACCGATTTTGTAATAATTATTAGAAAGATCGACCATTAAATAAATATAACAGGTGCTTTCAATATCATTTTGGTTTTGTTGTTCAGTAAGAATTTCATTTCTGTCATTCAGTGGTATATAATTGCTTATTTCTTTTTGAACTATTTTCAAATAATCATTTGCGAGTTTCTTAATTGCAAATTGAAGATCAGGAAGATTAATATAGTTTGCTATTCCTCTACCTCCAGTTATTTTCTTTCCGGTACTAGCAAACTCAATTTGCCATTTAGAAAAGTTTTGGTTCTTGAAAATATTAATTTCACTAAAAGTCATCTGTACTTTTGTTTCATATATAATTCCCCAACTTGTATCATCAAAACTCTTATAAGGTAGATTCTCTATTTCATACTGAATTATTTGTCCATTTTCAAATAGAAAAGAGATGCTGTCTCTAATTTTGAGTTTATAGTTCTTTGTAGGGTATTTAAAAATGATATAATCTTTACCATCAATATTATTTAGTGCAAACATTAGCTTATCAAAATTGTCGTCGAATGATTCTGTTATAATGCAATCATATAAATCTGTGTCATAGGAATAGTTCTTCTTCCTCCCTGATATACTTTCCCATTTTAACTGCTTCGTCCCTGAAAATTCATCTATCTCTATTTTAGGAATATTTTCAAATTTTTTATTCTTAAGTTCCTGAGCTTTTTTATTGTCAACACTATTATGAATAGCAAATAGCTTTTCCTTATCAACAATTAAGTTTTCATTTGATTCAGTTGGAGATTGTTTGAATATCTCAAGTATCCCATCCTTATTTGCATTAACATCAATAGGTTCCAACCAATATACATTCTCAATTTCAAGTTCACATAGCTTTTCACCTTTTTTAATATATTCACCATCAAATTTTTCCCAAGATTTAATCCAGATTTTATTTTTCCTGTATTTTTTTGGAATCTCAGAAATGCTAAATAAAATGTCTAATGTTTTTTTCTTTTTAAACCAATTGAGCATATTTCAATATTTTAAGTGACACACAACGTTCTATTGCTTATTAGCTGGCGTGTGTTTCTATATAATCTGGTTTCAGATAATTTACAAAATCTTTAACATCGTGAATTTTTTCTTTTAAATTGAAGTTAACTAATTTCTCAAATACTTTTACAAAAGCATCCATATTCCTATTATCTTTTTTTGTCTTTAAATGAATAAAATCATTTCTTAAATAATTTATAATCAAAATTTTATTATATCTTTCTTGATATGATTCAAGGTTGTTTATTTTAATAATTTGTGGAATTATCTTTGTTATTTTTTGTTTAATTGAGTATTTTCTTTCTGTCTCATATTTAGTAACATTATCTTCTTCCAATCTAAAATTTTCAGTTATTAAAAAGTTCAAAAATGTTTCGACTGTCATCATTAATGATGTCAAAGCACTTATTTTTTGTGAAATATAACTATTGTACAATTCATCTGGAATTTTAAACATTTCGCTTAACTTATTGGGATTATATGTTTTAATAACATTTTTATCAAATTGTTTTTTAATTTCTTCAGATAAGTTGTAATGTCCAATAGCTTGTGAAAAGAATAAATGAACTGGGTTTGGAAATAAAGCAGTATATAATTTTTTTTCATGAACTATAGGTATCATGTAATTAAATCTATATTTATCTGGATTTATAACAACAAAGGCATTTGTTGTTCCTTTAACTGCATTTTTCTTTAAGTCTATGTCGCTTTCTGAAACATTACGTTCAACACTACCAAGAGCACTTTTTGATAATTTGTAAGAAAAGTATGGTATTTTTTTAAAATTAATCATCTATGTTCTATTAAATATATATGCTCACTAACGGCCGCGGGCATACGCTGGGCGATGAAGTTGGCAGCGCACCCTCAATAGTTATGTTAATTTACGATATATCCATTAAACA
>Ga0209986_10002271_pt1 | contig 17765 bp, 7 predicted proteins | sample BlataG_FD_183168 | JGI IMG/M metagenome (GOLD analysis project Ga0209986, IMG submission 183168) | Deep subsurface microbial communities from Black Sea to uncover new lineages of life (NeLLi) - Black_00105 metaG (SPAdes) (version 2) | ecosystem: Environmental > Aquatic > Marine > Oceanic >...
CTGAACGTGCCGTTGATTTCGCTCGGCGTGCTGCCGAGAACGGTCGCCCCGGCCGAGATGGTCACGTCCTCTAGCAGCGACCCGTTGCCGGCGTTGTCGCCAAAGCCGGTCTGGTTGCCGAGGATCACCGTGCCGCTGCCGGCAGTGATAGTGAGGCTGTTGGTCTGCCCCGCCGCTCCGTAGATGCCGTCGGTCCCGCCAGTGATCGTGATGTTGGCGTTGGTGGCGCTGGTGTTGATCGCATGGCTGCCGTCGGCAACCACCACCGCGTCGTCGATCACCACTGCCGTCGCCGACGTGATCGTGCCGTTGATCGTGGTCGTGGCACCGGAGCCCTGGACGAACAGGCCGATGCCACCAGGCACACCGGTGGCGGTCGAGTCGAAGTCGCCGTCGAACAGCACCGTCCCGCCGGTGCCGTTGGCGATAATGTCGAGCCGGCCCTCCGGCACTTGCAGGTTGCCAACGTCGACCGTGCCGTTGTAGCCGGCTTCACCGATCGTGATCAGCGGGGTGCGGAACACGTCGAAGGCGTTCTGGCTGATCTCCAGCCCGGGCCCGGTGGCACTGCCCAGGAAGATATTCGTGCTGTTGGTCGCCGGCAGCAGTGTCAGGCTGCCCGCCGTGATGTTCCCCGCGCCGGAGGCAACCTGCAGCGAGTTGGTTTCAATGGTGAGGGCGTTGTTGCCCGCGGCGATTGACGAACCGTTGAAGACATTGAACGCCCCGTTGGCGACCTGGATCAGCGTGTCTTTCGTGGCGTCGAGCCGACCCGGCTGGCTGGGTGTGCCGAGGTTGAGGCTGCCGGTCTCGACGATCAGTTCGCCATCGCTGACGGTGGTGTTGCCGGTGATCTCGGTGTCGCTCTTGCCGCCGAAGGTCTCCAGGCGGAAGCCGTTGAGCAGCGTGCCGTTGGCCAGCGTGATGGCCGCACCGTTGGACACGCCGCCATTGGTGCTGTCAAGCACCGCATTGGCCGTGAGGCTGGTGGCGTTGAGCGTGATCACGCCGCTGTCGGTGGTGATCGTGCCGGCAAGCTGGGTCGTTGCTGCAGCCGCGGCAGTGAAGCCGTTGGTCGCAACCGTGCGGCTGGCCGCCGAGGTGCCAACCGTCACATTGCCGGCATTCAGCAGGCTGACCGAACTCAGCGTGTTGTTGGCACCGCCCAGCGTGACCGCAAAGGCTCCGGCACCGGAGGAGAGTTCACCGAAGGAAAGATTGCCGCCGAGGGTCACGCCGCCGGTCTGGTTGGCGTCACCGACGGTCAACGAGAAACCTTCGCCGCCATCGGCCACTCCGGCGGTGCTGATCGCCCCGGCACCCGAGGTGAGCGTGGTGTTGCCCGCAAGCGAAGCTGCCGACTGATAGGTCTGGTTGCCGGTCGTGGCGACACTTCCGCTGAAGACCACTGGGCCGGTGACCGTCAGGTCGTCAATGCCGGTAAAGACACTGTTGATGTCGGTTGCTGCGGCAAAGTTCAGCGTCAGGTCGTTACCCGCTCCGGTTACGCCGCTGCCGAAGCTGGCGATGTTGCCCGTCAGCGTCGTGTCGCCCAGCAGGCTGACCACCCCCTGGCAGACCTGGTTGCCGGAGGTCTCGACGGTCTGATTGAGGGCGACCGGGCCGTCGGCGACGAGGGAACCGAGGTTCGTCGCTCCCCCGTTCAGGTCCGCCACAGTCGCAAAGTTCAGCGTCAGATCCTGCCCTGCACCGGCAACCGTCCGGGCAAAGCTGCCGGTCCCGCCGCCGGTCATGGTCGTGTCGCCAGCGAGGGTGACGTTGGCCTGATAGGTCTGGTTGTTGAGCGTGCTGATTGAGCCATTGGTAGTCACGTCGCCGATGCTCGTCAGGTCGGTGATGTTGGCAAAGCCGTTGCCAATCGCCGTCTCGCCGGTGAAGTTCAGCGTTAGGTTGTTGGTGTTACCCGTGACGCCGGCAGCAAAGCTGCCGGTATCACCGATCAGTTCGGCGTCGGCGGTGAGGTTCACCCCGCCGCCGTAGGTCTGGTTGCCGGTGGTGGCGACCGTGCCGCCGGCGATGACGGCGGTGGTGTTGGCGGTGGTGGTGAGGCTTGCCAGCGGGGTGGTATCCCCGACGGTGCCGCCAAACGTGACGGTGGCGGCATTGGCGGTGAGGGCATAGCCACCATCCACGGTGCTTGCGAAGGTGATTTCGCCAGCGACGGTCTCGACGGTGCCGAGTTGGATGATCTGCAGCCCATCTCCTCCGTCACCGACGAATGCATACCGGCCGTCGGAGGAAAGCGTCACGCTGAGAGCGAATCCGCTCGTGTCAAAAATGCCGGTAGCGGTCGGCGAGGCGACGTTGGAGACATCGATGATCTGCAGGCCACCGTCACCGATCGCGACAAATGCATAGCCACCGTCGGAGGAAAGCGTGACACCATAGGCCGTGTCGCTTGTCGCGTAAATGCCGGCGGGCGTGGGCGAAGCGACGTTGGAAACGTCGACAATCTGCAGGCCAGCGGATGAGGCTGCGACAAACGCATACCCACCGTCGGACGAAAGCGTGACGCCGTAGGCAGCTCCCGTCGTCGGAAAAGTGCTAGCGCGCGTGGGCGAGGCGACGTTCGAGACATCGATGATCTGCAGGCCAGTGTACGAGGCTGCGACAAACGCATACCTGCCATCAGCGGAGAGCGTCACGTCGACAGTCTCTGCACCCGTAGCGAAATTGCTGACAGACGAAGGCGAGGCGACATTCGAGACATCGATGATCTGCAGGCCATACTCTCCTTCTGCCGCAACAAAGGCATATTCGCCATCGGAAGACAGCGTCACGCTAAAGGCATCTCCGACTGTCATAAAACTTCCGGCGGGCGTGGGCGTGGCGACATTGGAAACGTCGATGATCTGCAGGCCAGCGTTGCGATCGGCGACGAACGCATAGCGGCCGTCGGCTGACAGCGTCACTGCCTTGGCAGAACCGCTCGTATCCAGATTCCCGGCAAGCCCAGGCAAGGCGACGTTCGAGACGTCGATGATCTGCAGGCCATATCCCCCGTCCGCGACGAATGCGTACCGGTTGTCAGACGAAAGTGTCACGCCACGGGCAAAGCCACCCAGGCCGAGATTGCCTGCAAGCGTGGGGTTGGCATAGTTCGGGACGAAGGTACTTGTTCCTTCGCTTCCAACGGCAACATCCCCAATGAGCGTCACCGAGCTGGCGTAGTTCTGATCACCAGCCGTGGAGACGTTCCCCGCGAGCGTCACCGCCCCGAGACTCGTGAGGTTGGCAATCCCAGCAAAGCTGCCGTCGATCACGGTCGTGCCGGTGAAGTTGAGCGTGAGGCTGTTCCCGCCACCCACAACACCAGCAGCAAAGCTGCCGGTATCACCGATCAGTTCGGCATCGGCGGTGAGGTTCACCCCGCCGCCGTAGGTCTGGTTGCCGGTGGTCTCAATCGTGCCGCCGGCAACCACCGCGGTGGTGTTGGCGGTGGTGGTGAGGCTTGCCAGCGGCGTGGCCCCGCCGACAGCACCGCCAAAGGTCACCGATGCGCCATTGGCTGTCAGAGCCTGGCCGCCATCGACCGTGTCAGCAAATGAGATCCCTGCCCCAGTCGTCGCCACACCAACCGAGACAATCGCAACGTCTTCATAATTGGCGACGTAGACCGTCTGGTCGTTATTCGACAGGGCGAGCGCGTAGGCTTCTGAACCCAGCGGTAGGGTACCCAACGCAAGCGGGTTTGTCGGGTCGGCAATATCAAACGTGTTTACCCCGTAGTATTCCGCCGCAAACAGATAACGACCGTCGTTAGAAAGTTCCAGGTCGTACAGATAGCTGCCCCCAGCCGTCGTGCTCGCCACGACTGACGGTGCAATGCCCGTGAGATCGACCACCGCCAAGCCATAACCGTCAGTCCCCACGAACGCATACTGCCCGTCACTCGACAGGGCAACCGACCAGGCTTCAGAAATCGCTACGTTGCCCACCGGGCTCGGCGCAGCCGGTGTCGAAACGTCATAGATCTCGAGTCCCTTCGATGTCGAGGTGATAAACGCCACGTTCTCGTCGGCTGACAGGGCCACATGCACGCCGTCAGCCAAGGCAAAATTGCTGACCGGAGCGGGACTGGCCGGGTTCGACACGTCCACAATGGTGAACTCACTCACTCCCGGTACAAACGCGTAGCGATCATCGCTCGAAAGCGTGAGGTACTCGGGTCTGGTGCCGACTGCAATGTTCGAAACCAGCGTCGGGTTCGTGACGTCCTGAACATCAACAACTTCCAGCAGGCTCGTTTTGTAGTTGGTGATAAAAACGTAGTCGTCCATCGCATCGATGTCGATCGTGTAGCCGTCACTGATCGCCAGGTTGCCCACCTCGAAAGGGTTGGCCGAGTCGCTGACGTCAAGGATGTAAAGGCCAAACGTGTAATCAGACACGTAGGCGTATTGGCCATCTGCCGAAAGCACCACGTCATAGGCGGCGACCTTGGCGGCTACATTGCTTACCTCGGTGAGATCGGCCGGATCGAGCGACGGCGCCTGCGCGGTCAGCACCGTGTCGCCTACGAGCGTCGCGGCACCGGCGTAGTTCTGTTCGCCGCTAGTCGAGACGTTCCCCGAGAGCGTCACCACCCCAAAGCTCGTGAGGTTGGCGATGCCCGCAAAGCCGCCGTCGATCGCCGTCGTGCCGGTGAAGTTGAGCGTGAGGCTGTTGGCCTCACCTGTCACGCCACCTGCAAAACTGGCGGCATTGCCGGTGAGTGTGGTGTCGCCGGCGAGCGTCACGTTGGCCTGATAGGCCTGGTTGTTGCTCGTGGTGATTGAGCCGTAGGTGGCTACGTCGCCGATGCTCGTCAGATCAGAAATGCCTGCAAAGCCGCTGTCGATCGCTGTCTCGCTGGTGAAGTTGAGCGTCAGGTTGTTGCTGTTGCCCGCGACGCCAGCAGCAAAGCTGCCGGTGTCACCGATCAGTTCGGCATCGGCGGTGAGGTTTACCCCGCCGCCGTAGGTCTGGTTGCCGGTGGTCTCGACCGTGCCGCCGGCGATGACGGCGGTGGTGTTGGCCGTGGTGGTCAGGCTGGCCAGCGACGTCGTGCCACCAACGGCCCCGCTGAAGGTGACCGCCGAGCCATTGGCTGACAGAGCATGCCCGCCGTCGACCGTGCTGGCAAACTGAATTGGCTCCGGGGAAGCCACCAGAATGCCGACACGGATGATCTGAAGTCCCTCGCTCCCACTGACGTACACAAACTGACCGTAGACGGAAACGGCGACTTCGAGCGCGGTTCCACCGGGACTCAGATTGCCGGCAGGTTGCGGGTTGGCCACGTTGGAAACGTCCACGATCTGCAGGGCGTTATTAATATCAGCGACAAACGCATACTGCCCGTCGGAGGAGAGCGTCACGCCGTGAGCAGTTCCAACGGTGTCCAGATTGCCCGCGGGTGTTGGGTTGGACACGTTGGAAACGTCGATGATCTGAAGGCCGGAACCCCCATCTGCGACAAACGCATACTTCCCGTCAGGGGAGAGCGTCACGCCATAGGCATTCCCAATGGTATCCAGATTGCCCGCAGGTTGGGGGTTGGACACGTTAGAAACGTCAATGATCTGAAGGCCGGAAGCGTCATCGGCGACAAACGCATAATTCCCGTCCGACGAGAGCACTACCTGGTGTGCGGTTCCACTGGTATCCAGACTGCCCGCGGGTGTCGGGGCGGCCACATTAGAGACGTTGATGACGGCAAGGCCGTCAAGCCCATCGGCGACAAACGCATACTGCCCGTCGGAAGAGAGCGTTACGCCATAGGCCATTGCACCGGTAGCCAGATTGCCCGCAGGTGTCGGGTTGGCCACGTTGGAGACGTTGAGAATCTGAAGCCCAGCACCCATATCGGCGACGAACGCATAGTTTCCGTCGGAGGAAAGCGTCACGGCTCGGCCGCCTCCGCTCGTGTCATACCCGCCCGCGCGGGCCGGGTTCGCCGGATCCTGCACGTCGATGATCTCAAGGCCGTCGAGCCCATCGGCGACAAACGCATACTCCCCGTCAGAGGAGAGCGTCACGCAGGAAGCAGATCCACTGGTATCAAGATTGCCAACCAGCGATGGCGCAGCGTAGTTCGGCGACAACACCGTACCGCTCGCCTGCAGATTCGCATCGCCTGCAAGCGTCACGTTGGCGAGATAGTTCTGCGAGCCGCCCGTGGAGATCGTGCCGTTGAGAGCGACCGACTGCACCGCTGAAATGTTCAGCCCGCCGATGAGGGTGAGGTTACCCGACTGGGTCACCGTCGAGTCACCGACGTTCAACCCGATGGTGACGTCGAGTTCCGCCTCGTTTGCCCCCGCATCCAGAAACTCAAAACTGGTCGACGAGAGGCCAGCCGATTGATTGACCACGAGGGAGGTGAGCGTCGCGGTGTTGGCAACGCTCAGCGTGCTGGTGCCGTTGCCGGTGATGTCACCGCTGTCGGTGCCGGTGAAGTTGTTGGAAGCCGCCCCCGACAGATCGAATTGGTAGCTGCCATCAGACGACAGGCTGACAAACGAGATGAACTGGTTGTCACTATCGAGCGTGATCGTCAGCGTCGTGCCAACCAGATTGAAGTCGGCATCGAGCACCTTTCGCTGCTCCAGCGGCTCAAGCTGGCAGCTGGTCCAGCTGTCGGGCCGGTCATGAGCCTCAATGCGAATCGCATCGCCAAGACCGAACCAGCCACGGCTACGGCGGGTTGCACGGCTGCGGCTGCGGCTGAAGAACCGCTGCAAACGACGGAGACGAAAAAGCGATGAAAGCATGAAAACCTCGAAATTCGTGTCGGTCTTATCGGGTCTTGAGATTGGGTAGCGATCCTGATCAATGGTGAACAAGCTGCCCCGTCGGCAGCGGCTCGTGAATGACGCCGTGGTCCCAGCGAGCAAGCAACTGCAGCCTGGGTGTTGGCTGAAGCGTGGCCGTTGCTAACAAGGTGACGCGGTTTGTCGGGGAGAGGCCCTCTTCGTGGTTCATTCCTCCGGTCTCCTATCGCTCGATCGTGGTTGACTTGGGCGGGCCGCTTTACCGCGACTGACTGCGACAGTCAGCCCTATTCGCGCAGCGGGACTGCTCCCGGATGTGCACTCACATCCGAGTTAAAAGATCGTCCTGTATCGGACGAGTGGCGTCTTTGACCCAGCCCGCCAAAATCTTGATCGTTTCCGCCTGAAGGTCGCGGCGGTCAGGGGTCTCGCGGAACACGCTGCCCCAGAGAGCGAGCCGCAGCTCTGGAGTGAGACACTCCTGACCGCAGCTGCAGCGGCACAGCAGATCGACGCCGCTGCAATCACTGCCGGGTCGTTTGCGGTGCGTCGCGTGGCGGGAGGCCAGCGATCGTCGGGACCTCAAGCATCCCGAAGAGCCGGGTGTCAGCCGTCGGGGTCGTCGATCAGTTGCTGAAGCCGCGTGGCATGTTCGGGGACGAGCCGGGGCAGCCACGAGGCATCGATGAGGCCGAGGGTGAGAAAATCGCGAAGATGGGTGCGGTCCTTGTCGCGAAAGGAGTTGAGCTTCATCCGCACGAGGGCCTCAAGGGTCACAATGGCGTAGTCGTCGGCCGGCACGCTCTCGGTGACGTCAGCGGTGGGCAGCGGGTAGGCCTCACGGACCTTTTCAGCGGCGAAAAGCAGGTGGATCGCGTCGCGAGGGCTGCCGTCGGGGCCGTCGATGAAGCAGACAACGTCCATCACCGTCGCCCGCACAAAGCCGGCGGCCTCAAGCGCCGTGGTGATTGCGGGGAGGTCGCTGCGGCGAACGAGGAGATCAACGTCCTGGGTGTTGCGGACAGCAGCACGATCGACGCGAGCCACCCAGGCGGCGACGGCGTTGCCACCGGCCATCGCGTAGGGGATGCCCGCGGTCTCCAACGCCTTGGTTGCCCGGAGGGCGCGGTCACGAACAGCTTGCACGGCTTCAATCATCCTTTCCCAGGAAAACGGTCTGAGTTCAACTGCCACAAAACAGCCCTTGTGCCACTGGGGAGGAAAACAGCCGGAAACGTGCCCCGGACTCCCTAGAACCTACTCCGCTGCGGCGTCGAGGTGAACGCTGACTTGGCACGCAACGCATCTTGACTGCCTGCCTTGAGATGTTCTTTTGTACATATTTCGCAAGTCAGGCGTCAAGCACCGACCGCTTGGCCGACGATTCAGACGCGTCCGCGGGGCCGCGATGCAGGGCGGGCTCTCGGCATCCGCCCAAGGCGGCTCGCCATCGGCCGTGAGCTACACCATTGATCCTACCCGCCAAATCCTTGATCTTTCACGCCAAGAAAGGCGAAACAGTTCGTGGCCGACGGGGGACCGTGATAAAATTCAAGGCGTGATTGTACCCGTTACGAAACCGCGTCGTTCTGCCGCCCGCTTCCCCCGCAAGCGGTTTCCGATCTACACGCGTTTCCAGAACGCGATGGACGCCTTCGGGGTATCGACTGAAACGGTCGTAACCGACGCCAGGCTCCCCCCGGGGATCGTCGAGGAGGAGCACCCCAGCGTCGACACGGACGAACTGCTGCGGATCTACTCGACGCTCGAAGCGATGATCGGCGTTGACGCCGTCGTCACCGGTCTGCGGAGCCTTGGTGAAAACGCCCTGATGCCGCCGTTTCTCGCCGCGATTTCGTGTCCGGACCTGCGGAGCGGCATCTGTCGGTATGCGGAATGCAAGCGGCTCTGCGGCCCCATGGAAATCTCGCTCCAGAGCGACGGCGAGACCGCTGCGGTCGCCTTTGACTGGCTCGCTCCACTGGAGCAAGTCAGCCCCTCCCTGGTGATCGGCTGCACGGCGGCGATTGTCGACATCTCCGAGCGGGGGTCTGGACGGCGGATTCTCCCTGTCCGCGCAGAAGCTCCCAACGCCGCTGACATTCCGGCACACATTGCCGAGAAGCATCTGGGGGTGCCCCTGCAGCGTGGCACGGCGATGCGACTGTTGTTCAACGACCGCGATCTGGATGCTCCCTTCCGCACGCAAAACCCGTTCACGCTGAAACTCCTCGACCGTTTTTTCGCGGAGGCGCTTGGAGAGCTTCTTCCCGCGGCCAGCCGTTCAGACGCCGTCCGCGAATCGCTCAAGCGGCTCTTGCCGTCAGGTATTTTCGAACTGACGGCAGTTGCCCGCGATCTCGGGACGTCGCCCCGGCAGATTCAGCGCGAACTTGCCGCAGAGTGCACAAGTTTCAAAAGGTGGTTCGTGGCTTCCGCCGCGAGTTGGCCCTCCACTATCTCGCCCTCTCGCGCTATTCGCCCAAAGAGGTCACCCTTCTGCTCGGCTACAGCGACCCGGCCGCCTTCCATCGAGCCTTCCGCCGGTGGACGGGCGAGACGCCCGCTCAATACGCATCCCGCAACCGCTAGCCGACCGGGTCGAAAAGGCATCGGCCGCGGCATCCAACCGCTGCGGCAACTGACGTAGCCACCGCTCGCCTGTTGCCGGTTGCCGCTTCTTTTTGTAGTAGAATTTTCTCACATTCGGCTCGGAAAAAGCCGTGCTTCTCATTACCTGAAAGCCACCGTGACGCAGCAAATCACTCCCACCGAGGCCGACGTGCGGCGGCAGCTGGCCGCCGATCCCAACAATGGCCTGCTCGCCTGCCAACTCGGTGAACTGCTGCGGCTTCGGGGTGACCTGCCAAACGCCGAGGTCCAGGCGCGAAACGTCGTCCGGCTGCTGCCGGAAAGCCCCGAGGCCCAGCGGCTGCTGGGGCTGGTTTTTGGGCAGTCGCACCGCAACGCTGCGGCGGAGGCCCACCTGCGGCGGGCGGCCGAACTGACCCCACCAGACGGCGTGCTGCTAGCGAGCCTCGGCATCAACCTGTCTGGTCAGGGCCGCTACGACGAGGCGAGTGAGTTCTTTCGTCAGGCGGTCGGTCTTGAACCTCAAAACGCCCGCTTCCTGCTGGCCTGGGCCAACTCAGCGGAACTCAACCAAGAATGTGACCGGGCCGAGGAACTGATTGCTCAGGCCGAACGGATTCATCCCGGCATGATCGAGGCGGTGCTGGTGAAGTCCGACGTACTGGCCCGTCGCAAGCAGCATGCCGAAGCGCTCGCACTGCTCGACGCCAATCGGGCCGCCGGTGAATCAAATCGGGCCCAGGCCACCGTCTTCGGGCTGCGACGGGCCAGGATGCTCGACAAACTCGGCCGCTACGACGAGGCCTTTGCAGCCTGTGACGCGGCCAAGCGGCATCTGCGGGAGCGGCAAGGTGGCCGCTACGAGCGGGATCAGGCAGCAAAATTCTTTGAGCGGTTCAAGCGGTTTTTCATCCGGCAGCGGGCCGAGTTGCTGCCGAGAGCCTCGCTGCGGGCCGAAGAGTCACAGCCGCTATTCGTCATCGGCTTCCCCCGCTCGGGCACCACGCTGACCGAACAGATTCTGGCCAGCCACAGCCAGGTCGTTTCCGGTGGCGAACTGTTTGTGATCGATCGCGTCTGCGCTGCCTCGCAGGACGTTCTAGCCGGTCCTCTGAACTATCCTGAATGCCTGATCGAAGCCTGGATGGGAGACCGGCAGTGGGCCTCTGACATCCTGCGGGACCTCTACCTGCAAGAGGCCCAGGCCCATGGCATTCCGCGGCAGGGCCCGCGGTTCTTCACCGACAAGACGCCCTTCAACGGCCCCCATCTCGGACTGATCAGTCTGTTGTTTCCGCATTCACCCATTGTCCATTTGCTGCGGCATCCACTCGACTCAGTGCTGTCGAGCTTTTTTACCCAGATGAACCACGGCTATGGCATGGCCTGCGACCTGGCCACCGTGGCCGAGCACTATGTGCGGGTGGCCGATCTGATTGACCACTACCGTGAGCAGCTTGATCTGAACTATTGCGCGGTCCGCTATGAAGACATTGTGGCCGATCAGGAAGGGCAGACCCGGCGGCTGCTCGACTTTACCGGGCTCGACTGGGAGGGCAGCTGCCTGGAGTTCCACCAGCATGCCAGCGGCGTCCGCACCGCCAGCTATGCCCAGGTGACCGAAAAGCTCTACACCCGGTCGGTCGGCCGCTATCGCCACTACCGCCGGCAGCTGGAGCCGATCATTCCCATCCTGCGACCGGTCATCGAGCGGCTCGGCTACACCATTGAAGATTGACTTCTGAAGATTGACTTCAAGGTTTATTGATGAGGGTTGATCGCCGGGTCTGATCATCGACAATGGGGGCAACACGGTTCGATACCCGCCCTCAGCCTGCGGCCCGCCCATGAAACTTCCCGGCAGCTTCTTCAAACTCCCTTTTCGCTTTGATGCCGAGCGGTTACGTGCTGAGTCCGACCAGTTCGCCCCGGCTGACTGGAGCCCGCATCCGCAGGGCTTTGCCGGCAACGACGCCCTCATTCTGGTGTCGGTTGACGGTGGCCGAAACGATGCGTTCGTGGGCGAAATGCAGCCGACCGCGATGCTCGAGCGGTGCCCCTACATTCAGCAGGTGATGGATCGTTTTGATACGGTTATCAGCCGCTCACGGCTGATGCGGCTGGCCGGCGGTGAGCAGGTGAGTGCCCACTATGATCTGCACTACAACTGGTATCACCGAGTGCGAATCCATGTGCCGATCGTGACCGATCCGGCGGTCCGGTTTCTCTGCGGCAACGATGAAGTACACATGCAGCCAGGTGAGGCATGGATTTTTGATACCTGGCAATTTCACAACGTCATCAATGAAGGCAACTACGATCGGATTCACCTTGTGATTGACACCACCGGTAGCTCGGCCTTCTGGAGCCTGCTCGACCGGGCCTGGACGCCGGGGGCTGACGCCGCCGTTCGCGATGCTGTCGAGTTTGTGCCTTTCATGCCGGCCACGACGCCTCCGCTGCGGTTTGAGCGGCACAATGCCGGCGCGATCGACCCGCCGAGCGTGACGGATCACAAACTGCGGGAGTTTCAGCAGGAGCTCGGTGGCCTCGCCGCCAGTCGGCCCGAGGTTTTTGCTTCCGTTGCCGCAGCACTCACTGCCCACGGCCAGGATTGGCGATGCGTCTGGGCCGAACATGGTGAATCGGCCGCGGCCGTCGAGCCGCTCCGGCAGCTGATCCAGCAAACGCTCGCCCGTTGCCTGCCGCTGCTGGAGGGCGTGGCCCTCGACTCCAACGGCGGCGCCGCCCCCGCCCTGCTGCAGAACTGGCTGGCCTCGGCGGTCAACCCGACCGTGCTCGGCCGAAAGGCGGCGGCCTCGTCCCAGCCGGCACCGCAGCCACTACGGCCACCCGCACCGGCTGCGGCACCACTTAGCCCCCAGCCGACGCCAGCAGTTGTGGCAGCGGCTCGGCCGGCAGCCGGTGAGCTGACGCTGGAGTCCGGCCAGCAGCAGCCCGCTACACCACCGGCAACCCAGACGATCATGCCGTTTCAGCGGCCGATCTTTATTGTGGCCGCCCCGCGATCGGGCAGCACGATGCTGTTTGAGACTCTCTGTGCCAATGCTGCAATCTGGAGCACGGGCGATGAGTCGCACCAGACCTTTGAGTCGATTCCGGAACTGGGCATTGCCGCCCACGGCTTTGATTCAAACGCTCTTTCAGCTGCTGACGCCAGCCCTGAGGTCTTGCAGCGGCTCAAGCTCGACTTTCTGCACCAATTTCACGATGCGGCTGGCGGCCGCAAGCCCCAGACGCTGCGGTTTCTTGAAAAGACGCCGAAGAACGCCTTGCGGATTCCATTCCTGCGGGTGGCCTTTCCCGATGCGATCTTCATTCATCTGGTTCGGGAGCCGCAGCCAAACCTGGGCAGCATCATCGACGCCTGGCAGTCGGGCCGGTTTGTTACCTACCGCGACCTACCGGACTGGCCTGGGCCGCCCTGGTCGCTCCTGTTGATTCCGGGCTGGCGAAATCTCGCAGGCCAGCCTCTCGCCGCGATTGCCGCCGCCCAGTGGGCTGCCGGCCATCAGGCAATTCTGGAGGGTCTGGCTGATCTGCCCCCGAACCGCCAGTGCCGGGTGCGGTACGAAGACCTGCTGCAGAACAAGGCTGGCGAACTCCAGCGACTCTGCGAGTTTGCCGGCATTCCATTTGGCCCGCGGATGCAGCAGCTTTGCACCGGCGACCTGCCACTGTCCCGCTATACGCTCAGCCACCCCGACCCGGAGAAGTGGCGGCGGCACGAGGCCGAGATTGAGGCGGTAATGCCGCAGGTTGCAACGGTGGCCGAGCGGCTCGACGTTGCTGTGCCGGCGGGGTGAACAAACGCGAGATCGCCAACCGCCGCGGTGTTCGCAGCGGTGCTGATCCCCGGGCTCGCGGCCGGGGCTTTCGTGGGGCAGTTGCGCTGCCGAGCGGTAAGACACCTCCGGAAGCCCCCGGCGCAAGCCGGGGGATCGGTGACACCGCCGAGCGTGATCCCCGGGCTCGCGGCCGGGGCTTTCGTGGGGCGGTTGTCGGTGTCGAGTGTTCGCGGTGTCGAGCAGCGTCGCCGTCGCGGTGATCCAATCGGGCACTCTCAAGCCGTACACAGCCGAGGATCATCATCAGCTGTGTCGCGTCTCTGCGTACCGGCTTCACATCATCGCCGCTAGCCACGACTCGGAACGCACCCTGCTGTAGCCGCTTGTACCAGAACACGAAGCCGTCACCATCCCACCAAAGCGGTTTGATCCGATCACGTCGCTCGTTCAGGAACAGAAACAGGCTGCCATCAGCGGGGGCATCTTTGAACACGCTGCGAACGAGGCCACACAAGCCCGTGAAGCTCTTTCGCATGTCGGCGGCGTCTGTGTGCAAGAAATTTGACGGAGCCGGAGCCACGCTCAGCATTCGCCCGCCTCCCATAATGTCCGCGCACGTCTTTTCCCGGCCCATTCGGTTTGGGCGTGCAGCGTCAGCCCCCCCGGATCGTCTTTCTCTGGACATCGAGTCCGGCCTACGGGACGCGTTTGGACCACGTAAGGACGACGGGTGGCAAACCTCAACGTGTCGGCATTTTCGCACGGAATCCCAAATCTCGCGGGAATGACCGAAACCTGTTAGTGTCGTAAAAAAGGTCCCTTCACGTCCGACGGAGGCAAAAGGGTTATTTCCCTGAACAACCGGGCCCAAACGAGCCGATTTGACTGGAAAAAGCTCTCCACACCGCAGACCACCCATGAAACCGGACCAGCGAAAACGCCGTCACCCAACTGCTGGCCTTGCAACGTTTGAGCCCTTGGAAGGCCGTCTGGCACTTGCCAGTTCGGCAGACCTGCCGGTGGTAAGTGCGGCTGCACTAAGTTTGCCCTCTGTCGTCGCAAACGTTGCCCCACCGCTGGCTGGTCAGACGCAGGGCAGTGTCCTGGTGGCTGATCTCGGCACGGGTGACGCCGGTGGCATCGCGATCACGGGAACCCAGTTGCAAGGTGGTCGGCTATTTTTTTCCGTCAATGGAGGCGGCACCTGGGACGACGTCGGCCCAGTCACCCCGACGGCCGCCCGACTATTGCGGTCTGATAGCGAAACGCGACTCTACTTTCAGCCTGCCACCGGTTCGGCTGCAGGCTTGCCTGACGTCATTACGTACAAAGCCTGGGAGCCGACCAACGGCTTTGCCAACGGCGGGCCGAACGTTGATACCCTGTTGAAGCCGGCGCAGACGATTCGGCGAATTTCCTCACGGGACGCCGCGACCGCCACGGCCGTCTCACCAAACGGCCAATTCGCAATCACGGCTGACCGGGCCGGCGGCATCGTCGTGACGAGTTTGGCGAATCCGGCTGAGGCTGAGGCGATTGCCCACCTTGATACACCAGGTGCCGCCGTCGGCATCACGATCGCTGCCGATGGAAGCCGGGCCTTCGTTGCGGACGACTACGGAGGCGTACAGGTTGTCAGCCTCGCTGATCCATCCAACCCCATCATCACCACGACCATCGAACCGATCGGCAACGGCTATGCCCTAGGGGTGGCTACCGCGGGCAGCCGCTACCTCTTTGTGGCCGCCTCAAGCCAGGGCCTCGACATCGTTGATCTGAACGCTGCTGGCGGGCCTGCCATCATGAAGACGGTGCCGCTCAACGGCTATGCCATCAGCGTCGCGGCGTCAGCCAATGGCCGGTATGCCTACATCGGTACGATCACGGGGCTCGTGATCGTCGACGCACTGAACCCGGCGACGGCGCAGGTGGTCCGCAGCGTCGCGACGGGCGGGGCGGTCGAGGGCGTCGCCGTGCACCCATCGGGCAGTCATCTGCTGCTTGCCTGCGCGCAGGACGGCGTGAAGGTTGTCGACGCGACCAATCCGGCGGTAGCCAGCGTTGTCAAAACGATTTCAACCTCCGGGACGGCCTTGAGCGTTGCCGTCGCACCCAACGGAGGCAGCGCCTATGTCGGCCTAGGCCGCGATGGTGGCGTGGGGGTGCTCAACGTCACAACACCAACTCAAGCGACGGTGATGGGAGCGATCCATGCCACGGGCTTTACCCTTGGCACATCGGTCACTCCCGATAATCGCTATATCCTGGTGGCTGATGGGGCGGTCGGCACGCGGCTGGTGGACACCGCGATTCCTCAACGGACCCAGGTGGTCAACACCGCTGGCGGTGCCAATCGTGTTGCGATCACCTCCGGTGGTGACTACGCCTTCGTGGCTGATGACACGAGTGGTTTGGCAATCATCCAACTCAATACCAGCGGCCCAGCAACGGTGGCTGGAACGGTTGCGACTGGCCGGTTTGCTGCAGACGTCGCCCTTTCCGCCACCAACCGCTACGCCTATGTTGCTGACACCACGACCGGCCTCGTGGTTGTCGATGCGGCGAATCGGTCGGCCCCCGCGGTTGTGCGGACCATCGCTTCCCCAACCAATGCGATCGCTGTCGATGTCAGCGCTGACGGTGCCTATGCCGCAGTCGCTGACCGGTTTGGAGGGTTTGTACTTTACAGCCTGGCCACCCCCGCCGATCCCAGTGAAGTGGGCCGCGTCGGAGGCCTCTGGCCTGTCACCGACATGGCGATCGACGCAGCCCGGCAGACCGCCATCCTGGCGACCGATCACCGCGGCATCCAGGTGTTCGACATCAGCTCACCGTCGACCCCGCACTCCGTGGCGACGCTGAACCTCCCGGGGGCTGCCGTCGCCGTCGCGTTTTCTCCCGATGGCGGTCGTGCATACGTCGCGGCAGGAGAGAATGGCCTGCATATTGTCGATCTCTCCAACCGCGCCGCGCCAGCCCGCGTTGGCACCTACGTTGGTGATGCGCCGGTCACCGGAGTATCGGTCTCGGACGACGGCAGCCAGCTCTATGTGGCCACCCCGCAGGGTGTAGCGGTGCTGCTGACAGCGGCCGAAGAGAGTCCTATGCTCGTCGGTGTGCTGGAGACACCAGGCACTGCCAAGGCAACCGTCATTTCGTCCCAAGGCAAGGCGGTCGTTGCCGTCGGCAGCGCAGGGGTTTTCATTCGCGATGTCACCGCTCCCGTCGGATTTTCGCGGGCGTCCTCAAGTATTGAAGCCGCTAACTACGGTACCGTGGAGAGCCGTGGCAACGTCTCGCTCGCCCGCGATGCTGATGGTGTCTGGCGGGCCAACGCCACGCCAGTGCAGCCCCCCGCCGGCAGTGAGTCGATGCTCGGCACTTGGCAGTTGGCAGAGGCTGAAACAATTGGCGGTTCTAACCTGCTTTTTGCCCGCCACCCCTCCGGCACCGTGCATCGGCTGATTGCTGACAGCGACTGGCGGCTGATTGGCTTCAGCGGCGTGGGCAACGTCGATAGCCACCCGCTCGCCCCCGAAGGCCGCGGCGACCAGAATCCCACCCCACCACCAACAGCCCCGATTACCGGCACCCTGCCGATTGACGTCGCCGGCAATGTGATGCTGCGGCGAACCTTCAGTGGAGATTTACTTGCGGGCGAGACTCCCCTCGTACGCAACAGTGCAGCCGTCAGCCTGGAAAGTCTGGATGGCCTACGGCCGCTTGCCGCTGAGCGGATGCCGGAAGGGAATCGGGTGTTGCTACGCACACCGGCGGGGGGCCTGGTGGTCTGGCGGTTTGATGAATCGTGGCAGTTCACCGAAGCAGAGCCCGCTGTAACGGCCGATTCGCTGGCGGGCTCACTACTCAGCCGGATGTTCGGGCTGTAAGCCTCGTTCAGACGCAGGCTGCAGCGAGGCTGACGATATCGTGACTGGCGGCCGGAAGAAGGCATCGTAGCCAGTCTTGAGGATCAACGCCGCCACGATCACCAGGAACACGCGGCGGACGAAGCTGCTGCCCCGGTGCAACGCCAGCCAGGTGCCCAGCCCCGCACCGACGACGTTGACAACCGCCATTGGCAGCACCAACGGCCACCAGAGATTCTCTCTCTGAAAGTGGCGACGGTTAAGGGTCGCAGGTCACCCGGTTTCCACCGGGGGCTTTCAAGCCGTTGGCAACACCAGGCAAGCCGCGAGCGGAATGAACCAACCGCTGACGCCGCATCCACTCAGGGCCCGATCCCCCGGCTTGCGCCGGGGGTTCCTGTCGGGTGAGTGAACGATCGTGAGCCGAGTTGGTTCCTACGCGCCGGAGTACCGACCTACCCCTTACTCGACTACTCGCACCCCGTATGACAGCTCGGAGGTCGCCTTCGGCGTGCTGCCGTCCATCAGCGTCTTGGACACCGTGATCCAGTCAGTCGCATTCACACCGGCAGACGCAATGTTCAGGTTGATTGAGGCCTGCGTCCCATTGATGGTCACATCCTGGTAGGCAATCAACTCTTCCGCCTGAGCCGTGCGACTGCTGGTCGTCACGTTCGCCGAACTCTTGAAGTACTGAATCCGGAAGACATCGCCGTCGG
>Ga0209986_10002272_pt1 | contig 17759 bp, 13 predicted proteins | sample BlataG_FD_183168 | JGI IMG/M metagenome (GOLD analysis project Ga0209986, IMG submission 183168) | Deep subsurface microbial communities from Black Sea to uncover new lineages of life (NeLLi) - Black_00105 metaG (SPAdes) (version 2) | ecosystem: Environmental > Aquatic > Marine > Oceanic >...
GACCGTCCTTATCGGAACTAAACCCTTGACCCCCACTAAACCCTTCACCCCCATAAGATCACTATCTCAGTGGGCCGCTAAAGCCAGGGCCAGCAGCCAATATAGCCCTTCGAGGTGGTCTGCTCAGCAAGCTACCGGGGAACCAAATACATCCGAGTGTGGTGATATTGATACTGCTTGGGCTCCAAAATCAAACGGTTCTGAGCCGGAGTGGTTGGAACTAACCTTCGATACCCCGGTGTGTGCGACAAAACTACGTGTCCATGAGACATACAATGCTGGCTTTATTTACAAGGTGGAGTTTGTGGACGTATATGGAAGAAAACACACTGTTTGGCAGGGGAAGGATACCACTGCCTGTCCAGGTTGGTTTGAGATAGAGCTTGACCAAACCCGATATCTTGTCAAATCAGTGATCCTTCATACTCAGATAAAAGGCTACGAGGAAATAGATGCTGTGGAGTTAACAGGGATACCAATATCAAAATAGCCTAACTTCTTGAGGCTATCTTGACCTTCATATTTTTGGGGTAACCCTAGTTGGCTTTGGCACTTTCGAGGTAAGAGAAAGAAAGAGCAAGGAAAGGAGTCAATCCTCAGACGGGACAAAAGATACAGATACTGGCCAGAAAGGTTCCTAAGCCTAGACCGGAGAAGGGAGGAAGGGAGTGGGTGAAGCAAAGGAGAATAAGCAGTAGATCTTGAGGAGAACAACAGGACGGTCTAAGGTACGATAACATGACTGGTGAGAAGCCGAGGCTCGGGATTTTTGCCTATTGGTTGGCTCTGCTTACCTTAACCTTTGGAAAGTTCCCGATAATACTTGATCTTGAGAGGAGAGGTGCCTCTGTCCACCACTACCTTTATCTTCTTTTCCGCTACCACTTCCTCGGATCGCACCACCTTTCCCTGAGAGACAATGGTAAAACAGTTAGAGCGAGTGGTAATGAGGTTAGAAAGACTGCGAAATATGGCCTCGGTTTCATCTTCTTCATCGATATAGCCATCTTCATCATCGTCTTTCCCATTAAAGCCCAATTTTGCCATAAGAAGAATTTCCAGTCTCCCCCCTGGATAAGCTTTATTGTCCGCCAGCGGACTCCAATACACTATGCATAAAAATCCAAACTGTGTGATAAGCATCAGTATTGGAACAACAGTGAAAATAAGGATCTACCCACGTTTTTCAAAATCAGACTGGGATATGCTAAATCGGGTTTCCAATATCCTTGACACTTCCCTGAAGCATCAACCGCTCCGATTTGACCTCATTGGCTGGTGGGTGTTTGGGTATAACGTTTTTATGGGTATATGAAGGATGGTGAAAGTGATTTGTGGAAGAGCGTAAACCTGAGGCAGGTACCTCCTGTTAGGTAAAGTTGCCCCCTTTCTTTCAAGACATCTACCCTTTCAGACCCATCTTCTGGTATATTTTCCTGAAGTACCAGATGGGATTGACAGTTAAATAAAATATATTATAATCAACTCAAAATCAGCCAAGACTTATATGAAGCTTAAAACCTTTAGTATTGAAGAAGAGAAGTTAGAAGTACTAAGGAAGCTATCAAAGGAAACAGGTATTCCTCAAAGCTTATTGATTAGAGGGGCAATTGATAATCTGTAAAGGACAGGGAGAAGCTGAAGGATGAGCTATTTGGCCATTAAGTAAGTAAAATTGTGAGAAGGTTACATGGTTCTCTTTCCAAGAGGTAGGCTAACTTTTTGCTTTGAGAAAGTTAGCTCTAATAAGGTAAATTCTATAAAGGATAGGTGGTGCGTTGTCTGCCTATCCTTTTTTTTATATTGTTTTGCAAAGGAGCTTAAGGGAATATCGGGGACGAGGATAGCTAGGTCCGTGGACAATCCCGTGCCCTGACGCCCTGGTCCGCAGGCTCCTTTGCTTTAAGGGGAAAGTTCGATTAGTCCTATATTTCCGTTTTTTTAACTTTCCTATTGGCGAAAGTCAGGAATAAATATGATTGAGGCAATGGTTTAATTGCATAGAGTGGAGGATAGATTATTTTCAAAGGGGTAAGATGCAAAAAGGCGAAGATGGTAACCTTTATCTTCATAATAGTAGACTAAAGGTCCAAAAAAGGTAGGGAAGGAGGTGAGGAAAAAATTTACTTAAGAAAATAAGATAGATAAGAATTAGCAAGGAGGAAAGAAAAATGATACGAAAATTAACAGCGATAATGGCAATGAGTTGTATTCTGTTTTTCTCTTTGACGGGTTCTTTAATAGCTGCGGGAAAATACTCAGTTTATCTATTGGAGGTAGGTTTTGATAATCCTTACTTTGTGGGACATATTCACGGAGCACAGGATGCTGCGGCCAAATACCCAAATTTGGATTTGGTGATCCTTGATGGGCGGAATGACCCTGGAACCCAAGCAGCTCAGGCAATTCAATCCATAGCCAGAAAAGTTGATGCGATTTTGCTTAATCCCATTACCAGTGATGCATTGGTACCAGCAGCAAAAGAAGCTATGAAAGATGGTATCCCGGTGTTTTGCACAGATAGAGATATTGCAGATCCAGCATACAGAATAGCCGCCGTAGGTTCTGACCAGCGCCTCATTGGGCAAGTAGCTGGTAAATACGCAGTTGAATTCTTGAAGAAATCCGGATTACCCAAACCTTGGCGCATAGTTATCTTGGAAGGTCTTCCGGGAGCTTTGGCCAATACTGAACGCACTGCTGGATGGTATGATATTCTCAATCCCCTGGTCAAAGATGGAAGTATAGAAATAGTAGCTGATGTGCCGGCAGATTGGGCTAGAGAACCAGCGGTGAGAAAAATGAATGAGATACTGGTCAAGACCAAAGATATTGACCTCGTTTTGGCCTCAAATGATGAGATAGCTGCCGGAGCGATGGTATCGTTGGAGGCAGTCGGATTGACCCCCAACAAGGATGTTTTTCTCATCGGTGTTGATGCTTCTCCAGTAGGTCTGCAGCTGATAAAGGACGGTAAACTTCTGGCCACCGTTGCTCACCAGGCTTATCTTCAGGGATATTGGGGTGTGGAAATGATTATGAAATACTTGGAGAAAGGGATAGAACCACCTCCAGGAAAATGGGAAAATAATTACCTTGTTACTGAAAACTTTATGGCAGATAAGAATAATGTTCATGACGTGGGTCCTTTTGGTGAACCAGCAAAACCTGGACCAGTTGCCTCTCTTCCTTATTAGAAGTGGTGAAAATAATTAGGAGAGAACAGCTAAAAAAACCTGCTCTCGCAATAAGGGAGAGCAGGTTTAACCTAATTTAATATATAGGCATAAGGGCAATATCAAGTAAATTAAAACTCCAAAGTAGCATGAAAAGAAAATGGCCAATACACCAATCATAGAAATGAAGAAAATATATAAGAGTTTCGGAGCAGTGAAAGCTCTATCTGGGGTAGACATTTTCCTGAGTCATCAGGAAATTCTTGGGTTGGTGGGAGATAACGCTGCTGGAAAGTCAACTTTACTCAAGATACTTGCCGGGGTTCACCTACCCAATACGGGTGAAATATCTGTTGAGGGTAAAAAGGTCAAGATTCTTAATCCCAAAGATGCCAGAAATTTGGGAATAGAAACAATCTACCAAGACTTTATGTTGGCAACAAATTTGGACATTACTGCCAATATATTTTTAGGTCGAGAGTTAACAGGTTGGGGCTCAATGGCCAAATTGAAGAAAAAAGGAATGAGAGAGCAGGCTAAGAGAGTATTGGGAGAACTCGGTGTCGATCTGAGTCCTCTGCGCACACTGGTTTTGAATCTCTCGGGGGGACAACAGCAGACTGTGGCCATAGCCCGGGCTCTGCTTTACCGGCCCCAGGTTATTTTAATGGATGAGCCCACCGCTAGCCTGTCCGTGAGGGCTATTAGGGCCTTTTTGGATTTAGTCAGACAGCTTCGAGAAACGGGAAAATCGATAATTTATGTTAGTCATAGACTACCTGATGTTATTTCCATCGCTGATAGAATTATTATTCTAAGAGCTGGACGATTGGTAGCAGAAAGAAAAAAAGAGGACACAAATATCGAAGAAATAGTAGAGCTAATGATGGGTATAAAGTAGTTCAATAGATCCTTTTAAGAGGTCATAAGATTATAAATAAGGATGGAAAATAGTGTTTCTTTGGATAAAAAAAGACGAATAATAATTCAACAACTCGAAGGACGAGTCTTTTGACCGTAGCAGTTTGGCGTAGTTTTCGTCGAATTGCTAGTGAAAATCCCTACGTCCGTCCTTTATTTTTTCTCATAATCGCTATATCTATAGCCAGCGCTCTTTCCCCCCATTTTCTTACTCTGAGAAATTTCCGAGCTATCCTTATCTCTGCCTCTCCATTAATGATCTTGGCTATAGGGGAAGCATTAATCATAATGACCGGAATGATAGATCTGGGACCTGAATCCGTCCTAGCCTCCAGCGGAGTGGTGATAGCTACCATGGATATCCTTATGGGGGTACCAACCTATGTATCCATAACCCTCACTTTATTATACGGGGCTCTCATTGGTCTAACGAACGGGATTCTGGTAGTCAAAGCCAGAATACCCTCTTTTGTGGTAACTCTTGGTATGTACTGGGGGCTAAGAGGACTGGCTATGGTAATTAGTGGAGGCTACCCCATCGGTCCTTCCTCAGTTTCCCCCTCACGGCCGTTGACTTTTGGAGCTGTAGCTGGAAGTGTAAAAGGTATTCCTGTTATGGTAGTGATTGCTATATCCCTGAGTATATTTGTTCACTTTTATATTTCGGAATTCAAGAAAGGCAGGGATATCTATGCCGTGGGAGGTAACGAATTAGCGGCCAGAAATTGCGGAATTAACGTTGATGCAACTAAGGTGTTTGTTTTTGTGATTTCCGGGATACTTGGAGCTTTAGCCGGAATAATAATGACCGCCTGGATTAGTCAAGCTTATGCCTGGACCGGTCAAGGCATGACCCTTCAAACTATTGCTGCGGTTGTTCTGGGCGGAATCCCTTTTACTGGAGGATTTGGAACAATTATTGGTGTTGTGATAGGCTCCTTTGTCATAGCCATGATTTCTGATGTGATTGTTCTAATCGGGATTTCTCCACTTTACACTTACATTGTGACGGCTATAGTACTGGTGTTAGCCGGTCTTCAAGCACGCAAAGGAGCTTTTGTTAAATAATCACTAACCGTTGTTTAGATGAGAATATTTTCTATCTTCAAGAAAAATAAGAATTTCCCATTTTAACTTATGATGCCTTAAAATAGAAAGGAGGAGCAAACAAAATGGAGAAACTAAAGGTTGGCCTGGTAGGTACTTATCAGAAAAATTTCAATATAAATCTGGCCTTACAGAAACTGAGAGAATCTATCGAATTTTTAGAGGATCTTTCTCAGAAAGAGGGTTTTCACTTTTATCCAATCAGCAAAGGCGTAGTCCATAGGGAGGATGTTGTGAGGGCGAAAAAGGAGCTGGAGGATAAGAAGATAGATTTTCTTCTGGTACAAAATTGCTCTATCTCTGCCGGAGATAATATCTTGCCTTTCGCTGGAATGAGGAGTTATTTAGGCCTCTGGTCCATTCCTGAGCCTACTGAGGAAGGATCTGTACCTCTGGCCTCTTTTGTGGGATCAAATATGTATGCGAGCATTATTGGTCATTATCTGGCTGATTACGATATTCCTTTTAAGTGGTTTTTTGGTGCTCCCCAAGACAGAATCTTCCTAGATAGGTTTAAGTTAACCCTGAAGGTCCTCAAGGCTCTAAAGTCTCTGGCAAACTCACATATAGCTTTAATAGGGGGTGTTGCTCCGGGCTTCTATGATCTTTACTTAGATCAACGTAGTCTTCAGTCCATTTATGGAGTATCTATAAGTAGCCATGAACTTTCGGAAGTACTGGAGAAAGCCAGAGCTTATCCTGAGAGTAAGGTAGAGAAGATAGTAAAACAAATAAAAAGTGAGGGCAAAAATACAAATATAAATGATGAAACCTTCGCTAGAGCTACTCGGGTATATTTAGCCCTGGGAGAAATAGTCAAGGACAACGGTTATCAGGCTTTAGCCTTGAGCTGTTGGCCCAAGTTTCAGAGTGAATATGGATTGGCCCCCTGCTCCATAGTAGGTCGTCTCAATCAAAATGGCATTGTGGTAGCCTGTGAAGGTGACATATCCGGTGCCTTGAGTATGCTTCTCTCAAACTATCTCAATCAGCAATGCTCGACCCTTATGGATTTGCCTAAATTTGACTGGCGAGATGAATCGTTGTTGATGTGGCACTGTGGACCTGCTGCTAAGTGTTGGGCGGATAACAAGGGGGTAACCTATCGAACTCATTTTAGTCTGGGGACTCAGGAACCTGGCCAGCCAGTGAGAGGAGTAGGCATAGTCAATGATATGACGTTTAAATCAGGGCCAATCACAATCACTCGCATTACCAATGAGGGAACTAAGATATTTTTGGCCACAGGGAAAATAATGGATAAAAAGAAAAAAAGTTACTATGGAAGCGGAGGCTGGGTTAGCGATCTTAAAATAGGCTTCAGGTCGGTGTCAGCTCTAGATTTTGTTAACACCATTATGGTAAACAGGGTGCAACATCACTTTACCCTGGCTTTTGGCAATTTAACCGAAGAGATGATAGAGATGGCATCTTGGTTACAAATACAGCCCTTGGAGGCCGTTCCTTATCAAAAATATATGCAAAATCCTCATTAAGGGCAAACAATAAAGAGGAGTAAAGCAAAAATGCTTAAAATAGGAATAATAACAGATCAGGTGAGTATGGATTTTGAATATGCTTTAAAAGTGATTAGTGGCCTTGGCATAAAATACGTTGAAATTCACTCTTTGTGGAATAAAACAATAGAAGATCTGACACAAAGTGAGGCGACTCAGGCTCAAAAACTTATTAAACAGTTTGGGTTGAAGGTATCCAATATTTCCTCAACTCTTTTTCTCATGTGTCCTCTCCAGGAGAGCGAAAAAGAGTTGGAGACATTTGATGATTATTTTATTACAAAAATGGGAGACTATGAGGAACACATGAGAGTTCTAGAGTACTGCATCGAGTTTTGTGAGGTGTTCACTACCGATAAGATCCGCATCTTTGGTTTCCGAAGGGAAGAAACTCTTAATGAAGATATGGTAGTAGAGATGATTAAAGAAAAACTCCAACGGCCTGTGGAACTAGCCGAAAAGAAGGGAGTGACATTGATATTGGAGAATTGTCCCCATACTTATCTAGGAAGTGGGTCAGTAACTCGAAAAGTAATAGAAAACATAAACTCTAGTAACCTTAAAGCTCTGTGGGACCCTGGGAATGCGTTGCGCACAGGAAAAACTCCATATCCAGATGATTATAGGCAAATAAAAGAACACATTTTACATATTCATGCCAAGGATCTTGCCCCAGAAAATTCGGATTATCGACCTGTTCCTTTGGGAGAAGGCAAAATAAACTATAGGGAAATAATAAAAAATCTAATCGACGATGGCTACAAAGGTGTAATATCCTTAGAACCTGAATATGAAGATGAAGCAGGTGGACGAGTAGAAAGCAGCAGACAGTGTCTTAGAGGGATAAGGAAAGTACTGGATTCTTTAGAGATTGAGGTTTAGAGTTATCAAGAGGTAATTTATTCCATGCTTTGATGTCGAGAGAGATACGTTTTATATCCATAAAATAACAGAAGAGAATACTATAATGACTTCTAAGCTGTTTGGTGTATGCTTTTACTCAAAGTGCCTAAATGCACTACTAAATAAAAAGAACGTCGTCCAGATGCAAAAGCTTCTCTACAGGAGAAGCGCTCACGTCTTGATATATCTATAAAACTACCTGGTTTTTCTATCCCGATAATGTTGGTGGTTTATAGTAAAATCTGTCGCCTTCTGTCTAATCCTACGACATTGGCTACTTTCCTCTGAACTAAAATCCTTATTTTATCAATATCCTAGATTATAGATTGATGCCATTTTTGCATCTTTCTTATTTATTCGTGATTACTCATATCCTCACTTAATTAGTGGTCCCCACAAATCTCCTCACCTCCTTTTCCTTGGCAAATCAGCATTAGATAGTGCTAAAAGAACTCAAGTATTGACCTATTTCTAGCCTTACAGGTACACTAAGGAGTCTTAAATACTTGTTTTTTTCTCCACAAAGACTATTATTAATAAAACGAATTCTAACTAAGAGGAGGGTAAGATGAACAAGGCAGAATGAGTAGAGAAGGTAGCCAACCAGACAGGACTAACAAGGAAAACATCTAGGGAAGCAGTCGATGCACTAATCTCAGCAATAACCGACTGCCTGGGCAGAGAAGAAAAAGTCACTTTAGTCGGTTTTGGCACTTTTCAGGTTATGGAAAGAAAGGCAAGAAAAGGAGTCAACCCCCAGACCAGAGGAACTATCCAAGTCCCAGCTAAAAAAGTCCCCAAGTTTAAACCGGGGAAAGGGCTAAGGGAGAAGGCAAAGTAAAAGAAAAACAAGCAGTACAGTTTCAGGAGAATGACAAGATGGCCAAAGGCACAATAAGACGATTGATGAGAGACCGAGGCTATGGATTCATCACGACCGAGGATGTTGATCGGGGGATGAGTATCTTAAAAGAAGCGCTAGGTAAAGTCTGTTAGAAGTACTGAATAAGGAGGTATCTTCAATGCTTGATAAAATCACCTCTGATGAGATCCTTTTAGGTCGCAAAGCTTTACTGGATGGCTGGGGAGGACGTCCCCAGATAATAATTACCAGAGCAAAAGGTGCTAAACTCTGGGATAGTGAGGGAAAAGAGTACATCGGCTGCACTTCCCAGGCTTTCTCTCTTAACATAGGAGCCAATCATCCCTGGGTAATAGAGGCAGTTAAGAAACAACTGGAAAAAACTACCCACATTGCCTATCAGTTAGACAGTGTTCCCCTTCTTTTTCTTACCAGAAAATTAACCCAGATTGCTCCCGCTGATCTTAACCGGGTTAATTTCTGTTTGGAAGGATCGTTAGCCTCAGAAAGTGCCATGAAACTCGCCATGAAAAATCGAGCTGGTGGCAAGTATTTTATCGCCTTCGAGCATGGCTATCACGGGAGAAATCTTCCCACTATGGCCGCCTCCTGGACTGATCCAGAAAGCCCTTTCTCTTACTTTAAGGAAAATGTAATCCAGGTGCCAGAGGCTTACTGCTATCGTTGCAAATTTAACCTCAGCTACCCCTCCTGTAATCTTGAGTGTGCCCGCTTTTTGGAAGAGACTATTGAGAAAGAGAAAGATTCCGGGATAATTGCGGTGATGATGGAACCTGTTCAGGGCAACGGAGGACAGATCTCTTTCCCGCCTGAGTTTCACCGCAAGGTAAGAAAGATCTGCGATCGCCAGGGTATTCTTCTCATCTGGGATGAGATACAGACCGGTTTTGGAAGGGTAGGGAAGATGTTTGCTGCTGAGCTTTATGGGGTTGTTCCTGATATTTTGGTTTTTGGTAAAGCAGTTGCTGGAGGATTCCCCTTAGCCGGTATAATAGTAAGGGATAACTTAAAGGGATTCGATGCAGGTGAGAATGCCTTTACATTTGCTCATTTTCCCCTTTCACTGGTAGCAGCCCTTGCCACCATTGATGTCCTGGAAGAGGGAAAGCTTCTGGAGAGGTGCAATAGGTTAAATCAGCATATTATAGCTCATCTTAGGAATCTACAGGAAAAATACGAAATTATAGGGGATGTTAGAGGTCCAGGTCTTGCTATAGGAATAGAGCTGGTTAAGGATAGAGATAGTAAAGAACCCGCAGTGAAAGAGGCTAATGAAGTGGTAAGGCTTGGTCTTGAAAGAGGCGTTATGTTCGGGATATCTAAATACAGAGAGCTGGGAAATGTAATAAAGATCAAGCCCCCTCTGGTAATAAGCGATGAGGAGGTGGAGAGAGTACTCTCGGTATTTGAGGAGTGCATTGCTAAGGTACAAAGATATGGTTAATTGGTTGAGTTCGTTATACTTTTCAATGTTCTCTGTTTGGCGTTGTTAGAATGATTAGAAAGAAACTTCGGTGCGACCCTGTCCTATTTCACAAAAAGGAAAGAACATTCTATTAGTGTACTTCCCTCTTTTTTTGCTGGCCTCCGCGAAGGATCGATATGAGAAAGTCGCTGCTTAGAGAAAAAGGACCGGTAAAGTAAATTAATCTTCTGGGAGTTCCCGGTAATACTTGATCTTGATAGGAGAGGTGCCTCTATCCACCACTACCTTTATCTTCTTTTCTGCTACCACTTCCTCAGATCGCACTACCTTTCCCTGAGAGACAATGGTAAAACAGTTAGAGCGAGCGGTAATGAGGTTAGAAAGACTGCGGAATATCGCCTCGGTTTCATCTTCTTCATCGATATAGCCATCTTCATCATCGTCTTTCCCATTAAAGCCCAATTTCGCCAGAAGAAGAATCTCCAGGATCTCCCCTATTTCATTAAAAGGTCCCTTTTTGCTGTCCCCATAGTTGATTATAGCCTTGGCCAAGGAGGAATCAATCCCTGGCAGGCCCTCCAGAACCTTTTTTGTAGCTGTGTTGATATTTATCCTTCCCCTGACCGGTAGCCCGGGAGGCTCGGCTACCGTAATCTTATCTAAAATTTTCCAGTCTCCTCCCTGGATAAGCTTTATTGTCCGCCACTGTTTTCCGGCATGAATAAAGCCGATCTCACCTATATTGGCAAAGGGTTTATTCTTTACATAGAAGCTGCTGTAGTCGTTCTTATCCTTTCCTTCACCTATATCCGGCATCCAGAACCAGTTACGGAATCTCGGGCTCCCCCCGGGGAGATTACTGACGAATTCTCGCACCCGGGGATCGTTCTTCTCGAAGGCATTCCAGGGAGCCCCATAATTACGATAGGATACCTTGTCCACCACGTCACCTTGCTTGTTTCTTAAAATCACCGTATCCCTATAATCATTCAGAATTTCCCTGCCTATAGTTTTTCCTTCCATTCGTATGACCATGTTAAAGATGAGCTTGAAACTGCGAGGAGCTATTGTTCCCCCCACTCTTTTTGTGCCCAGGAAGGTCTTGATCTTCCATCCTTCAGTTTTGCAGCGACTATCATAAGGGTTAAAAAGTTCAACCCACTCTATTTCTATATCCACTTTCACTTTCTGGGCCTCGGCAGCTTCTGCCACTTTTTCTCCCATGATCCTAAAAATAGCTGAGATTTGCCTGTCCACTTCGTCTCTAGATTCATGGCGCTTTATGATTTTATCCAACTCTAATTTTAGCTCCTTTTCTTTTTCGGAAGTTCCTTTTTTTACCTCTTCCAGTATAGGGGAGGAGTCTATCTTTATCTTCTCATTAATTTTTTCTTTGACCTTTTCCCTTATTTTCTCCTCCAGAAACCTAATTCCTCCCTTGGCCAGTCCGGCTACAGCCATGGACACCGAGGTGGTAAAATGGGGCATCACCTCATTGATGTAAGGCGTGCACTCAAGACCGTATTTGCCGTTGCACTCGGTAGGGCGGTTGTCTTCATCTCTAAAATCAACTACATTGGCGGCCATCTGATCAGCCACCTCCGGGGAGATACCTACCTCCCGTAAAGCTTGGCTAATCGTAAAGGCAGAAGCTGTGTTAATATTAATCCTTAAGTTCCCTTCTTTGTCCACATTCTTATCATAAGAATATATGGTAAGATAATCTTTTATCTTCTTGAAGGTCTTATCTCCTATTCCGCGAATGAGCCTTATCTCCTCCACCGTATTAAAGGGATTATCATCTCCATAAGGTCTAGTAGGCGAGAACTCGTCCGGCTCGTCCACTCCTTCATCTGGCTCGTCTATCTCGTCATCTCCATCATTGTCGATGCCGTCGGACTGAAGAACCATCCTATCTTGGTCATCATCTACATCTTTAATTCCTGGGGCCCCATCTTCACCGTAGCGATATTTTATAATGGCCTGGACTCCCTCATTTTCCTCGTCTGTCTTACCATCTTCATCATTATCTATCCCATCAGAGCCGAGTTGTTTGTTGATGGCCGTTATTGCCCCTAGATTAATCTCCCAGGGAGTCCATCCCTCATGATATTTTCCTGTCCCCACTACATTCAGATTGATCTTGGATGCCTCGTCAAAGATACCCAGCCTCTCACCTTTTTCATTCTCTCCCGGGTTCTCAGCTTCAGATACCTCATAGTTTCCCTGTCCCAGGGATTCTTGGAAACCCCTGGCCCACGGCTCATAAAGATCATCGTATTCATTGGTGTCGTTTCTAAGTTCCGCTATGGCTCTTTCTATGCCTGCCTGTGCAAGATAATCTGCCTTGAGGCTATCCTGATAATTGGAAACGGCTCTGTCTTCCAGCCTCATGCGGTAAAGAAAACTGATCCCTATGGTTCCCAGAACGGCCAGAAATACAAAGGCGAGAATCAGGGCCATCTGCCCATTCTCTTTTTGGACAATATTGAGTAGCGATTTTTTAAATTTCATGAGACCTTCGGTAAGAAGTTCTAGTCCTGGTGCCAACTATTGAGTTTACCCCGTTAGAAAGAAGGCTCTGTTCGTATAAGAGGAAATGAATAAGATTAGAAGTTGGGGAGGAGTTCAAAGTTCCTTCTAAAACTTTCTAACGGGGTTTACCTTTCCCATCCAGGATTTGGGAAATTCTCTTATTAACCTTACTCGGTGTTCTTACTCTTGCTGATGGTTAATAAGTTCCGTACACTATATCGTCTTCGGTTTCCTCTTCCCCGTCAGGACCGAAGCTGAGTATGAAGAAACCGTTATCGGGCAGATCTCCTTCTCCTTCCCCTACTAATTTCTTCCATAAACCGGGCGGTAACGATCTACCTAGCCAGCCAACTCTTTCTCCCGAACTGCTCCAACCCGGAGGGGCCGAGGGGTAATGAAACTCTCTCCCCCCATCTTCTTGTGGCACCCAATAAACATAAACATACGTAGTTCCCCAAGGATCTTTAATGTTTACAGGTAAAGAAGAAACATAGGGGCCCCACCAGGGAGAAAGGGACTCATCGGGAGAAGTTGGATCGTCCAGTTGGTCCAGGCTTCCTAGATAATTTTCGGTGTCTTCTTCTATTTGTTCGATGGCTCTCCCCATCATTTCAATCTCTACCTTGGTCTTATTCACTTTAGCTTTGTTTGAAGCATTTCTAAGGTATACTAGAGCCATCCCGGTCAAAATAATAATTATCCCCACTATTATCAAAACCTCTATCAGAGTGAAGCCTTGGTGATTTTTTATCCGAGTGAGGAAGGATTTTTTTTTACCCTTTTTACATTCCCGCCAATCTCGATACATTTTCCTACTTTCTCTTCAAAGAGACAAGATTTACCGAAGGAGGAAGGTTAGGAGGAGAATTAGAACGTAAATTAGAGTCATAGGCATAAGCGATATATCCCCAATTTGGGATACTCTCTGTCCACTCTGTCTCAGTCAGCGTCCCCCAGAAAAAAAGCCTTTGGCTATAGCTTCCACTGTCACTGGGGGTTCTAGGTTCAGTCGATTCTGGCTCGTAGGCATTATTGTTAGGCAGGATACTCTCATCCTGCGCTACCCCTCCCCCGCTTACTACTTCGAGGGCTCCATCTTCGGTAAAAAGAGCAGCGTCCACTGCATAGATGGGAACCTCTATGGCATCGAAGTACTCTGTTGAAAGGTCAAAGTCTTGCTCATTTGGATGAATGTTTTTTACCTTTAGCTCAAGCCTTACCCAACGAAAGGTCTGGGGGGTAAAGTCTAAGTGATGGTTGCCGCTGGGGTTTTCATCAGTAAGGACGGTATTCCAGTCGGCAGCATCCCGGGACAATAGAACATCAAGGGTAGTATCAATCTTTCCGCTTTTTTCGCCATCTTGGTAGTCCCAGAGAATAATCCTACCGCCGGTTACCAGCCTTCCCAGGTCGATGTCCAGTGTGTAGGTTTTGGTGGTATCCGGAGGTATTGGGACAGTCAGGGTATCGGGGAAGCTTGGGGTTCCGTCCCAATTCCCCAGCGCTTCGGAGCCATCCTGCCAGGAGCCGTCCGGACTAGCCCAGTTTACCCCATATCTTATCGTGGGGTTGAGAACAATGTCTTTCTTTGCTAGCAATGCCAGGGATGCGCTATTGGTTTCCTTTAGCAGATTGCTGTCAATAAAGATATTTCCCCCCGAGACAATGGTTAGATTCTGTCCGTTAGGAATGATGCCCGACACAGAAATATCACCTTCAGCATAGATGATGTTGTTGGTAATGGAAGAATAATCGATCGTATTGACCGTTCCGTCCGATAGCTCTTGACTAATACTTGTCGTATCCAGGGCCAGGCGAGGCGCGTAAGGGTAATAGTGCCAACTGGTGCTGCCTGCCGTATCCTGGAACCATTCATACTCCACATCGTTGTCATAGGAAGGGTCGTTGTCTCTGCCCGGGTCAGACCATTCGGTCTCTTTATTTATTTCCGTATCGTTATCAACATAGCAGTTAGTGCCCGAGGCAAGATTTTGGTATCGAGTTTCCTTTATCTCGGGCCAGGAGGCGCTTTGAGGCCCTCCATAGTAGTAGGCGGGGCTTGGGCCGGGTACAGAGTAATCGTAGCAGGAGGGTAGGTGAGCTGAGGAAAAGTAGTAGCCGTCAGCAGTGTCAAAGAGGTCTGGATCGTCGTAGGAAGCGTCATCAGGGTCAAAGAAATAGTAATAGCCTTGCTTAGCATTATCGTCGTTTATTTTCAGCTCATCTACTCCTCCATTGCTTATGTTACCGTAGATTATGGCTTTACTATCAGAGCCACTTAATATTAAGTTGTTGGTACTTCCACTCTCCCAGGTAACATTTCCTACGATACAGAAAGGGGCATCCCCTTGGATTAAAGATTCACTTCCCGTTTGGCCAAAGGTATTATTTCCGAAATCAGTGTCTGAATTTATGAATCTCAGATAGTTAAGTAAAGGGCTGGTGTTTTCAGCTATTGCCTGAAGGGTAACTAACTTTTTGGGTAGATCTCGGGATTCAATGGTGATATAACCCTCTTCTTCAGTATATCCACCAGAAGTAGGAATGTGGTCTTTATAGACCATAAGACTGTAATTCGAATAATCAGACCAATTACCTTGTTCGACCTCGTTAGGGGTCCAGTCCGTGGGATCATATTTGGGATCTGTCCCATTCCAGGTATTTAACTTATCCAGGGCATATAATATTCCCTGTTTAGCTAGAGCATAGCTTTCCTGTTCTTCCCCGGTTTTCTCCACCATGGTTGTATTGGTCAGTACTTTGCGCACCAGGAAAGAAGTGAGGATGAAAAGCATACTCACTATTACTAGACTCAAGATGATGGCTGTTCCATGATTTTCCTTCATCAGCTTATAACGTTCCCTAGTTTTTTTCATCTCGCTCCTAATTTTGCTGCGGAGACCAGTTTGTAGGTGCGCCATTTTTTCGATGGTCCCTCTCGGGCCAGCTCTAGAGTAATAAGAACCTCGTCCTCATTGTCTCCACCGAGAATGAAGGAGAGCTGAGTGATTTTGACGTCGGAGGAAACGAGGGGTTCGGGGTCGCTCCAGGAAGAAGTAGAAGAAGTATATCTTCGCATATAAAGTAAAGGGGTGTCCGGCAGCTCATAACCTGACGGTAAGGAATGATCTGCTGGATCTATGGAGAGTTTTGATTCATCCTCAGTGGGATCTGAATCACCAGGTAAGGCTGCATATATGGCAATTTCCTCATTATCTGTTAAATCATCTGGTGTAGTATCCCAGAGATAAAAAATGATAAAATAAGGGTCGCTCTCCTTATAAGCATTATTTCCACTTGGATCCCAATCATTATCATTTTCATCAGTATCAACTACCATCCCTTCCTGCAAGCTAACTACTATCTTTTTCATTCCTATGCGGGCATTTTGCTGTAGACTTGACTCTACCACACTCAAGTCGTAAGAACGGGAATTACTTCGATAGGCAGGGTAAATCAACAAGGCCATTATGGAAAGCAATGAAGTTGATATGATAAGCTCTATTAGGGTGAAACCGGCTCTTTCTTGCATCGTAGCCAAATGTCTAGCGGCAATAATTTTACCCCTGCCAAAGCAAGCCATCATAGATTGTAGTAATCTGTCTAAAAGGCTCTCGTAACTTACATAGCCATTTTTTTTCATTTAATACCCGATCTATTAAGGCTTATCTACCTGGTTATGTAGGTTTCCTGCTCCGTCCGTTGAATATCTTTTCCTTGTTTCCAATACTCAGTTACGGTTACCTTTTTTGTATTGGTGATTTTCTTAACAAGACCCTCATCTGGGTCGAAAAAGCTACCCTCAACCAAACCCAGGATGGAGTCATCTGTGGGGTCCTCATAACCATCGCCGTTACCATCGCTCGTCTTTTGGGGAAGGTAATAAATCCAGACCGAATTTCCTATCTTATCTGTGAAAGTTAGCTCTCCAGTCTCGGGATCATAACTCTCGTAATCATCCGAAGGAGAGAGTGGATCATTGTCAGTAAGATCATTTCCCAATATGTCACTCTTTTCGCTTGGTGTTCCGTTACCGTCGGTATCTCCTGCACTCGTAATTAGCTTAATTGTTCTCTCTTTTAATCCTTCCCCATCGGAGGGAATAGTTCCTCCTTCCTCAACGAGGTGATAGTAGCGGTAGTAAATCTGAACCGTTTCATCTTCATCATCAGAGGAAAAAGTTAATTTTAAGTTACTTGGATTCCACTCATACTGTTTTTTCAATAAAGGATCACTGCTTTTCTTAAGGATACTTCCATCCTTATAAGCTACTAAGATACCATCATCATTATCATCGTTGTTAAACCCTATCACCTCGTACCAATCACTATCGTCCGTGGCAATGAAAATCTGACTGGCAGGAATATTATCATCGTATATCCTAAGTTGATAAGTAGTAGAATCTATTGTCCATATTTCTGGTATCACATTAGGGAAGGATTCTGCCTCCAGTTTGGCCAGGTGAGCCTGGGCTAGATGGAGGGCTTTTACTCTTTGTCCCTGGCGGGTGATGCTATTTAGGGAGGCGGTGATTACCCTTAAGGTGGCAAAAATGGCAAAAGAAAGAATAGCTACGGCAACTATTACCTCCACTAAGGTGAACCCGGATTCTTTGGGTGTGGTAAGGTAGTTTTTCCTTTGATTCATGGATCTTTGGCTTATTCTGACTCTCTTCAGATCAGATTTAAGATTGCCCTATCTGCTAGGCTATCCCTTGTCCTTACGGCCCGATGATGACAACGTCACCGCTGGAGGTTATGCCGTTGTCAGGGTTGTAAACAAGATTCTTGTATGTATCGTGATCAGGGGCGTTAGGATCAACAGCATTCCAGGCTTCGGTGTAACTATCAATGTCCGGATCCTTGTCCGGTCCCCAGCTTACCAGGGCCCAGTATTTGGCTTCAGTTGAGCTAGATTCCTGGTTAGCATCAGCGGTAAAATAACAGTAGTGGTTATTATGAGCCCCACTTTCTCCGTTCCATTCCTCCTCACCCCCGTCATTAAAAGGATCACCGGGAATTCTATGTAGATAAACGGGATCAGAAGCTCCCTCTGGGAAAACAAGCTCACCTAATCCAATGGCGTCCGAGGGGTCATCAAAAGCTATATTTGGCTTGGCTATCTCGTCGTAATATGGATCATCAGGTTCTACCGGATAATTTCTATTAGGATCGTCTATCTTATAATCCTCCAGAGCAATGGCGATACTGCCCATATCCGCTTTTACCCCGCTCACCCTTGCCCGGATATTAGCAGACATGAGGTTAGGCACGGCGATAGCGGCAATTATA
>Ga0209986_10002274_pt1 | contig 17733 bp, 28 predicted proteins | sample BlataG_FD_183168 | JGI IMG/M metagenome (GOLD analysis project Ga0209986, IMG submission 183168) | Deep subsurface microbial communities from Black Sea to uncover new lineages of life (NeLLi) - Black_00105 metaG (SPAdes) (version 2) | ecosystem: Environmental > Aquatic > Marine > Oceanic >...
GCGCCTTTAGGGGCCAAGATAAAGCACAGGCTGATGGATAAATTTAAAGGAGACAGGATCATCGTCATAAATATGGAGCTTGCAAACGGCATGCATATCCATTTCCCTGTCTCTATGTCTTTTGAAGGCTTCTCTTACAAGGGAGGAGACTACCTTTTTGACGATGAGTTCAAGTATTATGACCTGGGCTTTAAGTCATACTGCCTGGATTATCATGAGAATTTCAACCTTCCTATAAGGAGGAGAATACCCCTTACCTCTGTCCAGAAGGTATTAGAGGCATCAGGATTATCAGAGGTAGAATATGCGACAAATCCGGCGACCCTTAAGCGCTTTAAGATAGCGAAGATAGGAGAAGGCGTCATGAAGGCGCAGCAGTTTGTCGAAGAGCTGAAGGCCATGAGGCTTGCCATATATATCGGCACAGGCGGCGTCATCATACACCTGATATTGTTCATATTCAAGACAGGCATGCTCAATTCCATAAAGATACCTGGCTTTGGCTGAGATAAGATGAAAGGCATCTTTCTGTATGGCCCCTCACGTCATGGCATGATCTGCCTTCATCTCTCAAGATCATGGATATAATAAAAAGCATAGGAGATGGAGCAAAAAGCTTTGTCGATATGGTAGAAGAGTTCCATAAGCTGGGATATCTCTGGATAGCACTGGTCCTTATGATATTCTTCTTCATCATACTTATGCTTTTTGGAGGAAGCGCTAAAATATGAAAAAGAAAAACATATATATCCATCATATAGATCATAATAAAAAGAATGATAATATAAATAATCTTACATGTATCTGTAAAAGTTGCCACAGTAAGATCCATCAATCATATAGATCACTAAACATGTCTGACCATTGAAATGTGTCGTAAAGTTTGAAATATTTTTCTATATCTTTCACTATATAATGCTTATAGAAGGTCTTTTCTCCGAAATTCTTCCACATCTCGAACATCTGCATCCCTTTAAAACGCCATACTTCGACCTGGTGGCCGAACTTCGTGATAGAAGAAGAATCGCATGACGGGCACCTGAAAAGGCCTTCTGGCATCTCTGAATTTTCTGGCCATGTGCAGCCGCATCTTCCGCACTTCTTCAGGTAATGGCATATATGATACCTTATCTGGTGCGCCATCTCCCGCGCTATCGGGTCTATCCTTCTTGGCAGCTGTGTTATGAAAACCATCTCACCATATCCTGAAGATGTCTGCCCTAATACCCTCCTTATAAGGGCCAGAAAATCCGTCATTATTATGTTCACCTTAGACATGGCCCTTCTTGGGTTTACCACTGAATGCGCCTCGTCTATCACGACATTTATCGGCTCTTTTATCTGCCTCCAGAAGTCAGAATTAAGCTCAAGCTTGTATATCGGCTCTGATGACCCGTCTTTTTTCTTCTTATAGTCAAGAAGGGTCTTTTTTATTATCATCCCTGTGCTTATCTTTATGTTGTTCGGGAGCTTTTTCGTGATGATGTTAGAATATGTCTTCCTGCCTCCGATGTTCATATACATCTCCCGCACCTCGCATGCGGTCTTCCCTGAATTATGAACTATAATTCCATTAGCTACAAAATTATGATAAGGATCTTCACAAACAATATCATATGTAGATTTAATCCCAACATAATTGATCTCTTTTATTTTAGAAGGAATAGGAATCCCAAAATTAAAATTTTTAAATGATTCTCCAGCATTACTATGGATAAATAAATGTTCGTCTATATGCAATTTTTCTAGATTTTCTATAGAATTATCATAATGATTGCCATTTTTATGATGAATATGATATTTTGAAGGATTTACATATCTTAATGTTTTAGCTTTTTCTTCATCATTCCATAATACATCAAGATAATCAATAAAATTCATACCATTATCATATGCTTCATAACTAAGGATATGAACACCGACTTTTCCTTTTTCTTTTTTAAATGGATGATATAAAACCCTTACATATATATCTCTTAATTTAAAACTTTTTTGTTTTCCTTTTTGAGGTTTTAATGTATCACACATAACATTATCTCCTTCTTTAAGATTATTTAATTTAACAAACCCCTTATCTGTGAGTATTTTATGATCCTTTGTTGCATTTAACTCTTTTCCGTCTTCCAATCTAAGATTGTAAACTTCTTTCTTGCCAGAATATACTACATCTTTTATTGGATGCAGCCTAACTCTTTTTCCATCATAACTTCTAACATATGTTTTATGATTCATATTCCAGGTTTTCTTTTTTATACTTTCGCTAAAATTATTATGATACATCATATGCATATAATCAATCCTAAATCTACTTCCTTTCTTGCATCTATTGACATTGATCATAGAATCTCCTGTTAAACATCCAACATTTCCAAGACTTATTCGTATCATTTTAGAAGAAAAAGAACATGATAAACCATATTATCAGCATCCATGTCCCTATATCTATCCCCAACAATATGCATCTTTGTATCTGGTCTTCTGCATATGGCGTCTTTGCCGCTATAAGATCGGCGTTCATATATAATATCTGCGCCATGATCATCCCTGTCAAGGATATGAAAAGAAGCCAAAGATTTTCATACTCATTCTTATAATGCTGCTCTCTGCACCATGATACACAGTGAGATGTTATCTCGTTTGCTTTTGATAATGAAAAATTATAGATGTCCATCATCGTTCACCAAGGTAATATTTTGCCAATCTAAGAAGCATGAAATTATGCGTCAGGTTCATGCCTTCAAATTCAGGATGATGGGCTAGAAATTCCGCGACACAATCTTCCATTATGAGCTTTTTTGTCGAACATGAGCATGAAAGGCGCTCTTTATAGCCCTTTTTATTTACATCATCGTTACTCATATCTTAAACAAAAAGTAAACAATGTTTATATATCTTTCTATCTTATGCATAAAAATCAAACCTAAAGGAGGTAAAGATGAAACTGATAAGGTCTAAAAAAGGAAAGCTGTCTACTTCTATGCTGAATACCGCGATACTTGCGATAGTCCTGTTGGTAGTATTGTTCCAGCTTTATGCTGCACTTCTTCCAGAAGCACAGACTGCAGGAAACAGCCTGAACGATTCAAATTATTGCGTATCACAGGGATGCGTCTATGATGGATCAGGAGCTTCGACCGCATTTTGCGTAAACGGGAGCGGAGTATCGAACATATCATGCGCGTCGTCTGCATCAGTCCCGCTAGGAGGGTTATTTTCAGGGACAGGAGTGATATTCGTCATAATAATGGCAGCTTTGTTGATCTTGGTCGTGAAGTCGTTCATGCCAGGGAAGAAATAGTCACACTCATGCCGGAAGGCAAGAGACAAAGATAAAAAATACGGAGGAGATATGTATGAGATTGATGAAAAGCAAAAAGGGAGCATTAAACACAGGGATTTTGAACACTTCTATCCTTGCGATAGTGCTGTTGGTCGTGCTTTTCCAGCTTTATGCAAACCTTCTACCAGAAGCTCAGGATGCCGGCAATACTTTAAATGCGTCGGGCGTTCCGTTAGGAAATCTTTTCGTCGGAACCGGTGTTGTCTTTATAATCATAATGGCAGCATTACTGATCTTGGTAGTAAAGGCTTTCATACCAGGCGGAAAGTAAAGGCTTTATATTAAAGGACATAAGAAGGCCCTTTTTTCAGTAACAGTATCCAGTAACAGTGTGAGTTTATGCTGTATATAACTCTGACTCGAACTGAAGACTCTTACTGTCATCAAGGGCCTTGTCCTTATATATAAAAAGTGTATTGTAACATAAGAGGAACCTATAATAGAAAGTTTTATATATTTCAAAGATTATATATCCTAAAAGATGGTTAAAACATTTAAATCATTGGAACGAGCAAGAGCTTATGCTAAAAAAACTGGTGGAAAAGTAGCGAATTATCAACCAGGATATTCAAATCGTAAAATAGGACATCTGAGAGTAATAAAAAAAAGGAGATGAATTTCAAATATCTAAGAAATATAATCCAAGAAGAAATATTGATTTGAGTAAAATTACTACTTTAAAACCAAGAGGATGGATAGATACTTCTTCTAAGAAAAGAAAGAAAAGATAATCAACAAGCTTGAGAAGATAGGTTAATCAAGTCAAGCCATTTGTTCTTGCCAAGTTTAAGGTCAGTAACTAACTCATAAGGATACTTGTTAATGCCTGTATGCTTTCTGCAAAAATTATAGAATATTTCAAAGCCTTTCATTATTAGCCTTGCACTCCATAATTCCTTAAATTGTCGCATAACTTTAGTTCTTTCTCTGATAGTGTTATTGAATCTCTCTATCTTCCAATTAAAAGCTTGATCTTGACTTCTGATAATCCTATGGTTAAACTTCTTAGCATGGTGTTTATAATTATAAACTCTCTTTAATGCGTTCCTATAAACAGCTAATCCATCAGTATAGAAGTTAAGAGTTGGATTGATACTATTCCTTTTTGCTTTGCTTAGTATGTTGATGAATGTTCCCAACTCTCTATCTAAAGAGTATTCGCTTGAGACAATGAATCTGCTTTCTATATCCATAACTCCAATAAAGAAACTCTTTTGTTTTTTAGTCTTGTATTCCACTTCATCAAAAGTTATGCAATTAGAATTGTTTACTTTAATCTTATCAACAAAATTACCTATCATCTTAGCATACTTTCTTATCCATCTAAGGATAGTCATGTGACTGCAAAAGTATTCATAATAAACTTGTAAATGTTCTTTAATCTTTCTCAAAGACATTCCTCTATAATAAAGGTCAAGAACAGAAGTTATCATCTTATCAACAAATCTCATTCTGTAAAAGCCATCATTCAATACAAACTTCTTCTTGCAATCCTTACAGAAGTATCTTTGAATCTTGCCTCTTTTCTCTGTTGTCCTTGTTCCTTTCTTGATGATCTTCTTAGATTTGCAATAAGGACAGACACAGACAGATAGTCTTTTATACTCTACTTGCTTACTCTTCCAGAGAAAGCGATTTAATTGTTCTTGACGGGACATTTTGAATTGCTCTGAGACTGAGGCATTAGTAGTGCCTCTTTCTCAATTTATTTCCTGACTATTATAATAGCCTCTTTTCCTCTATGCTTCTGAGGAAGTATCACATGGGAACTTTTACCAAAATTAACAATACTTCTCTCTAAAACTTCCTCAACTTCCATATCTTTCAGCTTAACTAATATCTTATTTTGCATTACTAATCACCTCATCTATTATATCTATCTCAGTCTTTCTTATTTCAATAGGATAAGTAACTTTTTCATTATCTTCTGCTTGTTCTTGCCACATACTAAGTTCAGTTATCTCTGCTTCATCAGTAAAGGTTCTCGTTGGTTCTTGTGTATCATCATAATTATCATCTTCTTTAGTTTTGTTTATTAAATCCAAATAATAAGCATCAGCATCTATCTTTTTAAAAAAATATCTTGTTATAATATCATCTGAAAAACCCATATAATCAAATTGTTCTACTTTATATGCTTTCATTTTAACACCTCTGGATTCTCATAAATATTACCTATAATCTCTAAATCTTCTCCACTATCTATCCAATGCCCTCTTTGTTTTAAATTAGGATAAATAGTATCTCTATTTGGTTTTATTCTAAAACCACTATCTTTAAAATAAACTTCTCTTATTTCTCCAGCCATCCAACCAACTTCTTCATAATCATCATTTATCTTAATTATATCTCCTTCATATATCTCTTTATTGTTCTTATCTTTTAACCCTGTAAATTGCATAACTTCTAATCTACTTCTTTGTTCTTGTTCACTATCTTTTGGAATAGAAGCTCTTGAATGTCCAGTCTCATCTTTATCTGCAAAAGTATACCACCAAGTCTCAAATAACTTAGTATGATACATTTTCTTATTTATTTTGTCCCATGCTCTAAACTCTATCTGTCTCATTTTAATACCTCAGTTAATTTGGTTTGTTCTTTTGGTAATTCTTTTATCTCTTCTTCATCAGAATCCTTTTGGTTGATAATTACTGGTTGCTCTTCTGATATTTGTATAGATATTTCTCCAAGATCCATAAATTCTTTAACTTTCTTTGGTAGTTCTCCTCTATCTGCTAAAATATCTAATATATCTTGTTCAAACTCATCATTATCAGTTATCTGTTTTTCAATCCAATAATGGATTGCATTATGAAACTCTCTTATTACTTCTGTCCTAAAATCCTCACCATCTTCTATCTGTGGTTTAAACTTAGTGTTTATCTGAATCTTTATAAGTGATATATTAGGCAAAAGTTCTGACATTCTACTTTCTAATTCTTTCATTTTTTCACATCCAAATCTTTCCTTTCTAATACTATCTTTTTAACTCTAAAACAAGTTTTCTCATCTACTTCAGACATTATAACATTAGCAACTTCATCCATCTCATATCCTTGATTTAATTCATCCATTTTTCATCACATCTTGAAAAGCTTCATTTAATAAACATCTTTTATTTCCTTTATAAAATTGACAATCATTTGAACAATTATTACATCCACCTTTATCTTTTAACCAGTTAAATGCTGATTTGATATCAGAAGCTAAAAATAAATCTCCAATTATTTTCTCTTCTTCTAATATTGAAAATAACATTTTATTTTTTAATGGTTCTAATCTTTTATCAACCATTTTAAATCTTCCTCCTTGCTTGTATTAAGCAATATATATTAGATATATACTGAAGTATTTAAAGCTTTCCCTTTTAGTATACGAAAGTGTATACCAGATATATACCTTAGAACTAACCCTAACTATGACTTAAAAGTCTCTCTATTTAGTCAGGAACCTTTAATGTTACAATGCAATAAAAAGAAAAATTTATATATCTTAAGGCAAATTATCCTATAATATGGCATTCAAGAACAAAAGACAGCAGGCGGCCGTGATGGCAAAGCTTAGGAAAGACGGTTTCTCATATGATGCTTCTAGATACATAATCAGGAAAAACCCGAAGGTATACGAGATCAAAAGCCTGAAGAAGATGGACTTCAGGCAATTGAAGAAAAAAGGCGTATATCTAAGGCATGATGCAGATACCGACAAGGATGGGGTGATAAACATCAAAGACTGCAGGCCATTAGACCCTAAAAAGCAAGGTTTTCTCCATGATCTTCAGATCAAGAGGCTTAGGAAGAAAGAAGAGCAGCTTGAGAAAAAAAGAGAGAAAGAGATGGCAAAGCTAGAAGACCTAAAAGATACCCTCAAAGAAAAGACAAATGTCTCAAAAAAGAAAACATCTATCAAAAAGATCCAGATGGCGCAGAAACAGGCCATCATCGACGAGATAAACAAGGAGAAGAAGGCGGCAGCTGAGCTGAAGATAGCCTCAAGGAAAGCAAAAGAGCAGCTTGACAGGATAACAGTCACAGGAAAGGCAAAGACAGCATTAAAGAAAGCTGCAGCAAAAGGGGTCATAATCACAGGAAAAGGGGCAAAGGCAGCGGCCGGCGCCTCGGTCAGGGCAGCACAGGCCGCAAATAATTTCCTTAACAAGGACAGCACGAAGAAGACCATAAGAAATACGACAAGAAGGATATATAATGCAATTTTCGTAGACAAGAAGAAAAACAGGCTTAAATTAGAGAAATAATATTTATGATGGTGAGTCTATGTTTCAGTAACAGTATCCAGTAAAAGTTAGAGTTTATGCTTTATATAACTCTGACTCGAACTGAAAACTCTTACTGTCATCAAGGGAAGGGCATAATGAAGCTATATATCATCATAATATTCATATTATGCATATTGAACGTGATCGCTGATTACGGCATGACAGAATACGCATTGGATAACGGCTATTATGAGACGAACAGGTTTACGGCATCGACGTCTCCGATGCTGCATATGATACTGCTCATATGCATATTGTCTGTGATGACGATATTCCCGTTATGGATAGAAGAGCTGAGATTGCCTTGCATCTTCGGCTTATCGTTATTTTGCCTCGCATGGACGGCAAACAACATATATTCAGTAATGTTATTATCATGAAGATCAACAAACTAGGACTTTTGATATTTCCGATGATTTTACTTAGTTGTATGGCTTTAGGTAATGATAATTGGGAAAGATTCGGCGATGAGCCGACATCATATGCACCACATGAAATAATCGATTCTATCGGATTATTCACGAATCAATCTTCTTTAGTCTCATGTGCAATATCGCACGGCATCCAGGCAGGGACAGAGCCATTGATATATGATTTCGATGGAGATGGAGATCAAGAATTATTCTTCCCATCTATTGACGATGATTATATAAGGATATATGATAGCGATTGTTTTCTAGAAGAAGAGCGGAATCTTGGAACTCCTGATGGTCAGGCATGCATGTTTGATGGTGCATTTGCAACCGATTGGGGTTCTGGCGTCTCTATCTTTTTAAAGATCGATAATAATCTTACTGTTATGAAATATAATGGCTCATTCTTAAACATTACAAAAACATTCCCTATAAACTGGACAAAGCCTGATGGAAATCTTACTAACGTAACAAAACCATATCTTACCTGTTCTAGCCTTAATTATGGAAGAGATCTAGTATATTATATAGATGATTATAATGTTGTTATGAGGGTAGATAATGAAAGCTATTGGAACAATACCTATAATGTGACAATGACCTATCCTTCGGATGCTTATGGAGATAATAATATAGACGATTATTATGATAATGTTTCGAGCGCATCTGCCGGTGAAGGATATCATACGCCTGTCTATCTTGTAAATTTAGACAGATATGGAACTTTTTATAATATGATATGGCGTTATAAAGATTTTGTATATCAATATGATGCGACAGGCTCTAATTGGGCCAATAACCTAAGCGGAAGCTGTGTATATACTTATGGAACGCATATCCCTTATCTAGTGATAGAGCAGGAAACATTAGGTTCAGATTATTCTATATTTACGGCAAGTGATGGGCTTCATGGTTCTGGCGCTGTAAGCGCATCAGCTCCTATGTTTGGATGCTTAAGAAAAATATTAAGCGATGGTTCTACTGATTGGACGCAAAATACATTTGGATATTATTCAATTTTTGTATTTGGGGTCGGAGGCAGATGTGAAGGAACTGTCGGCCAATTGAACGCATTTGGGATAACATCAACATCTTCAGGCTCTGGAAACCGTATATGGACGATAGGAGGAGGAAAAAGCAGCTGTGAAACTTGCTGCGGAAACCCGGATTGTTATGTGGCAGATACGGCAGTCGCCTATTATGAGTTTGATTTTGATGGAAATATAGACTATAATGGAAGAAGCGACGCATGCGGTGGCGTTTCGACTGTCGATCTGGTAGATCATTATGGAGGATACTCAGTCTGGAACCTATTTGATCCTAGTATTGATGGAAAATTGATAGCAGGAGACCTATATAATGATACTTTTGACGGAAATGAAGACAGCGCAATAATAACACTGCCACAATCAAACTCGATCATAGCAGATATAGATGATGATGGTGCTGATGAGATTATAAATTTCGGAACTGCAGCTGTATTAATCTATAAGGCAGATTTTGATAATCAACCGCCTAATCTGTATAATAATATAAGTTATGGTGGATATTATGGATATATGAATCCAGTATGCCTAAATTCGACCATTACTTTTTTTGCTGCTGAATGTGGTTCTTTTGCTGATTGTAATTATGATAATGATCTTTCTAATGATCAAGAAAGAATAGTAAGTAATTGTGGGACAAATCCTGATGGGACACAGACGACAAGCTTGGCAGCAAATACAGAAAATGGCGCCTATTCGATAGCCGAGCCTGAATTTAGCTGTTATTATAATAATACAGGAACATTTAGGGTAAGATTATATCTTCAAGATACCGCAAATGATGATGATTTTACGGTATATAATACCGATACTATATTGATAACAGTTATAGATGGCATATCAGGTTCAACATGCAATATCTTAGATACACAAATAACTGCCCCTTCAGACCAGGAAGCAGATGAAGAAGAAAGTGAGGCTGCCCAGCAGGCAGATGATGCCATAGAAGACACATGGGGTGTCTTATTTGGAACATCTCTTTCTATGAGGCTTCTGGCGGCGATGGGCATAATCATCGCCATAATGGTCTCTATCGCAGGGGCTACTAAAGGGGCCGCTATCCCTACTATCGTAGGAGGCGTTATCGGCTTTATAATGGTCACATTTTTAGGCCTTGTGCCACCATGGATATTCCTTTTAGGGCTTGTCTCTATGGTCCTATTGCTCATAATGGTCAAATTTATCCTTCCTTCTCCAGGTGGCGGAGGAGGATAGTCGTGGAGTTAACAGTTATCAGTAAAAGTAAGAGTTTTGTATATTCAATATATAAAATATGCAGATCATTGCCTAAAGAAGAAAAATATGTGATGATACCTCAAATATTAAGGTCTGCAATATCAATACCTTCTAATATTACAGAAGGGCAGCAAAAATCAAGAAAAGAATTTATACATCATATAAAGATAGCAAGAGGCAGCCTTTCTGAAGCCATGGTCCAGCTAGAGATAATATCAGAAATATATAAGTTAGACATAAAAGATCTTATATCATTAGGAGATGAAATAGGAAAAATGACATATGGGCTCTTACTCAAACTAAAAACTCTTACTGAAGATCTAGAGGTGCATTAAGGATGGGGCAATTTAATTCTGGCATCTGGATAATAGGCATAATATTATATTATTTCATATTCTTCCTGATAACATTCTCTGCAGTCAGTGCATTCAACCATTACGGGATAGATGCATCAGGCATATCTGCCCAAGATCCCGGCTTTCAGACAGCATCAAATGACCCGCTGTCACAGGGAGGAGAATGTGTAGGGGCGATCCCCTTGACATGCGGAGGTATGAATGCAGACGATAACACCACATGCAGCATGATAAACGGCTGCACATGGGATGCTGCAGACCTCAGGTGTGAGGGTTTTCATGCAGAGGGGGCATGTGATACGCCAAACCCATTGTCACCTAACAATGGCCTTAGGAACGAGAGTTTCTGCAATATATTGAACTGCCATTGGACAAGCTATGCGGCTTCAGGATATCCTGCCACCGTAGACCCGAACAAGCCTTTTGACTGGTCAGCCATCAAGAATACCATAGGTGTCATGAGCGGATTTTCTGCAGAGATAGGAGTCCCTAGCGCCTTCCGATGGATATTCAGCTTCATATTTTTTTGGGTGCCGTTCTTTGCCCTCTTATGGGCCATATACATGGCGCTTCCGATAGTGCATTGATAAAAGATGAAAAAATCAATAATATTTGGATTGATGATAGTCCTTTTATGTAGTTTAAGCTTTGGAGCAATAGATGACGCTACTTTATACTTTAATTTCTCAAATAATGGTTTTTCTGGAGATACTGTTCTGGACTTATCTGGAAATGGAAACACAGGAACAAAAAACGCTAATGTATCAACTGGGCTAACTGGCGTGATAGATGAAGCTTTTAATCTTAGCAGAGTAGCATATATAGAAACAACCTTAGCAACTGGGGTTGGCTCTTTTACTATGTGTGCTTGGAGTTATAGGACAGATGACACAGCAAACCAAAATTTAATCTCTTCGGCTAGTGAATACTCTTTTATAGCTGTTTTAAGAAATGATGGAGAAACAGGGGCTTGTAACGGACAGGGAACAAAGTGGGGTTTTGGAACTTACGATAATAATACAGACTGTGCTTTATCAACAACAGAAACAAGCTTAAATACCTGGTATTATATCTGTGGGGTTCACGACCAAACAGCCGGAAAGAATCTCATATATGTAAATGGAATAAATGAAGGCAACGAAACAGCCGGTAATATTGGCTCTAGTCAAGCTATATGGTTAGGAACAAGGTCAGATAAAAGTAAATCATATAATGGTCTTATTGATGAAGCTGTATTTTACCCATCAATAAAAACAGCTTCTGAGATATTACAGCTTTATAATTCTGGTGATGGTTACAACCCTTATACTTTAGCCACAGGAGGTTCTCCTGCAGTGACAGGATCAGCAGATCTGCTGTTCGCAAACACATCAACTCCGACGACCTTTAAATCAACATTCCAGGAAAGCGAAAAATTCATCAGCTACGTAAACTACACATTAAGCGATAACTCACCTGTAAACGGAACTGTAGCATCCTGCTACATAAACATCAGCAACGGAACACAGGACGTAGATGGTATAAACACAGACACAACATTCTATAATGCTGTCTATGTATACGAAAACTACACCTTTGACTATAACAGTTCGACCAAGACTATAACAGAAGATTACATATTGCTAAAACAGGTATGTGAAGATGGAGGGAGAAAAGGGATAGATATAGGCATAAACTGTGCCGGAGCATATTACAGCTACAATATCCCTTCAGCTACCATCCCCTTATGCCCTAGGAACATCACCTATTACATCTTTGACCTAAACCAGACATGTGCCAATGCTACCATAATATATACTAATTACACGACCTTGGACAATACTTTGCCGTTGGCCAAACATTTCTGGGAATCAGAGATATTAAGGGTATATGAAACTTTAGAGATGGACACTGTCTACAATTCAACATATGGTATCTTCCAGGGACTAAGGAATGTAGAAGAATATAAGCATGGAACTATAAACGTAACAGCATATTGCAACCACACAACCCCTTCATATAATGCAACTGTATCAGAACTGATAACTATAGTAAACAGACCTCCACAGATAACCTTTGATAACATAGTGACAGGCTGCGGAACTACAAATGCGACATCACCTTTGATCATAGAATACTGTTCTGGTATCTGGAGCTGGAATGGAGAGGTAAATGATGACGATCTATTAAGCTTTAATGTAAGCTGGTATTATGGAAACGGAACACTGATCCAGTTAAATTCATCCTTGACAGCATCAACACAGCTGAACACATCAGACCAGCTGTTCGCAGACATAGAAAATCCTTACTACATCTATGTCATAGCCATAGACACGAACGGAAACACATCTACCATAAACCAGTCATTCAACATAACAGATACAGGTTTTCCTACATTTACAGGGATAGAAAATGAGACGATAGATAATAACACCATATATTCATGGAACGCCACATTTTTCGATGAATACCTATGGCAGGTATCATGGAACTGCACGACAGGTTCAGGCGCCAAGATATTCAACTATTCAAGGTCTGGGATAGCGAATACATCTTTTAATTTCATAAACCAGACATCTATAGCATTGACAGAGAACATGACCTGCAGCTTCAACGCATCAGACGGGCATACCTTAAAAGATATCCCTGACATGCTTGTAAAGATAGACCTTGAAGAAAATACGCTGCAGTTCGACGAAGTAACGATATCCTTTAATGAAGACATAACCGATGCATCCTACATAAAGAACTATGACAGCTATTCTTTCTGTGTGACCACAGCCTTCCCAGAAGAACGGCTGCTGGTAGCTTTCCCTGATCATTTTACATATGCAGAAGACAGCGGCTATGACGGACATTTCATAGGCGGCAATAAATGGGTAGATCTTGAAGGAGAATATTCAGGATATACTATATATGAAAACAGTGCATTGGTATATTCAGAAGAAGAACGGACTGAATGGTGCTTTAACAGCATCGGCATCTTAAATACTATCTATGGGGTCCAAAGGATAGGCGTGATAGAATATCTTTCTGAAGAGATGGAGATAGGCGTCTGCCCTGTAGAGTCAGAGGCAGAATCCTTGATGTTCCTAGGAATGCTTGCTTTCTCTGTAGGCCTTATATTGATAGGCCTTGTAAAAAAGATAGGTTTTATCGGATTTTTCGGCTCTATCATGCTGATGATACTTTCTTGGTATATGTCAGGATGCGTCGAAAGCTTCGCATACGTGATGGCCTTGTTCAGCTTCGTCATGATCATATGGTTCGCGTTCATATCACCTTTAGGCTTTAAGAACGGTGTATACAGGAGATAAGATCTCTTTTTTCAGTAACAGTATCCAGTAACAGTATGAGTTTATGTTTTATATAACTCTAACTCTTGCTGAAAACTCTTACTCTAACTCTGGCTGTAGACTGTTACTGTGAAAGGAGGGCTGACAGCTGAAGTATGACTATCCGTATGTCTTCTTTCTCTTTTTTCGTCAGGCAGATATCCTTGTTCTTAGAAAGATATCTCTTCATCTCCCTGATATGGTCGTTCAGGTCATAGCCTGATAATACATGCCCTGCGGCAAACCTTTCTGCCTCTGGCTGAGACATGTCTTTTTCTATGACCTCCTTGATGACCTCTTTCTCTTTCTCCTTGTCTTTTCCTATGATCCGCATGATCCTTCCTGCCTTATAGCCGTCTATCTTGCCGTCTTCTATCAGCCTTCTTGTCTCAGGGCTGATATTCCGGATAGGTATGATGTTATACAATGAGCTCTCGCTGATCTTCAGCCTCTTGGCTATCTCAGGGTTATTCATCCCTGCCTCATGCAGCATCGTTATGACCTGCTCAAGCTCAAAGACGGTATATTTCTTGATAAAATGATCGTTCAACGCGCCAATCCCAAGCTTCCTTATTATCTCCTTAGATCTCATCATGGTCCCTCACAATCTTGCCAAACTCCATTTTTGATTATATCTATTTTTGCTTTTGAAATAGTTTTATAATTGCCATGACTTGTCTTTATCGTAGTGTAATTAAGTTCTATTCTTCTAAATATCTCCTTAATCTTTGCTTCGTGTTGTTTCTGTTGTTCAGAGAGTGCTAATCTAAATTGATGTGGTTGTAATACTTGACTCGAAATCTTACATTTACAACCATTTATCTTCATATGACATACATAACAAAAAGAATGTTTAAAAAACAATTCCTCTTCTTTAGCTGTCTGTTGTTTATCTACACCTAAATGCTTTCTTAACTCTTTTTCAGTATATATTTGTTGTTTGGTCATCTCCCCTCCAAAAACTCTTTTGGTATTTTCATAAAACAAAACCATTTAGTTACTGATGTTGCTTTTAAATTACTTGTATTTTTAAATAATGGTTTAACTGGTGCTAGTTTTATTACTTCTTTAAATGGTATTTCATTATTACTCCATTTAAATATCAAGGTGCCATAATCTTCTAAAACCCTCCAACACTCTTTAAATCCTTGTTTCATATCTTCTTGCCATGTTTCTTTATTTAAACAACCATATTTCTTTCTAAACATAGATGTTTTCCCTAATGTGCTTAAATGAGGGGGTTCAAACACTACAAGCTTAAAACTTTTATCTGGAAAATCCATTTTTCTAAAATCCATAATATAATCAGGATTTACTTCTAAATTTATATCATGACTTTTTTTCCCCATAAATCCTTTTTCTTCTTTTCTAATATCAATAAATATAGTATTGGGATGATTTTTATTATACCACATAGCTTTTCCACCACAACAAGCGTCTAATATAAACTTATTTTTTAGTTCCATTTCTTTCATCCTCTCCAAAAACTCTTTATTCACTTTCTCACCAGCTTGTCAAGTTGTTGTAATTCAAATATAAAACTCTCAACTAATAGATTATAAGTTGCTCTTTGTCTTTCCTGTAATGTGTATATCATTAATGTCACTTTATCTCGTATCTCTTTCAGCTTTGCTTCGTGTTGTTTCTGTTGTTCAGAGAGTGCTATGTTTACCCCCATTTTTGCTAAAGTTATATCTATCAAAAAATCATCATTCTGGTTATTATCAATATATTCATATCCTTTCTCTTTCGGTGTTTGTTCTTTGGTCATTTCAATTCCTTGCTAATAAAAACATTGAAGTGAAGTATTATGTTTTTCTTCATATTCCTTACAACACATCAACATACTTCCAGCTGATGAAGGTATGCATCCATCTTCTTTAATCAATCTAATCGCTTCCTCTGTTGGACATGGACAGCATCCACTCCCACTTCCACACATACAACAACCTTTATCATTACATCCGCTTATCAATAAACATAGCATAATGATTAATATTAAGTAAAAGAATGGATGTTCCCAAAATCGTATAGTATAATCTCTTCTTTTAAAATATCCATCTATCATCTTAATCCCTCCCAAACTTCTTGTCAAATCCCTTAACTTTCCAATATCCTATTATAATCAAAGCTGTTAATTCACTAAAAGGTATTTGAAAAAGTCCTTTATATTCCCATTCATGTAACCACATACCACAAGGTCTTTCTAATTCTACTACATTCATATACTCTTCACTAACTTGACATAATGCCCAATGTAATGATTTTGGAACTCCTTTTGGTATCATCTTAATCTTTCAATCTGATAAATCCTCTTTGCATAATGGTTGCAATATCTCTATTAATTTAGTATATGGATTCTCTTTACATAAATCCTCTATAGTCAGTTTCATCTCAATCCCTCACAATCTTGTCAAACTTTTCCTCATAGTCTTAAAAACATTAGCAAAAAAATCATTAATAATAAGATTAATGTTTTTGGATTAATCCACCAATAAATTAATAATGCTTTCTCCATCTCCTCATCTTTTAATTTCTTATGGTTAGTTTTAAAAGACTCTAAATACCCTCTTTCTTTCATCTCAATCCCTCACAATCTTGTCAAAATCTTTTTGTCTTGCTAATCTCAATTCCTTTATCTTCTCAAAAATCTCATATAGGCATCCTTCCGCTAAAAATACTTCTCCATCATCAAAAACATATTGTCTCCAACCAGTATGCCACTTAATATCACCTAAGTTATCATAAAGTTGTTTGTTATATTTATTATTCACTCTAAAAAACTTAGTCTTTTTCTTATCATCTGTACAATCTACAAACTCAAGCCATCTTTTCTTTGGTTCATATCGTATCTCCTTAATCTTTGCTTCGTGCTGTTTTTGGAGTTTGTCTAATCTAGGACTATAACCACATTCAATACAAACTACACCGTTAGGTGTTCCATAAAATTTATGTTTATGCTCTTTCGGTGTTATCTCTCTTATCTCTTTTATCTTTGCTTCGTGCTGTTTTTGGAGTTTGTCTAATCTAGGACTATAACCACATTCAATACAAACTACACCGTTAGGTGTTCCATAAAATTTATGTTTATGCTCTTTCGGTGTTATCTCTCTTATCTCTTTTATCTTTGCTTCGTGCTGTTTTTGGAGTTTGTCTAATCTAGGACTATAACCACATTCAATACAAACTACACCGTTAGGTGTTCCATAAAATTTATGTTTATGCTCTTTCGGTGTTTGTTCTTTCATTTCAATCCCTCACACTTCTCCTTTAGATAATCCTTATCTGTGACGTAATCATAATACTTCTTCATACACTCTTTACTATGAACTCCATGGCTTAGCCTGTAGTTCTCAAAGTGCTTTTCCAGTTCCTTCTCATGCATGTAACCTTTAGGAGTCTCTACCATCCCACACGCACACACGCTAAATATCTGTTCAAGTGTCATCTTGCCACACTATCCCTTTCCTTTCGGTCTCATTGACTATAAGTATCTTTCCACATTCAAGATGTCTATTTTCTCCAAACCCATCATGATACTTTCCATAGTAGTAATATCCTGTATCATTGTCTAAAGATTCGCAGATGTTTCCTAACATAATATCATTATCACATCCTAGTGTACAGCCAAAAAATATTCCGCCTATAAAGATTGATAAAAGAATCCAAAATAATACATCATCATCCATCTTTACCATCCTCCAGTTCCTTGTTCTCTTCTTCTATAGCCTTATTAAGAAGATCGTCTATCT
>Ga0209986_10002275_pt1 | contig 17731 bp, 21 predicted proteins | sample BlataG_FD_183168 | JGI IMG/M metagenome (GOLD analysis project Ga0209986, IMG submission 183168) | Deep subsurface microbial communities from Black Sea to uncover new lineages of life (NeLLi) - Black_00105 metaG (SPAdes) (version 2) | ecosystem: Environmental > Aquatic > Marine > Oceanic >...
TAATAGTTTCTGGTTATATTGGTGACCACGGTGTAGCATTGCTGTCCTTCAGGGAAGGATTTGGGTTTGATACCGAATTAAAATCAGATATAACACCTTTAAACAGGCTGATTCATGAGGTATTAGAAGTTGGCGGTGTGGTAGCGATGAAAGACCCTACGAGAGGTGGACTGGCAAATTCACTCAACGAATTCAGTGAGAAATCGAAAGTTGGCATCCTGATAGAAGAGGAAAGAATTCCTGTAAGAGAATCGGTTCGAAATGCTTGCGAGATGCTGGGGATAGACCCTTTGGAAGTAGGAAATGAAGGAAAAGTGGTTATGGGCGTGGTGAAGGAAAAAGCAGAAGATGTGCTTGACGCACTGAGGAGAACCGAAAAGGGAAAAGATGCAGAGATAATTGGTTCTGTGACGGAAGAGATGAAAGGAGTGGTGATGAAGACACGGGTTGGCGGCATGAGGATTGTGGAGGCTCCAATCGGTGATCCCGTGCCGAGGATATGCTGATGCGATATTTGCGTGTTCGCTTTAGGGATGAGAATATTTATATACCAATGTGAGCAATATGGTTTTAATCTCAAGAAAGGAGGTAAAGATTATGGCAACTAAATTTGAACGGATAGAGATAGAACTTCCTCAAGATATAATGTTTGCGATGAGAGGGTTACAAAAAGCCGAAGATATAAAAAGGAAGCTAAAAATAGCTCTTGCTATTGTTCTACTTCAGGAGAAGACTATATCACTTGGAAAGGCAACGGAATTAGCAGAAATGAGTAGAGTAAGGTTTATAGAACTTTTAAAGAAATATGGCATACCGGCTTATGAATATAGGGAGAAAGATTTTGAAAAAGACCAACAAATGATAGCAAAGATGGGGCGATGAAAAGTCTTCGGGTAGTAGCGGACAGCAGTTGTCTTATCGGGCTGGCACAGATTAAACAATTTGACTTGCTGAAGGAATTATTTTAGTTGCAACTCAAATCCCGAACTTTTCAAAACAATCTCTTTTATACTCGCTGCAAAATCGCTTTCTAATAATTTTTTTACATCGCCTATCGAATCCTCAATTTTTTTGTCGAACCATATCTCACCCAAAATAGGCATGTCTTTTAGCTCCTCTTTCACCAACCTCGAATCCCCCATTTTCATGTTTTCGATGACGCCAATAATTGGCACGTTCAACTCCGTAAGCATTTTTATTACCTTCTTCACCGTTTCCAATGCCACTTTTGATGAAGTGGTCATCACCAGGAATTCCGCGCTTTTCATCCACCTTATTACGTCCATCATCGCGTCTCCTACGCCGGGTGGCATATCAACAATCAGAAAATCCAGTGAACCCCATCTGGTTATGGCAAGCAATTCCAGCATCGCATTAGAAATATCAATACCTCTGAGCGGAGCGGGATTATCACCCGTGAAATAAACAATGCTCATAAATTTTACGTGCTGAACCTCAGGCGGAACGATTCCTTTCTCTTCCTTCGGATACACACCTTCTATTCCTAATATCACGTGCGTAGAGGGCGCTGATAAATCCAAATCCAACAGCCCAACCCGGTAACCCATTTTCGACAAAGTCAATGCAAGCACAGAAGCGGTTAAACTCTTACCAATCCCGCCTTTTCCGCCTGACACTGCGATTAATCTCTTTATTCCAGCCAATCTTTTGTCAATGATGTTTAATCTCGGATCCATCGCCATCTTGATTTACCCTTTCTAAAAAGTTTCAATTGATAATTCTGTCAAACGCTTGCGAAAGCGATTCGATGTTTGCACTGCCGTAGCTCATTCTAACGCATCCTCTGCCCTGGGAGCCGAATGCGCTTCCCGGAACGACGCCCACACCCTTTCCAAGCAGCTCATCTGCCAGTTCGAGGTCATCAGCGCCATTGAAATACGGAAATACGTAGAATGCGCCATCAGGCTTGACGCATATCACGTCCATCTCGCCGATACGCTTCATTACGTAGTCTCTCCTTCCCTTTAATTCTTCGCACATCTTCTCAGAAGCCTTCTTTGCTTCATCCGAGAATGCCGCTAATGCACCGTATTGTGCGAAGGACGTGCAGCAGGAGAGTGACTGCTGATGGATGATGTCTATCTTTGCAATGACTTCACGGTCAGCGCAGGCGCAGTATCCGAGGCGCCATCCGGTCATACTGTAGGTCTTGCTGAACGCATTCACGGTTATCACATTCTCGTATTCACTGGCTGGACTGTAATGTTTGCCCTCGTAGATGAGTTTTTCATATACCTCATCGGATATCACGAACATCTCTTTTTCAACGCACACGTCCATTATCTTTTTGATGGTTCTTTCAGGGATAACCGCTCCTGTGGGGTTGCCTGGCGAATTAAGGATGAGCAGTTTCGCATTTGTCTCTTCTAACTGGTTCATAAAATCCGCCCCCGGAATAAAGCCTTCTTCGGGGTTTAAGGTAAGCCATTCAACTTCTGCGTTAGCCAACTTGATCTGGGCTTCATAACTTACCCATGAGGGGTTCTGGATTGCGACTACATCGCCTTTACCAGCTAAAGCCATGACGATGCAGTAGATTATCTGTTTTCCGCCACCAGAAACGAGAATCTTATCCTCGTCGAGGTCTGCAACGTTGTTCTCCGCCTCCAGTTTCTCTGCTATTGCTTTCCTGAGCTCCGGTATGCCCCTGGAGGGCGTATAATGGACCTTACCCGCATCCAACGCCTTCTTTGCCGCCTCCTTGATTACCTGTGGTGTGTCAAAGTCCGGTCTGCCTATGGTTAAGTTTATCACGCCCGGCTTCTTCGCCGCGGCATCGTATTTGAAAGTTGCCGACGGCTTCACTTCCAATACACGGTCTGCAAAAACTCTTTCTTTTAACATGGTTTTAAACCTCCTTTTTTCATAAAACGTCACGGTTGCACCGACATAACCCCCCGTGCTTGATTCGGATACTTCGCAATGAACTTCATCTCGTCCTCGGTCACGGGCTTCTGTGTGTGAACGTTCGCATACCGCACGAGCTCTAATATCTCTCGTGCTTCCTTATCATCGTGGAATTTCAGCTCATATTTCCCTGCCACGTTCTTGAACCCCTTTATTCCCGAATATTCGCCGGTTGTTATAAGCCTGCCGGTCTCAATCTGCTCGATATGCCCCCTGCCGACCTCGGTATAATGATACAGTTCATAATTTCTGCTGTCCTTCAGTGCACCATCGGCGTGTATCCCGGATTCATGAGCGAAGGCGTTATCGCCTACCGCAGGCTGGTTCACTGGAATAGGGACTCTAAAAGAAAGAGAAGCGTAATTGCATATCCGCCACGCATGGCTTAAATCTAAATGCTGTAAATAGTATTTGTTTTCAAAACCACTTGCTTTCCTTATCGCAAGGATTGTAGCAATCAGGTCTGCATTTCCGGCTCGCTCGCCCATTCCATTCACTGTCGTGTTGATGTATGCGTCAACACCAGCATCTATTGCTGCTTTGGCTCCTGCAACTGAGCAAGCAACCGCCATGCCCAAATCGTTATGGCAGTGCAGTTCGATGGGAATCTTCACCGCCTCTGCAAGCGCTTTTACTCGCTCATACATTGTGAACGGATCGTCGTATCCGAGTGTGTCGCAGTATCGTATCCGGTCTGCGCCATGCTGTTTTGCAGCTTCGGCAAATTCAATCAACCGTTCGAGTTCTGTCCTTGATGCGTCTTCTGCATTTGCTCCAATGCTCTCTACATCGTGTTCTCTGGCTGCATCAACCGCTTCGCACATCATATTTATTATATCCGCCCAACTGAATTTGCCACTGAATTTACCTTCTATCATCTGCCTGGATGTTGATATACTCAAATTAACGTGCTTTAGCTCTGGCACCAATCGAAAAGCCTCTTCTACATCCGCCTTTATCGCTCTCAACCACCCGCCGAGCTGAATGCGCTTCATTGCTCCTATCTCCGCCAACTCCAGATTGGCCTTCAAATAGTTCGTCTCGTGTTTCGTTACTGGAAAACCAAACTCACTCTGGAAGACCCCCATCTCATCCAGGTAAAGGTTCAGTATAGTCTTCTCTAACTTCGCTAATCCCAATCTCGACGTCTGCACACCATCCCGGTTCGTGACGTCAATTATGTATATCGTGTTCTTCACCATTTTTGATACACACCCCTTTTTTCACTATTACGAATACGTCTATAAATACATATGCACTAAAATATTACAAATTTTTTGACATTTTTAAAAAGGAAAAGTTTTATACATGCAAATGTTAAATGTGGAGGTAAAGATAACGAAAAAGCGAACTCGATAGACATAGGAAGTGGCGGTATCAGAATGCCAAGGCGGACGTTCTCCTCGTGACTGGAAACCCGAACTCGCTCTGGAAAACCCCCACCTCATCCAGGTAAAGGTTCAGCATCGTCTTCTCTAACTTCGCTAATCCCAATCTCGACGTCTGCACACCATCCCGGTTCGTGACGTCAATTATGTATATCGTGTTCTTCACCATTTTTGATACACCTCTCTTTGACGAGGAACTGCTTTTGGATTATGCAAAATCCGCAGTTGAGGTCTCCCCTGAATATCCGATGTTGATTGATATATTTCTTGAGCACGCCATAGAGGTGGAAGTGGATGCGATTGCGGATGGCACTGGTGTATACATTGCTGCGATAATGGAACATATAGAGCTTGCCGGTGTTCATTCCGGGGACAGTACATGCGTGATTCCACCACGCAACATCTCGGAGGAAAATGTAGCAGTGATAGAGGAATATACGAAGAAGATAGCGGGTTCGCTACACGTCATTGGACTTATGAACATTCAATATGCGATTGCGGATGGGAAGGTCTATGTACTGGAAGCAAATCCCCGTGCTTCACGAACCGTCCCTTATGTAAGTAAGGTTACAGGCGTCCCGATAGCAAAGATAGCAACGAAGGTGATGCTGGGCAGGAAGTTGAGGGATATGGTCAGCGCAGATAGAAGAGAGACGCCTTATTTTGGTGTAAAGGAAGCGGTATTTTCTTTTGATAAGTTTCCGGATGTTGACCCTGTTCTGGGTCCTGAGATGAGATCAACAGGGGAGGTGATGGGTATCGCACCTTCATTTGGACTGGCGTTTTACAAGGCTGAAGAAGCTGCGAGCATGAAATTACCTGCTGAAGGAACAGTCCTGATTTCAGTTGCGGATAAAGACAAGGATGAAATCGTAGAAGTGGCGGACAGGCTGGATAAGTTAGGATTCAAGATACTTGCGACAAAAGGGACGAAGGCTTTTCTGGAAAAGAATGGCATAAAGTGTGAATTGGCACTGAAGTTGCACGAAGGTCGTCCTGATGTAATTGATGATATTCTCAACAGGCGGATACAGATGATAATTAATACGCCAATAGGGCGGGAAAGCAAAGTTGAGGATAGCTATATCAGGAAAGCCGCTATCCAGCACAAAATCCCTTATATCACCACAATTGCTGCCGCTATGGCAACAGTCGCCGGAATAGAGGCGGTGATGTGCGGGGATGTGGAAGTGAAGGCTATTCAGGAATATCATGAGGAGGTGGAAGTATGAGTAAAGTGATAATCATCATGGGCTCGAAGGGAGATGTAGAGCATGCGAGGAAGATATCTTCAATTATAAATAAATTCGGTGTGGAATGCGTTTTAAGGGTGGCTTCAGCGCATAAAGTGCCTCTAAAGGTCTTAGAGATAATCAAAGAATATGATGCCGGGGATGTTGTTTTTATCACGATAGCCGGAAGGAGCAATGCCTTAAGCGGTTTTGTAGATGCAAATACCACAAAGCCTGTCATCGCCTGCCCGCCGTACAACGATAAATTTGCCGGTGCGGACATTTTCTCCAGCCTCAGAATGCCCTCAGGGGTTTGTCCTATGGTGGTCTTAGAGCCTGGCCAGGCTGCCCAGGCTGCTCTTAAAATCCTCGGCGTTAAAGATAAACAATTAGAAGAAAAGATAAGAGAGGAACAGGAAAGGAGGAAAATGGAGATAGAAGAGGCGGATAAGGAGATGTAACATGGGCAGCGTAAAAGACCTGGTAGTTATTGAGAAAACGGAAAAAAACAAAACAGGAAAGGCTCAATTTGTCTTCTCTGACAGATATTCTGTATTTGATTGGGGGAGATGCCAGATCAGATTCAGGATAAAGGAGCTGCTCTCTGCGTAACCACAGCCTACTTCTTCGAGAAATTAGAAGAGGTGGGAATAAGGACACATTACCAGGGATTAGTGGAAGAAGACGAAGTCAAGAGATTATCAGGGTTAAAAAAGCCACAATCGGGCATGGAGATTAAACTATTGAGGGTTTTAAAGCCGAACATTAGAGAAAATACTTATGACTATTCCATTTACAGGGAAGAGAAAGATAATTTTCTCATTCCTCTCGAAATAATCTATCGTAACTCTCTGCCCGAAGGCTCAAGTGTTTTCAAGCGATTAAAAGAAGGATAAAGTAGGGTGGAAAAAGTTAGTGGAAAATAAACCGCCGTCGCTGCCGCCTGCTCTTAAAGATTCGGTCTCTATGCTTTATAAAGCCAGTTGCAACGAAATAACCGGAAGAATTTGGTTTACAGATGTACCTTCGGTAAAAGAAATATTGAAAGAGATAAGGGAGTTGGAAATCCTAAATCCTAAGCACCAAATCATAAACAATACCAAAATCCCAAAAGAAAGGTTTGTTTAATTTTTGGGTTTAGATATTGGAGTTTGTTTAGGATTTCGAGTTTCGTGCTTAGAATTTATACCACAAGATATTGAGCAATTATGGTGTAAGTAATATATTTGCAACCGCAATTAATTGTATGGATGAGGGTGCTATTTGTAACGGACTTGCATGGAAGCAAGTGGAAATATGAGCGGCTATTCGAAGTAGCAAAAGACTTCCGGGCAAATGTAGTCATCAATGGTGCTGATATGCTACCCGAGAGCAATGAACCATTTAGACAGGGCGAATTCATTACCGACTACCTTGACAATCACTTTGCACGATTCAACTCTGCCGGGATCTATTATCTCTGCTACCTGGGAAACGATGACCTTAGAATCTTCGATAAACTGTTTGAGGAAACTTGTAATAAGTATTCCTTCGTAGTCTGCCTCGCACAACGCAAATGTGAGGTTGGAGGTTATAAATTCGTAGGTATGAACTGGGTAGTTGACTATCCGTTCCGGCTCAAGGACAGATGTAGAATGGACACGGATGACTATATATTCCAGGGGCAGTTCGGAAAAGGACTGTTATCTACACCAAATGGATGGCAAGAAATAGATGACTGGTTTGCCCATGCAAAAACACTCCCAACCATAGAGGAGGAACTTAATCGATTGGTACGCCCCAGGGATATGGCAAAGAGCGTGTATGTAATCCACATGCCCCCGTACAGGCTGGGATTGGATAAATGTTATGACGGTGCAGAAGCAGGGTCAAAGGCGATTTACAACTTTTTGGAGAAATATCAGCCAAAGCTCTCGCTACATGGTCATATCCATGAGTCTCCCGAAGTTACAGGACGATGGTATGCAAAACTCGGTAGGACGATATGCATTCAACCTGGTCAACTTAATGAGTTCACCTATGTCACGATTGATTTGTCCACTATGAAGTTTGATAGAATCAAGGAGCAATACGTCACATAACAGCGGGTTTGCGGTTCGCTTCACTCGCCCAAATGCCTCTCGCACTTCGTAAACACGCAAAACGTTAGACGAAATGCTCACTTCGGGACGTAAATATAAAAACTATGAAACAATTATTATGTAGAAAAGAGGGAATAAAAAAAGCGGCAAAAATTATTAAAAGTGGTGGATTAGTGGCATTTCCTACTGAAACGGTCTATGGACTTGGAGCGGATGCATTTAATCCACGTGCAGTAGCGAGAATTTTTGAAGTAAAGAATAGACCACGTTTTGACCCGATAATAGTGCACATAGCTGATTTCTCTGAAACAGAACGGTTATGGTCTTATATAGATAAAAGAGCGGAGAAACTCATGGAAAGGTTCTGGCCAGGACCCATTACCTTAGCGTTACCAAAATCTGATATTGTACCTGATATTGTAACTGCGGGTCTTTCAACCGTTGCAGTGCGCATGCCTTCGCATCCGGTAGCTTTGAACCTTATAAAAGAGGCAGGGACGCCGATAGCAGCACCCAGTGCAAATCCGTTCGGCTACTTGAGCCCGACATCCGCAGAACATGTTCGAGAGCAACTCGGGGACAAGATTGAGTTTGTACTGGATGGTGGCAGGTGTCCGGTTGGTGTAGAATCCACGGTGCTCTCCCTTGCCGGGAAGAAACCGCTTCTTCTCAGACCCGGTGGGATTGCTATCGAGGATATAGAAAATGTAATAGGTAAGGTGGAGATTGCTCCTCCTACTTCTGCCAGACCACAATCACCAGGGCAATTACCCAGGCACTATTCACCTCGAACCCATATTAAACTTCTTACGGGAAAGAGCGAAAGGGAAGGTAAAAAAGTGGGGCTTTTCGCTTTCACTCCTCCCTCGCAAAAAGAAGATTACGAAGTGGTGGAGGTTCTTTCCTCCACCGGCGATTTGGTAGAAGCAGCCGCTAATCTGTTCTCATCTCTGCACAGGCTGGATAGAGCAGGGTTGGAGGTTATATATGCGGAACCTGTGCCTGAGGTTGGTCTGGGAAGGGCTATTATGGATAGGCTTCGTAAGGCTGCGGGCAGTAGTTAGTGCCAAAAGTGGAACGCCGAAATCCTTTTTATATACGAAAATCATTCCTGGAAGACATTTTTGATTTCGATTAACTAAAATCCATAACCCATCGCATCGCACCCAAAAGAACGAGAAAGGCGCCTTCAACTCTTGTTAGCTTCCAGCCTGTTCGCATAAACAAAATAACGATGAAAATCATACCCACGAGCATATACAGACTTCCTGTTGCGGCTTGGTCGATGTGTAAAGGTATGAGCATGCCTGCCAGACCAAGCACGCCGACCAAATTGAAAATGTCACTCCCTATGAGGTTGCCAGCGGCTATACTATAACGCTTCTTCAGAGACGCCACTAATGATGTTACAAATTCAGGCGCAGAAGTCCCGGCTGCAACGATTGTCACACCGATTACCCATTCCGAGATGCCAATGGTTAGTGCAATCTCTCTCGCCGATTCTACCAGCAAATGAGAACCGCCAATGACCATAGCGAGCCCTGCGATTAAGAATAGAATATCTTTTCTCGAACCCTTTACAACAGGACTCTCCTCCACGATTTCGGTTTCCCTTCTCCAGAAAAGATAGCCAATGTATAAGAACAAAAATAAGAACAGAGTAGCGCCTTCAATTTGTGTCAGCTTCAGGTCTCTGAAGAGAAACAGGAGTAAAAGGGTCATCGTAAGGAGGAATAGCCCGTCACGATAAACGAGTTTTTTGGTTATTTTGAGTTCGTGGACAATCGCAACTCCACCTAAAATGAAGCCGAGATTGAAAATGTTCGAGCCAACGATATTACCAACGGAAATATTTGGACAGCCTTTGAGTGCTGCAAGAACGGTAACCGCAAACTCTGGAGCGGAAGTGCCCATAGCCACAACGGTAAGACCAATCACGAGGTCTGAAACTCCTATCAAACGTGCAATTCTCGACGCAGAATCTACTAACCAGTGGGCACCTAAAAACAATGCCACCATAGAAAGCCCGATGAAGATAATCTCTGATATCATTCTTTTATTCTTCGTTTCTTTCCCTGTGTCATAATACTTTAATAAAAGTAAATCAAATAAAATACCGGTGTTTAAGGTGATTACAAAAGAAGAGATAAAAGAGGTTTTGGGAGAATACAACCTGAAAAAGGCGACCATAGGCGTCCTGGGGTCACATTCCGCCCTGGATATATGCCGGGGAGCAAAGGACCTGGGCTTCAGAACGCTGGTAGTATGCCAGAAGGGCAGGGAGAAGACCTATGACCACTATTACCGGACGTGCAGTTCTATGGTGATTGTGGACCAGACCTTAATCCTGGATAAATTCTCAGATATAACCGTGGAAAGGGTGCTGAGGCAGATGCGAGAAAATAACGTTATTTTCATCCCTCACCGCTCCTTTGAGGTATACGTTGGCTTCGACCGAATCGAGGATGAATTTCTTATACGCACCGATGACCACCTCACCAAAATGTCTTGATAGAATTTTCAGATATTATTCCGATTTCGTCGTAGGGAAACAAAATAGACCATTTAAGGAAGGAGACATAACAATCACAGAATGGATTGGCGAATTCAAACCCGAAAGAATTAATCGTCGAAATTTATCTTATCGTAGGTGTGGGTTCAGCTCCTTTCAGGGGTAGGATTAGGCGAACCTTTTCAGAAAAGTTTATAATGCTACGTATAAATTAAAAGAGGAGATAGAAAGGAGAGGAATCTTCCGCTAACCTGACCCTTTTATATAATCTATCAAAACTCCTCTTCCCTGGATTACCTCAAAGTCGGGACTCTTACAAGAAGGACATCTGACATAAACGTGGGCGACCTCAGGTGCAAAATGGACCGCTTCATACTCCCCCTCACCTAACCCAGTCGCACTAAAAGCCCATTCGTTTCCACAAACACGACATTTAAAAATAGCTCTTTCTATATCCATTTCTATCTTCATATTTGTTAACAACGATGCATCTTGAAGTTTTGCAATTTCATTCAACGCAAATTCAAATATCTCGGTGTCCATTTGCTGCAATTCGCCTATTTTTATCTTTAATTTTGTAACCTCTTCCAGCCCTTCTTTTTTCGATTCCGCTATTACGGTTGCGATTACCGCTTCCGCTAATGCCCACTCGTGCATTTTTTTCACTAATTCTTTTTGGTTATGTTAATGTGACATATTAAATACCGCTTATATTAGCAATTTTTTTATTATTATAGACGGAAAGAATCACGTGGTCGAACTCGGACCGCTTGCGAGAATGTGGGTGACAGCGAAGGCGGGACTCGTTCCCGAATCCACGGGAAAGAGCATAAAATTCGAACTACCGGCAGCCGTTATCCCTGGGTTCAAGTATTCGGAGAAGATGGAATTCGAGTGGAAGATTCCCGAGAAGCCAAATGCCGTGGAACGGATTAGAGCCCGGGCATATTATCAGGCATACTCGGCATCTTGCGTGCTGAAACTTGTAATGAATGCTTTAGAACTGCTGAAGGCGGGCAAGACTGACGTGTGGACACATTACGAAAAACCCCGAGAAGGCATAGGCTTTGGTGCCATTGAAGCTATGCGTGGCGCTTGCTCGCACTGGTGCGTGATGAAGAAAGGCGTCATCCATAACTATCAATATCAAGCACCAACAACCTGGAACGCATCTTGCAGAGACCCTGAAGAAAAGCCCGGACCATACGAAGAAGCGCTTCTTCAGACGCCAATCACCGAAGCCGGCGGGTCTGAGGAGTGGAAAGGCATTGACATCGTTAGAACCATAAGGAGCTTCGACCCATGTCTGGGATGTGCAGTCCACGTTCATATAGGCAAGCAAATAGTAAAACACGAGTTACTTCCGTTCTCGATACCGCTGTAGTTCCTCAAAAATAAGCTCAACTGCACTCTGGACTCCCGCTTCAACTTCACGTGTCAGTGATTCACCCAGCTTGATTTCCAGGATTTCGCAACCAATAATAATTGTTCTCGGAGGTAGGGTGCCAATTGCCTTAGCGAAGCGAAGGAGCTCTTCTAACAGGATCTCGTGAACACTGAGGGTGAAGGAGCTCATTGCTTCTCCGGGCTTTAGCTCCTCCACCTGCTCTGCTTTTATTTCGGTGCGATAGATCGTTCCGGGCTTCCCTCCTTTCTCGACAGCATCAACAAAGATAGCGAACTCATAGTCATTAAGGTCCGGTGCCAGCGTCACGCCACAAAGACCGGCATCCCTTGCTTCAACGTCCTCAGGTAGGTTCCTCGCCATCAGCGTCTCGATAACTCTTGGACCGAAGCCGTCGTCCCCCATGTACTTGTTCCCAATACCTGCTACGAGAATCTTTGACATCTTAGTTTTTTATCACTCACCATACCGGAACGTTATATTACAACTACCCTCCTTCGAGACCATGCAGGCTCCAACAGGATGCTGAGGCGTGCAAGCCTTACCGAACAAAGGGCATTCATCTGGATAAACGAGCCCCCTCAGGATTTCGCCGCATCTACAGCCTTCCGGCTCTTTATAATCAATATCCAAAGTGCTTAACTCATCCTCGTATCGTTTCCTCGCATCATAGTCCTCGAATTCCCCTCGTAATTTAAGTCCACTGCCTGGTATAACAGGAAAACCTCTCCAACTACATTCAATAGGTTCAAAAACTTCTTTCATTATTCGTTTTGCTTTCTCATTTCCCTCTGCCTTCACAACCCTTTTATACTCGTTCTCTACCCTCGCTTCACCCCGGATTATCTGCATTGCAAGCATGTAAATCCCGATTAGCACGTCCAGTGGTTCGAAGCCTGCAATAACCTGCGGGATTTTATACCGCTTCGATATAAATTCATAAGCTCTTTCTCCTATTATTGTGGATACGTGACCAGGATTTATGAACCCGTCTATCTTCATCTCGCCCATTTTTATCAATGCTTCCATCGCCGGCGGGATTAGTCTGTGCGCACTCAGTATAGAAAAATTCCCCGGGGGATTGTTTAAAATTACAGATGCAGCCGTTGGTGCTGTCGTTTCAAACCCGATGGAAAAGAAGACAACGTCCTTATTTGTTTTTTCCGCTATGGAAATGCTGTCCGTTATGCTATAAACCATCCTTACGTCAAACCCTTCTGCCTTCACGTCTGCCAATGAGAGTCTTTCGCCGGGAACCCTGAACATATCACCAAACGTAGCAACCACTTTTCCCTTCTTCGCTAAAATAATCGCTTCTTCTATCTCCTTTGCGGTTGTCACACAAACCGGACACCCCGGTCCTGGTCTCACCTCTATCCCAGCTTCTTTTAACATCGAATTCAACCCGAACTTTACCAACGTATCTTGATGCGTGCCGCAAACGTGCATTAATCGCAAATTGAGATTCAAGTCTTTCAATTTTTCCTGTATTTGCTTTGCTAACTCCTCGTTTCGATATCTGAACATTTTTCAAGCAGCTCCTTCCACAACTCAAGCGTCTCTTCCGCCTCGTGCTCATCCATTATCTCTATTGCAAAACCCGCATGAACCATTACGTAATCGCCTATTTTAGCATCTACCAGTGATATGTCAATCTCACGAGAAAGACCACCGAAATCAGCCTTCGCCTTTGCTCTTGCGCCTTCTTTGCCTTTGCTAATCATCACCACTTTTGCAGGTATTGCTAAACACATGTTTAAATCAAATTCTTAATTTTTACACTTAAACTTTTCTGAGGATTACAAGAAGTCAGAGCAGAAGTCAGAATTCTATTCTCTATTTTCTGATTTCTGGTCTTGTGTTAATCTCGTGGTTTTTTCGTCTCAACTATACAAATACTACGCATCATCCCCATATTCCTTTTCACAGTACTCTTCAAATAGTTCTGCCCATTTTACAAGAACATTATCAGCGCTGTCTAATCTAAAACTCGTTCTATCCGAGTATATTCGATATACTTCTTTCCCCTCCTCTCCATAAGAGCCGTCTTCACCCCAGATACATGCAGAGATAAACCAATCGAACTCATGCAGGGTTCTATGTTGAAGATTAGCGACGCATCGTAATACCGCACATCTATGCAGTATCTCTTCTAAATTCCTCTCTTTCTTCATCTTCTCTCTCCCAACTATCTATATTTTATCTGAATATTTGCAGTGGTATTTATAAATGAAAAAACAATTGTATGATAGGGAATCATTAATCAAAGCGGTTAAAAATTACTGCGAGGAGAATGGCATAAAATTGGGCACAAAAGTTCATGAGATGGAAAAATGACGCAGCTAAAGATAATAGTTGAGAAGCACCCAGACGGATACGTAGCATATCCTTTAGGATTGAAGGGCGTGGTAGTTGGCGAGGGGGATACATACGAGAAGGCATTAGAAGATGTAAAATCTGCCATCAAATTCCACATAGAGACATTTAGAGAAGAAATCGTTGAAACAGAAGAAATCATGGAAACTTTCGTCGCAGAGGTAGTAGTGTAAATGAAATTCCCGAGAGATGCCCCAAAGCGAAAAGTCATAAAAGCACTCGAAACTCTCGGATTCAAAATTGTTAGTAATCTCCACCACTTTCGCAGGTATTGCCAAACACATCTTATCTTAACCTTTATCCCCGTTTCTTAAATGCCCACCCACAACATTTTGCCCAATCGAAATCCCTTCATCACCATTCGGTATCTTATCATGCGTTAAAAACCGTAACCCCTTCTTTTTTACCAACTCTTCTGACATTCTAACAATTGGCACGTCATACGAGACACCACGGGGAGTTAGTGTTGAGAACACCCCACTCGATGCTCTGTCTTTGAACGCTCTGCCGTAAAGTATAGAAACGAAAAAAGGAGGTGTATGGGAAAAGACATGAAATTAGGAGACATAAAAATAGGACCGAGATTGTTCGCGGGCTTTGCAGTCGTGCTGGTATTGACGGCAGCGCTGGGAATAGTTGCATTGATAAATATAGGCACCATGCAAGAGCAAAACGAGATGATGGACAAAGCGGCTGAGGCACAAGCGGGTATGATAACGGTCAGGCAACAGGAAAAGAACTATATAATGAGGGAAGACCAGGCAAGCATTGACAAAGTAGCTGAAAACCTTGCCGGAGTGAAAAATGCAGCAGCAGCAGACATGGCAATAATTGACCAAATCACGACACCAATTCCGGTGTACGAGAGCGCCTTTGCTGATCTACAGAGATTTACAAACGCCAAAAACGAATTTTTGGCAAGTGTCGAACAGGATGGCAGGGATATAGAGAGTGCGATAAAAGCCAGTTCCGCCGACCAGGCGACCAAAGATGCACTGATAATCCAGTTGCTAACCATCAGACGAGCGGAAAAGAATTTCGTATTGCGTGAGGACGACCAATACGTTACACAGGTATCGGATGGGATAAGCAGCTTGAAGGCGGACGTTGATGTAGCGGCGATGACGGGTGCGGACAAGAGTGCAATCAAAACCGCAGCAGATACGTATCAGAAGGATTTCTCTGCGGCAGTGAGCACGGTGGCGGACGTTAACGAGCTCCCGTCCACGGATGGTCCATTGGTGGAATCAGCACGTGGTCTAACTGAGGCGGCTGCCACGCTATACGAGAGTGCAGAAGCGCAAGCAGCAAAGGCAGCGGAAACAGCCACTATGTATATACTGGCATTTATTATCGCTGCGATTGGATCGGGCGTAGGGATTGCCTTTTTTATCACCAGATCAATCACCAAGCCGATTAACCAACTGGTGGACGATGCGGATGAGCTTGCGAAGGGGAACCTGTCCCACGAGGTCACGGTATCAGAGAACAAGGACGAGTTAGGCACGTTGACTACTGCGTTTAGCAGGGTGGCTGGTGCCATCCAGAAATTCGCAGGTGAGTTAGACGTTCTTAACAAGGCGGCAGCAGAAGGTAAACTGGATACGAGAGGAGACCCGGAGAAGTTTGAAGGCGATTTCGCAAAGCTCGTCACGGGTGTGAACGACACGCTGGATGGCGTAATAGGACCATTGAACGTAGCCGCGGAATATGTAGATAGGATTTCAAAGGGAGACATCCCGGAGGAGATAACGGACGAATATAAAGGCGACTTCAACGAAATCAAGAACAACCTGAATGGCGCAATCTATGCGATTAGCGGCTTGGTAGCCGAAGCGGGAATGCTTGCGGAAGCCGCAGTCGAAGGAAAGCTTGACACGCGTGGTGACGCCAGTAAGTTCGGAGGCGACTTTGCAAAAATCGTGCAAGGCGTTAACGATACGCTGGATGGCGTAATAGGACCGCTGAACGTGGCGGCGGAATACGTGGACCGGATTTCAAAGGGCGACATCCCGGAAGAGATAACGGACGAATACAAAGGTGACTTCAACGAGATCAAGAACAACCTGAACGATGCAATCAAAGCAGTTAACGGCCTGGTAGCCGAAGCAAATATGCTTGCTGAGGGCGCAATCGAAGGCAAGCTTGACACACGTGGTGATGCCGGTAAGTTCGAGGGCGACTTTGCAAAGATAGTGCAGGGAGTAAACAACATGGTAGATGCCGTGGTAGCACCGGTCCGGGAGGTAACGCGACTGTGTGACGCATTTGCCGAAGGGAATCTTTCAGAGCGGATAAAAATAGAAGCAAAGGGAGAGTTCCTGGAACTGACTGAGACCTTAAATAATTTCGGGGATACCTTACAAACGATTATCAATGACGTCAGCAACGTGGCACAGAACATGGCAGCAGGGGACTTGACCGCTGCTTTCACCGCCGAGACACCGGGCGAATTCAATGCGATACGAGACAACCTCAACCAGGCTACCGATAATTTATCGGATTTGGTCGCAGAGCTGAAAGGCACGGTGCAGAACGTTACATCAATAGGCAAAGAATCTGCTTCTTCAGTCCAGCAGGTGAATTCCGGTATGCAGCAGATTTCGTCAGCATCGCAGCAAATAGCAAAGGGCTCACAGGAAACTTCGAGCACGGTAAACGAAGCGGCAAAGGAGGTTAAGGAGACGAACGCAGTGTTACAGCAGGTGCAGTCGAATGCCGAGGAAGCAAATAAGTTCGCGGTGGAGAGTGCGGAAAGCGCAAAAGAGATGAGTGAAATGGCTATGAAATCGTCAGAAGGAATGAAGGAAATACAGGAGGCTATCGGTGACACCGTGACTATAATAAAAAGCCTGGGCAGTTCGTTAGAGGAAGTAGGAACGACTACCGAAGTGATAGAGGGAATCGCAGAGCAAACGAATCTGCTTGCTTTGAATGCCGCAATCGAAGCAGCACGTGCCGGAGAACACGGACGGGGCTTTGCCGTCGTTGCCGAAGAAGTGCGGAAACTTGCAGAGAACTCGAAGCAGTCCACCGGAGACATTGATACAATGATAAAGAAATTGCAAGAGGAGATGGAGAAAGTAATAAAAGCCACGGACAGTGTCACGCAGCGTGCCGAGGTAGGTCGCGAAGACCTCGAGAAAGCAGTAGCGAGTGTAGAAAAAACCGCAGGCATGATTGATGACATCAAGAATAGGATGGAGCAAATTACAGAGGGTGCGAAAAAAGGTGCGGAAAGCATAGAAAAAGTATCGAAGGGCGTGGACGAGATTGCCAGTTCTTCAGAGCAGGCGGCATCGTCATCAGAAGAAAGCACTTCTGCCGTAGAACAGCAAACGGCAGCCGCGGAACAACTCAGCAGTGGCATCCAGAAACTTTCGGAGATTTCTGACCAGGCAGCAGAGATGATTGCGAAATTCAGATTGAAGGTGGGCGAAGGCAAGAAACAGGAAACTGCAAGCTCTGCAATAGGAGAATAGGCAATAGGGATTGGGATTTAGTTCCTTGTCCCTATTGGCTATTCGCTATTTTAGGAGGAGGTGAGAATAAAAATGGAAATGGGAATAGAAAAGGAAAAAGAAGAAGGAAGTGGAGTGAACCAGCAACAATTAGTGGTCTTCAAGCTCGGCGGCGAGGAATTCGGCGTTGACATCATGCAAGTGCGAGAGATAATAAGAAAAATCGTGGTTGAGGTGGACAAAAATACAGTCGGGATGGCTGTTGACGCCGTGACAGAGGTGACGTATCTCTCAGAAAGCGATATAGACGAGGTGCCAGCACTGGTAAAAGAGAACATAGGGACGGAG
>Ga0209986_10002277_pt1 | contig 17726 bp, 17 predicted proteins | sample BlataG_FD_183168 | JGI IMG/M metagenome (GOLD analysis project Ga0209986, IMG submission 183168) | Deep subsurface microbial communities from Black Sea to uncover new lineages of life (NeLLi) - Black_00105 metaG (SPAdes) (version 2) | ecosystem: Environmental > Aquatic > Marine > Oceanic >...
GTATAACCCCAAAAGCAAAAACAGAACGGTGCAATTAGAGAAGACACACGGGATTTTTATGCAGTTCCGTGACAGGAAAACAATAGTCGGTATCGTGAGAAATGCTGAAAGAGAAGGATGCGAAATCGAGATCACCCGTTTAGAAGACTTGCCTGCCTTCTATCACCGTATAGATATGTCAACGACCATTATTATTGGCTGCTCGGGGACAAAAAATCTTGGTGCCCGAATGGTTACACGCAGAGGTTATGAGACGAAATACAATTATGAGACAGGAAACGGGAATGCTGGCGATATAGCAGCGGGTTATGTAGATGCGGGAAACAGGGTGTGGGAGCTCAGCAAGGCAATTGTACGTGATATTGTGTCAAAATACCCGGGTTCGTTAAGCGACACCGAAAAACGAGTGGCGGGACGCGTGGTTTTTGCCAATGCCGACCCTTCGTTTCTGGACTTGCTTGTATTTAATCACCATCCAGTTGAGATGGGGATACAGTGCATAAAAGAGGGTAAAACAATCATTACGGACATTGAAATGGTAAAAGCAGGCATCAACAAAAAATACAGGAAAAATGTAGCGTGTTTCGTGAATGCGCCAAAATCAATGGAGATAGCGAAAAGGGAAGGGCTCACGAGAACTGCTGCGGGAATCCGGCTTGCAAAGGAAAAGGGACTCATTCAGGGTAACGTCGTAGTTATTGGGAACGCACCTTCAGCATGTCAGGAGATTTGTGCGCTTGCTGTCGAGGAAGAAGGCGTAGGCGTAAAGCCCGCTCTTATCGTTGCTACTCCTGTGGGGTTTGTCAATGCAGCGGAGATGAAGGAGAAGATATTGGCTATGGATATTCCTTGCATTGTGATAAGGGGATCAAGAGGGGGGACTCCTTCGGCAGTGGCGATTATCAATGAGCTTGTGGAACTTGGCAGCGAATAAAGTCATTCCCGTAACAAATTCCAATTAATAAACCACGAGATTTCACGAGATTAACACAAGAAATACACAAAATTTATATATATCCACATTAGATAAATAAAAGAAACACAAAAGAAAGTATGTTATGAATAAAAGAAAAACAATTGGCAAGACTATTGCGTTTTTAGTTGCAGGTTTGATGCTTGTTTCGATATTTGGTGTGCTGCCAAACATCGTTAATGCCGCTGCTAACCTCAGCGTGGGCGATACCGTAGAAGTATTCAATACCGGTAGTGAAGGTTTACTTGTTCTTGATGCGCCCTGTGGTGAGACAAGTGGAGGGAAATTTGACGGGGATGCCGGTGTAATCTTAGAAGGACAGGAATACTGCTATGGATACAACAGATGGCTCATACGCTGGAGCGATGACAGCCTTGAGGGATGGTCTGCGGAAGACTGGCTGAGGAAGAAGGACATCGCACCATCCACAAAGCTCAGTGTCGGCGATAGAGTAAAAGTCTATAACACTGGTGATTCTGGCTTAGTTGTTCGAACTGACCCGCCAGAACTTGCTTACAAGACGAAAGTATCTGATGGCAAAGAGGGAACGGTTAAGGATGGACCGTTCTATGGAGTTCCTGAGGGAAAGGCAGGATTTTACCATTTTTGGAAGGTCGATTACGGTGATGACACCGTAGGCTGGTCGGCAGAGGATTGGTTAGTTTCAGTTGAGGTGGTAGATACAACACCACCAACTATCACAATCTCTTCCCCTTCAAGCGGGCAAACCTTCACCACTCCAACAATCACCATTAGCGGCACTGCGTCAGACAATGTAGCGGTAAGCAAAGTAGAAGTTAGGGTTGGCTCTGGAAACTGGCAGACCGCATCAGGAACAACCTCTTGGAGTGTTCAAGTAACACTGCGTTCAGGTTCAAATACGATCTACGCTGAAGCAACGGACACATCCGGAAATCCAAAAGAGACATCAGTAGCAGTGGTTTATAATCCACCTCACCGAGTTCCAACAGTTAACGACCCAGAAGTTAATTACCATCCAGATGGAACACCAAACTTCAATGACGATTCAGAACAGATGATCTTAGCGAGAGCAATTTTTGGAGAAGCACGTGGTGAGTCTAAAGAAGGTAAAATCGGAGTAGGAGGGGTAATTAGAAATAGAGTAGGTAATCCAAGGTGGTGGGGAGATAGCTATCATACAGTTATTTTAAAACCAGCCCAATTCAGTGCTTTTAATCCCACTGATGTGAATTACCAATTTGTTGTTAAGCCGTTGCATACAAATAATCCGGCAGATAAAAATGCTTGGTATGAGAGTTATAAAATAGCTGGGCAAATATTAAACAATGAATTAGATGACCCAACAAAAGGAGCTGACCATTTTTATAGCATAGATATTGCTCCTCCTTCTTGGGCTGATGAGGAAAAATTCACAGTTCAAATTGGTAAACATAGATTCTATCGTTTAGAACTATCGCCACCAGAAGAAACCCCACACCCTGAAGAACCAGAAGAAACTCCTCAACCCAAAGAACCAAAACAAAATCCAATTCAAGAAGTAATAGAGAAAATACAGGAAAATATACCCCCAATTCAAACAGTAATAGAAAAGATACAGGGTATAATTAACAAAATCCGTAGCTTGCTCGGATTTTAGTTTTACCACTATAAATATTTCACAGCACCAACAGCAACCCGTATCGCATTCTCTACCGCAGTGTTTGCCTTATTTTCGTATTCCTTGTCTCCGTACACATGCTCCTTTGTTACTATATTCCCGACAACACCCAAAACCGCACCTGCCTTTAACCCTCTTAACCTCGCAACTGTGAAAACCGCGGCACATTCCATCTCAAAGCTCAAAACGCCTAACTTCCGGTATCTCTTTACTATTCTCTCGAAGTCGGGTGCGCCATAAAAGGCGTCGTTTGTCCTTATCATCCCCACATGAAATCCTATGCCCTTCTCTTCTTTCACTTTCACTTCTTCCGCTGATTTTACCAGTGCACTCGTTACTTCGGAATTCGCAACTGCTGGATATTCCGCGCCTACATATTCCTTTGTAGTCCCATCATCCCTGACCGTAGCTTCTGGTATTATCACATCGCCAAGTTCGATACCCTCTTGAATTGCACCCGTAGTCCCTACTCTTATGAACGTCTTAACACCGCAATTCGCAAGCTCTTCCACCACAATCGCCGCAGAAGGACATCCTATCCCCGTGGAAGTTACGCAAACATTCTTCCCTTCTATATCGCCTTTATACGTAACGAATTCCCTCTGTTCCGTTACCTTCTCGTAAGATGAAAAATTCTTTGCAATCTCAAAAGCCCTCTCTGGCGCACCCGGTAGAAAGGCGATTTCTGCTTCTATTTCCTCTTTCTCTATGTTTATGTGCGGCTGTATGCCGTTAAAATATCTTTCTACCATTTCTTCTTCTTTTATTCTAACCTGTATTGAAGATACCTAATAAGATGAGGATACCAATCATAATAATAGTGCAGTTAATTAAAAACCCTTTATGAGAAAAAACTTTTTCCAGAATCCTATTGTGACGGAACCTAACTTTAAAGCGTTCCCCTGCATTCCGTAGCATTACTGCAAGGATAATAGTAGAAACTGTTCCGCAAAGAATTCCAACCAAAAAACCCCATCTACCAACTCCCCATGTATTTAATAGTGGAAGTTGCAATAATGAGGAATTGAAAATTATGTCATCGCTGGAATTTGATAAGTATGCGCTAAAGGAGGCTAAGCCAAGTGACAGAAACGTAATGCAACCAGAGTGTTTATTGGTTTCTTCAGCATATTCTCCATGCTTGATTAGTTTTACTATGCCCCACAAACCAAAGCATATAGGAATTGTTCCGAAAAGGTGAGAATAATCACGGAGGATTGAAGATATAGTATAGTCCACACTAAGGGAAATTCCAAGCATCAGGAGTACACTTAGGAGAGTACCTATTGAGATGGCTAATGTCTGAGATCGGATATGTCCCTTTATCACGAAAGTCAAGACGATAAGAAAGTCATCAATGCCCGTCGCCCACCACGCAGCAAAGCCAATTGCGAGCCCCAACAATTCTTGCACCATGTTTTCTTACTTAAACTATTGCGCTTTAATGTATTCCTTCCGTAATGTTAGAAGATTTTTTTTTATCCCCGGTAATTTTTCTTCTTTGCTTCCTACGGTTTTAACATTGTTTTCATTGAGAAACTCTACAATAAGTCGTATAGTTTCCTTATCAGATATCCTTTTTTTCTTAGCTTCTTGTAAAAGTATTTGTAACTCTTCATCTATGAGATCTCCATCTATTGTCATCAATTTTAATTCTTTAAGTAATTCTCTCTTATTTCGCCTTCTTTCATATTTAATCATATCAATAAGCGGCGGGAAATCAAGATTGAAAGAGATATTGTATTTTTCTAAAACCTCCTTCACAGAGTTTAACTCTTCTGTAAGTTTTTCCTTAACTCTTTTTACAACATCTACTGGATACTCATACTTTACAATCAGTTGAACTATTATTTTTTTCTCCTTATGATTTATAGAAATGCTGTCTAACACCTCATGTTTCCAATACTCTACATACTGTTTCTCTAGGATTCCTGGTACTTCCATATATGGCTCGGGAGGGAGCCTATCTTCACGAGCATCTAAGGCATCTGCAAGTCTTAATAAAGCTCCGAGAAGACGCAAATAAACATTTCCCGAGTTCTCAGGGAGTTCTTTTATCTTTTCAGGGTCACCACCGTGTGCTTTACAGATTTCTCCCAATAAATATGCCTCTGTTTCGCTTTGAATTCCCATCTTACTCCAATTTTCACTTAGATCTTCAGCAGTTCTTTCAGGGTGTGTTTCCCGTACACGCTCACAAACTTCGCTATTATCAAAGTCTTCCCCCTCTCTCATTAACATCCCTGAATCGTGGCACCAAGCTGCAGCATATAAAATAAAATACTCGTATTCCGTTAATCTTCCATTGTCTTTTTTTAATGAGATATCGTCAAGTAAATTGTTTAATAACTTTAAAACCGCTTTAGAATGAGCTGGTCCATGATCGTTATAATATCTAAAAAGACCTTGAGAATGTATTCGTGGAAGTATTCTCTCACAATGTTCTCTTATTTTTTCCGCTCTATCTTTTAATCTTTGATTTTCTATCTTATTTAAAATGTCATCCATTTATCTTTCCTCATTAGCATTTGATAAAGTATATTAAAATTTGAATTGTGATACGTTATATATACATTATATATATCTCTTGTACTTAAATAAAAGAGGTGAATGGTGAATGAACATCAAAATAGTATCAGGGAAAAGCGAAGGAAAAACATTAGTAAGCGCATTTGACTTAGCTCTTGCAAAGGCAGGCATCAACAACTATAACCTCCAATATTTGTCTTCCATAATCCCAAAAGGCGCTGAGGTTATCGAAGTGGATAAATACGATAACCCTGAAAGAAAAGTCGGAGATATCGTTAACGTTGTAATTGCCAAAAAATCCAGTGACGAACCCAAAAAGTGGATATCATGCGGAATTGCATGGCTTCAAGCGGAGGAGGGTGGCATACTTGTCGAAGAAAGTTGTGAAGGTAGGGCAAAAGAAGTAGAAAAGTTATTAAGAGAAGGGGCGGAAGATATGATGAGCATCAGGGACTGGAACTGGAACACAGAAATAAAAATGAAGACAATGGAGCATAAAGTAGAAAATAAGGCTTGCGTGGTTGTAGCTGCGGTCTATGGCTATTAAAAGCTAAAAATTATCCTTTATAAGTGGTTCCACTTTTTCTTTTACTTCTTCGTCTCGCGCAAAAAACTTTATTGTTCTGTTTCTTTCTCGCTCTATTTCCCATACCGCTGTACTGAACCCCGGGTGTTTATCGCTTAGTTCAACGCCTTCTTCCGTAGCTATTCGTAGCCAGAAACTGGGCTCTTTTGGACTATCCTTAAAAGGAATAGTTACAAGTAGGTTATGTTCACCTATTCTACTTTTGGAAATTATTTCCTCAATCTTCTCTTCTATCTCCTTCCTATGCATCTTTACAGGAACTTTAGTGCTCTGTAAAGGAATATAGGGTTCTCTTCTAATCAACCGCAGAAAAAGGTCTCTCACATCTTTATCATCACTTGCCCTTAGACAATGAAGTAACTCATCATCCGTGTAAAACACGATTTCGTCTTTCTCTACCTCATCATTTTCTATTGCAATTGATACCGCTTCATTCAATATTGCTTCGTACGCACGCACCGAAGGTTTATCAAGTGCAACCATCCAAATCAATTCTTTAGCATAAAGTAGATATAAAACGTGAGGAATTCCATCTTCCTTTATTCTCGTTGGACTGGCATCCCCGGGAAGTAACACAATATTTTCTAAAAAGGCATGTATATTAAAATCCGCTAATTTTATCCCCATATATTTGGAATCTCTACAATAGTGGTCTAATCTATCCAAATCTATCTTGCTATCAATCAAATCTTTCACAGGAATAAACTCTTCTGAAAACTCCCTCTCAAATTCGTCATCTGATAAAGATATCAGCCCACGAATAAATTTTTTATCAAGACTATATTCATCCAAAATAGCAGTTATTGTCTTTGATTCTCCAGCTTTTTCTTCTGCAAGCTTTGCAAAACGCCCTTCACCCGTAACAAGCTCGCCGGAAAATTGTTTATCACTGAAACCTATATACTTGTTTTGTTCTAAAACGTGAGAAAAAGGTCCATGACCGGAATCATGCACTAATAACGCAATGAGAAACTCAAATACCTTATCGTGAGCATATAGCCAATCTTTTAGCTTTCGATAAATACCTTCCTCAACTTTTACTTTCACACTTTCTAATGCATACGTGCCGATAAACCAGCAACCCAGTGAATGCGCAAACCTGTTACTCATAGCAGATGGGAATTCAATAAAATTCAAGCCCGCTTGTCTTAGAAAGAGCAAACGTGACATCTCATAAGTATCCAGCAAGTCTTTAAAAACTGGTGTGGGGTCTCTTTTGAATATCTCCTCCGTTGGGTCTATCTTTACTATTTCTCGCTCAAAATTTATCGTTTCATATAGCGGGTCATAAAAAGAGAGTTCTTTAGTCATTTTAATCGCTTCCAATAATCGAAGTTATAATTTCATTATAACCTTTAAGGAGTTCTTCATGCTGTCTCAGACTCTCTGCCTCTTTCTTGTTCATGTCATCTAACACCACAATTCTATCCGCCCACCGCAGTTCCTTATTCTCTCTTATTACTATTGCATTATAGTCCTCTGTGAATTCGTTTAAGATACGCTCATCGAGAATAGGAAGGTCAGAAGGAATGTCATTTATCACAGTATAATAATCCAACTTTTTATTATCTCGCTGAAGCCCTTTTTGTATTGTTTTTATCGCTTTTAACATCCCTGCTGTTCCAACAATGTGTTGCTTAGTGAATCTTGTAGAAACAAAAATCTTGTCTGATTTAGGCAGAAGCACTGCGGACTCTCTCGCATAGCCGCTCCTCGCATCTACCAAAATGTGATTAACTTTTAATCTCTCGTATATTTTCTCAAATAAAGGTTTAAGAAGGTCTGTCATCCCATCTATTACCGCACCAAATCCTCTCACTCCCGATACGCGTGGGGTTGGAAATACGTATAATTTACCTTTTAATCCTGCATTTTCCATCGTTTTTCCGTATTCCCCCTCACTAAATTCAACACACATTTCTTCCACGATTACTTGCATACCTTTAAAATAATCAGTTATAAATTTAGCTGGCAAGCATTTATCCACTCCCAACACGATGTCTAAGCCTGGAGCATTGATATCCAGATCTACACATGCTACATTATATCCTTTCTGTGCGAGAAGAACTGCAGTGTTAGCCATAGTAGTTGTTCTTCCAGTTCCACCTTTATAGGAATAAAAGGAAATGACGCTCATAATTTATTTCTCCTATTTCTTCTTTTCTTCTCTCTTACTTGCCGCTCCTTCTAATGCTATCCTCACCCATTCACCCTGTTCGCCACCTAATTTGGTGGTTACCTCTATTAAGGCATCCACTAAGTTATCAATTCTCCCGTTCATTGTATCAAGTTTAGCTATTATTGCTTCTTGATCTGCTTTACTTACCATTTCTATTAAACTGTCAATCTTTTCGTTTATCAAACTCACATCTACCGGTGGTGACAAAAACTCCTTATATTCAAGCAACGCTTCGATAATCCGCTCAGTCATGTAAATGGAGAAATTATCCTTTTCATCCGTCCATAGTCCATCCTTGAGAGAGATATCATTTAATTTATAAAACATCTTTTCTAATGTTTTATTGATCTTCTCGTATAGGGGAATTCCAGTCTCATATTCTATCGTTGATTCTTTAAATGCACCTCCTATTTTAGATAATGCCGATATGCCTATTATCAATACGGACTCATCTTCCCATTCAATCTCAATAGAATCTCCTCTTTTATTTGTAGCACGGGGATAATGGCTTTTCTTTTTTAAAAAATCTCTCGGTGCGTTATCCCATCTTTTTATGATTTTTTTTATTGCTCTTTCCACAATTTCAGGATGGGTTTTATCTACTTCTAAATTGGTTAAAGTATCAAGTCCATAAAGATTATAAATAACATGAGGAGAAGGAGCGAAATCATCGCTGTTCCATAGTTCTCCTTGTTGTTCTTCTGCAAACGCTGTTAACCATTCTTTGACTTCGGGTACTATATTTGTAAACTCTTTAATTCTTTCGAGAGTTTCGCCGGTGGCAAAGGATTCGAGAGTTCTAATTTCAGATAAACATTCTATTGCTGACCATGTTGAATAGATATGAGTAACTTTGGGTTTATTAAAACCAGACCAGCCTTTATCAGGTATATGATTATCTACCAGCCATTTTATAGATTTTTCGATTAATTCGGTTAGCATTTTGTCTGCTTCAGCCACTTTAAGTTGTGTCAGGATGCTTTTGGCATGAATTGATGCCGTTAGTGTATATGAAACAGCGTCAATGAACTCTGGCGGTTCGACTTCGCTTGTGATTAGATCCTTATAACTCTCATATGGCGTTGGGATAAATCCTTTTTCGTTTACAGTTTTATACACACCTTCAATACTTTTTTTCAGTGTCTCCGTGGGTAGATACTTCAAAAGCTCTTTTGGTTTGGCAAGATGAGGGATTAAAAAAGCTTCCAACCCCTCACACTTATTTTGCAGTCCCTCTCCATACGAATCATCGCTCCAAAATTCCTTGCCTTTTCTCTCATTCTCTTCCAACCTGTCCTTAAACGCACTTAACGTCTCTTCAATTCTCTTCTTTATTATTTCTTTGTTTGCTACCATTCAAGCACCTCCTATATTAAAGAATACGCTACATAGTCCAAACCTGAACCCATCTCATAAGAGAGGAATAAAGATATTTCATCACCTTTTTTCACGCTTATGCCTCTTGGACTATCTTTGTCAAGTGTCAATGGGAAGACCAATGGTGGGTTAAACCATGCGCTTGGTTTCATTAATGTGTTTTCATCAGCATAAACGTAAGTCCTGAGTCTAAAACCATTGACAAACCCATCTTTAACAATTTCTAATTCAATTTCCTTATCTACAATAGTTGGATTAATTTCATCAAATCGTATAGAATGAAAAGACTCTTGATTGCTTGGTATCTCTTTTACATGCCTAGCACCGTATTCTTCATGGTAAGGGATGCTAAAATGGTAACCGTAAAAGTTATAATCAGAATTAACAAGCTCAATTTTTGTCACTGCTTTTATGGGAATGACTTTCACATCGGACTTGAGAAGATGTTCCACAGCATGATTCATTACCGGGACTTGAAACTCAGCTATTAGTGCGGTATCCAGCATTTCGCAAATAACAACATCCACCCTCTCGTCTAATTCCACTGTTCTTGCGTCTGCCTCTATAAACTCAATTTTATCCCCGACTGGAGAATGACTGACAATATTTTTTGCGGCTTCGATCAAAAACGGGTCAATTTCAACAGCATAAACCTTCTTTGCCTTTTCTGCGGCAAATAATGACAGTATTCCTGTGCCAGTTCCAAGGTCTGCTACGACATCAGTTTCATTAACAGTATTCATTATAGCACTTTTTAGCCCTTCTACCCTCGCTGCATCGCATAATAGGTTATAGTGAAAAATTGGCGGAATATACGGCCCAAAAAGAAAACTCCTCCAGGTAAAATCCTGCTTGACTTTGGGTATCTTTCTTGTTTTTGGTATAAAATAGATTCTTTCGCCAATCTCCAGATACATATCGCTTTGTATAAGACCACTTTGTATCAATTGTCTCAAAGCTCTGTCCACTTTTCTCAAGTTCATCTGACAACCTTTTACTATTTCTGATACCGTTTTCCCCCCTTCTTCTAAGAGATAAAAATAGATTTTTCTTAAATGAAAAGGCAACGAAAGCGCATTTTCGATGAATGTAGTGTAAGGCACACTCGCTTCTTTCTTTTTCTGCACTTCTTTTTTAACCTGCTCAGTTATATCTTCTAAAGAACCTTGAACACCCTTCTTTATTCTATCCAGCGATTCCATCAGGATATCTTCATAATCGTATTCGGTCATCCTCTCTACATCTGCACTTGCCATATTCGTTTTAACCTCATTCTAACCTAATATTCTTTTCTTATTTATACCCCTATTTACCTCTCTTCACTCCTTCTCGCACCGTGCGCGCCTATCGCATCCGCGATACCTTTAAAAGCAAGCCCGGAGACAAAAGGAGTGAACAAATCCGTTGCTGTAAACGTATATGCTTGTGGCGGTATAGTTGGAAAACCAATTAAGAAAGGGGCGAAGAAATACGATGCAGTAAACGATATATCAGGATTTGTTACCGCGAAAGCGAAGAGACCGCAAATACCACCGATGATGGCACCTAAACCCACACCCAAACGTATCCCTTCTTTTGTTTTATGCGCATAAGCGATAACTCCGTTATTCTGGATGAGGTCATGTATGATACCACCAAATGCCGCGACAGCGACCCAGGCTAACCAAACGCAATCGTAGAGATATGAAATCAAGAAGAAGATAGGGACGCCCATCAAGAAAGTATAAGTGATTCCTTTAACGTATTTCCTTTCCTTTTCCCTCTCTTTTATTACCGTCATGCCCTTTCGCCTTCCCCTTTCCCTTCCCCCTTCTCGCTTACTATACTTACATTCTATTGGTTAAAAATAACCATATTTAAATCTTTTCTTCTTCTGCCCTGCTTTTGTTTATTTTAAATACATACGATTTAAATAATCTAACCATGTCAGAAATAATTGAGTGCATATATGAGGGGGGAGTACTTAAACCCGCGAAAAAGGTAGATTTGAAAGAGAAGGCAAAGGTTAGGGTTACAATCAAACCGGGAGTGGATCTCGAAGATTTTGTCATGGCAAAATTGCCAGAGGAGAAAATAAGGGAACTTGAGGAGAGGTTTGAAAGTGAGGATATTTATTGACACCTCTGCGTTCATCCGGCACTTTTACGGTATAGAGGATGCAATCAAGCTTTTAGATTTCGCAGTGAACGAAAATGAAGCTGTTATCTCTCAGAACGTCATCGAAGAAACTTTCTTCAAACTTTTATACCTGGAAACCGAAAGAATTTTTGGTAAGACGGGTAAATTCGTAGTCAAAGAAAAGTTCAGGAAACACACCAAAGAATACAAAAAAGTCCGCAAATACATGAGAGAATTCGTGATGTCAAGTATCCGAAACGGTATCATAGGCTTAGTTGAGATAAACGAGGAGATTATCCGCGATTCTGTGGAAATAGCTTTTGATTATACCTTGCTTCCCAATGATGCCTTAATAGCTGCTGTATGCAAATATCACGGAATAATGAAGATTATCACCTTTGACTCAGATTTCGAGAGCGTGGAGTTCATCGAAATCATTGGCTAGACAAATTAGAATGCTTTTTCTAAATTGCTACCTCCATGACTCAAGTCTTCTCATCGCTTCATCATCTGGGATTTTAGAGTATCCTCTGTGTTCAATATCAAAAGTACGATATGCAATATCCGCTAAAACATCTCTACCATTTAATTTAACCCAAGCGCAGGCGTGATTTACTTCTTTATTTTGAAAGTCCCTATCCACATGCACATAACCGGCTTTTAATCCCACGATTCTTGCTAATGTGATGTATAGATATGACATCTCACCACAGACACCTTCTTTTGTCGTCCATACTTCTATGCTGTCCCGGTATCCCACTATTCCCCTTTTTTCATCGCCATAGTGTATTAGCAATTTAAGGTGATAGAATAAATGTTTTGCTTTCTCTTCGTCAGATGGGTAATCTTTTGTCACTGCTCTTGCAACTTCAACCATCTCCACTGTGATTTTAAATGGTATGCCGACGGCAGCTGTTGGCTCCAGTACGCTAATTACGTAGTCATCAGAAAGTTTTTGAATATCTCCGAATAAGTCCGTGATGGAGGTAGGGATAGGGGTAGGAATCGGGGTTGTTGAAACCTGTTCTTCAATTTTTAGTTTTTTTTTTGCTCAACTCTCACAAATGGGTCTTCTTTGTCAGATATTGGAAATATATGGTGCATGTATCTTCCTGCTCCTTCTTCATTATACATCTTCCACAGTTTTTCAATATCTTTGGAATAGTCCCAACCCACGACCATTCTAATCAGAATCACCTTATGACTCAGCTCCTTTAATTCAGCTGTTGACTCCACTGGTATCCATTCTGTCTTCTCGCTAATTCGGGTATATCCTTCAGCTCCTAATGTCTGTCTTAGTTCATTTTCCAGGCCATCAGTAATATTGCCGCTTGAACTACAAATGTATACGCGATCAAACCTAAAGTTTCTATCATTATCCCCAAGTGTCCTTGCATCAACTAAAAATTGATCTTCTAATAAAGTTCGCCTAGCCAGCCCATACAACAAGTCTTGGTAGAGTGCAGCTCCTCCTTCTCCACCTCTTAAATGCACACATAGCCCGTTTAAAGAAAAATTTTCACCTGAAACTTTCCTGTATTCTAATGCCTTCTTAAGATCATCATAGTTTCCAAACCGAAAGGGTATTTGCAGAATATCTTCATTGGATGGTTGCTTTCGCAATTCCCCCTCGAGCCTCTCAATCTCCTCAGTGAGCCTTGTTTTTTCATTCTCGAGCGTTGTTTTTTCAGAATCTAACGCATCCAAAATGTTGGTCTGGACATGGTTGTTATAACGATTGTATTCTTGCAACAAATCTTCTTTTTTCTCCAATTCTCCTTTAAACTTTTTGATATCTCTTTCAGTATCTTTTAGAGATTTTTGCAGTAACTTTTTTTGATGTCGGGCAAAAAATAGAACATTAACTAGCTTTGTTGGGTCTAAATAAGTAGAAGGGGATTTCAGTGCTTTATCCATGAGAGTTATTGTATTTTCGTATATTTTCTTTCTTTTATACAAAGGTTCTTCTTGCTCACTTCCTGCGTCAATAGTTTGCATCTTCTTCTCCTCAGTGCTCCCAGTGCTCTCCTCCTGCTTACTACTTGCGGTCTTCTTTGGTACCGTAATCCACGAATACTTTATTATTCGACTTTCAGTTATTCCCATCTGCTCCTCGCCCAATTCTTTCTCTTTTAAATCGTTGATTCCGCCATTTATTTCAGTTATTTTTGTTTTATCACGTGATAAAAGGCTGCTAACGTAAGTTCTAATTTTTGCGACTTTTGGATTCCCTTCAATGTTCCATGCATCCTTTTTTTCATCCACGATTTCCTCAATTTTCTGAATATCTTTGCCTGAGTTCATGCAGATTTCAGTAATCGATTGACCATTATAATCATTTTTCCCTTCCTCTAAATCCTTTTTATCCTTTTCGTCAATATCAACTTGTTTTTCGATAATAGTAACTCTGTCTTGCTTTTCATTAAGCGCATCAATTTTTTCGATTTCCACATATAACGAACCGATAGAAAAAATAGCTATTGGTGGTACCCCATGTGTTGTTTGTATTTGCCGCAGTACCGCTAATAAATCTTGCTTATCAGAATGTGCTCTTACACCTGCACCAGCCGTTTCTGGTAAAATCATAATGCTAAGAAGCATATCAATCACAGCTTCGTCCAGTATTTCCCATGGTATGCCTCGCTTATTCCCTACTAAAATAATCAAATCGAAAAGATCCATGGGGATATTATCTAACTCACTGCGGAACAGGTAATAAGTTTCTTTTAAAGCAGCATAAGCATTGGGTATACACTGTGCCTCTACCATGCCTTTCTCAAGACCCGAAGGCAAGAAAAAAATCCCAAAACGATAGCCTGGTATATTACCGAGGGTATTCTTTAACTTCAGAGTTAAGGGGATAAATGAACCGCTGCCGGTTCCGCCTCCAAGAGTTGCTATTACGTATGTATCCAAAGCGGTGATGCCAGTTCTTAGTGCTGGTGGGATCAAGGAATTATCTTTGCTTGCCCCATGAATAACGTCTTCGCTAAAGAACTTATCTATAGTCTTAGTCCTAGCTCTTCTTTCAATTGTACCCTGGCTGACTAAAAATTTGGAGATTGGTCTGGTTCGTCCACAGCCACCCTCGCTCAGGTCTTTTATTTCGCGGGTTAAATTTCCAACAACCGATTGCTCTTGGGGTATCCATGGAAATTCCGAAAAAAATTCTTTTCTCATTTCATTCCCATCTTCAATAACTCGCTCTGGCAATCTAAGAAGCACTGCATGGTCAGCATCGATGTTTTTTCCAAGATCTTTGGAACTTGCATCCAAACCAAAATGTATTACCTGCTCCCTCCCTATCTTGTACTGCGCAAGTTTTTTATGTGCTTTGTCGACAATTTGTGTGCCTGTTCCACCCAAACCTATTAATAAACCTGGTCTTGCCATTTTTTTCCTCCTTTTATTTTCCCAATTTTTCTCTTTCCAATTCTTTTATTTTCTTTTCTAATTCTCTTCTTTTTTCTGTTAAATTACCAATAGTTTTAGTTAATTCAGTTTTATTTTCATTTAATTCTCTAAGCTTATCTTCATTATCTTCCTTACTTTTGCGGATGTTTTCATTATCTTCTTGTAGTTCATTAATTTTCTTATTATCTTTCCGCCAAATAGCTATTAGGGCAACAATAAAAATCAGTGCAAAAGCCGAGGCAATCTTTGTTTTAAGCCTCTCACTTTCTAATATATTTGCCATTTTCTTTTTTTCTTCTTCTAACATCTCCTCTGGTGTCACCAGCCCCTTCTCCACTAGCGGCTTATCCCTTGCTTGCGGACCATTTTTATCTATAAAGTATAAATCCAAGGTAGCTGCGCCAACATCCCCTCCCTTTAGGGGAAAAGCATCAAATACAAAAGTAATCTTCTGACCTTCTTCCATCTTTGGCACAATAAATTCAAACTTATCCTTTTCAATAAGCACAGGAGGATTAGTCCCAGGTTCCAAGCTTGTGTGAACGGGATGTTCAGAAGAGAAATAATCCAATAAAGCTTCTGCTTGCTCAAACTTTATATTCAGGTTCGTAGCGGAAAAGGATTTATCCATTCCAAGCATTGTTTCTAATGGGTCATTTTTCTTTCCCTTCGGCAAGTCTGCGATATAGTAGTATTCTCCTTTAGTTTCTTCTGCGATTTTTCTTAGCTCTACTTCATTTATCTCGTCCCTTTTACCCATGCCTATGGTGTAAATAGTGATACCTTCCTTAGCTGCCAGTTTAGCCTTTTCTATTGGATCTATCTCCTCATCATAGCATCCATCAGAAAAGACAACGATTATAGGAAGCGGTTTCTTATTGCTTCTTTCCTTTATATTTTTGGTCGCCTCTTCAATGCCCTCTCCAAGATTGGTATAAATGTCAGTAGCATACGCATCCTCTGCTTTCTTTCTCACTTCTTCTAAATCACGAGTTAAAGGCATTTCACTGGTTGCGTGCTTAGCGAAAGTCACCAAACTTACACGGATTTTTTCATAAGGGAAGGGTAAGAATTGTTCTGTAATTGTCTCTTTAGCGATATCTAATCGCGTTTTCTCATTGTATTTCTCTTCCATAGACTTTGAAATATCCAATAGAAGGATAATATCCATCGGATAATCTGAAGCGGGGGCAGTTTCAGAACCACCACCAATGGTTATTTCTGTATTTAACTTCTGTTCAGATAGCTCATAGGTAAATTCGGGCTCACTGACAATAACATCTGCGCTCACGGGGTAAATGCACATCGCCGCGAGAAATAGCGCGAGTACCGCGAAAGTGATTTTATGTTTTTTCATTTGCACCCGTTCTTAAATTTAAGGTAAGGTATATAAAAGCTTTTCGATTAATAATTATATAAGCGCAAAAAGTGAAAATAAAAACATGAAAAAGAGAGTGCTTCCTCTGGTAGAAATGGATTCCGGCGAAGTAGAATCAATTGATGACATTGCCTATGGGATACATTATCGAGTAAAAGGAGGCCTCCAAGTGGAATCTAATCTGCTGGAACTCGCAGAAGAAGTCGTGATGAAAGAATGAAGTAAAATCATGATTGACCCGGTATCAGGAACGGAATATTCAGAAGAAGTCATAAAAAAAGCACTGAAAACGAATAATATCGGCTTAATTAATGCCTTAATCGAGCAGATAAAAAAGGGCAGAGTGGTTCTGCTCGAAGACGGCAAGATTCTCAAGCGAGGATATACAACGGGCACCTGTGCCGCTGCTGCGTCAAAGGCTGCTGCTCTTCTGTTCGCGGGAAAAGAAGCGAAGAATGTGGAGATTACAACTCCGATTGGCGTAAAAGTCGAGATGAACATAGCGAGTTCGGATAAAGCCAATTGTACCGCCTGTGTTCGAGTAGATTCCGGCGATTACAAAGGTGATACATTCACAGGAATGCTAATCTGTGCGAAGGCGAGACGCTTTCCTGTTTTCTTCATAAGGGCGGGAAAGGGCATAGGAATAATAAAAAAACCTGGTCTTGGTAAAGTCGGTGCGCCAGATATATACCCGCACATTTTAATGAACATAGAAGCGAACGTGAAGGAAGTGCTGTCCGGTGGTGTAGAAATAGAGATTTTCGTGCCCGAAGGCGAGGAGATAGCGAAAAAAACCGTCCTTCCATCGGTGGGAATAGAAGGAGGAATACCTATTTTCGGTGCTACGGGATTCATTGAACCATACACCGATGGTGGTTATAAGCACGTTATTGACTTCCTCGTAAGCGATATAAAGGACGTTATCGGGGTAAGCACAGGTGCTATAAGTAAGAGATTCGCCATCGAAAAACTCGATTTCCCGGAGAATAGGATCATCATTGCCGGTAATTTCGTGCTCTATGCGATGAAGCACTCAAAAGCAGAGAAGAAGGTGATATTCACGATGCCTGCGAAGATTTGCGATATGTTAGAGATTGATGCACGTGAACATTTCGATTTTGAATTCAGTAGTGTCGGGCAGCTCGTTGAACGGCTGAAGAAGACCGACTATGAACGCCTGAAGACGTTCTTCGCCACTCTTGCAGAAGATTTATCACGAAAAACTGATGCTGACGTTTATGTATTCGATAACAGTGGGGATATAATAGGGTGCTGTCTAAAAATGCAAAACAAAAAAAATTGATAATCGGACGCAGATGAACGCAGATAGTCAGGATTTTAAATTTAGAATAAGGTTTAATAGACGGAGGAGCTTATTAGAGGTTGAGTTTATAACAAACTGGGTTGGGAAATAGTTTTCTGCGTAAATCCGTGTAAATCTGCGTCCTAAATTAAATAGGTAGAAGTTATACTTTATATACAATGACAATTGAAAATTGCAAAGTTTTAAAATAGAAGAAAAGATATAAC
>Ga0209986_10002278_pt1 | contig 17714 bp, 16 predicted proteins | sample BlataG_FD_183168 | JGI IMG/M metagenome (GOLD analysis project Ga0209986, IMG submission 183168) | Deep subsurface microbial communities from Black Sea to uncover new lineages of life (NeLLi) - Black_00105 metaG (SPAdes) (version 2) | ecosystem: Environmental > Aquatic > Marine > Oceanic >...
ACACACACACCCCTTCACAACGTACATTACAATCACACTATACATGCCATTATAAAACACTAGTACTACATTTCATTCATTTATGTTCATTCATATAACCCCTACCAATTTATTTCACAGGTCTATTCAACCCCAAACTCGTGTCGTATCCCCTTTTTTATATTTTTCATTATCATTCACCATTTCAATTAAGCCAACAAGGCATCAAGTTCATCTTCCTCTTCCTCTTCCTTTGCCTCACTCTTAGCTTCATACCTCGCACCATCAGCAGCCAGTTTCTCAGCTGCTTCCTCCTTTGCATTCCTTCCATAAACATCAATACTGATATCCTGCTTAATATTATCATCATCAGTAACTATGTTTTCGACGTTCAACACACGCTTCTCTTCAATGCTAAAGTTATAACCTGTCTTCATCTGACCCAATGGGACAATGTCTAGCAAGTTATCAAGAGCATGGGGTCTTAACCAAGTCCTAGCGCATGCATCAGCTCTTGCAGCAAAGTTATCACAGTAGGTGGCTGTGGCAAAGTCGGGGGGGAGCTGGGACTTGTCGAGGGTGAGGGCGTCTTGAAGGGTGGTGCCGAATGCCTGTTTGAAGCAGGTTTTAGCTCCGTTGGCCATGGCTTCAATTTGGTTGGCTGAGATTGGTTCTATGACGAATCTATCTGTGAGTTTGCCATCATCACCCTTGGAAAAGCAGTGTGCTAGGCCGACGGTGAGGTAGGAATCCTGAGGAGTGAGCCAGGCGGAGCCGTAGCCTGATGACGGATTTGAGGCATGGACCCTGTGAGAACGGGAATTGTAGTATTTGGGTCTTGGTGTTGAGACTCTAGATGGCAGTCGCAAAGTGTTCTGCTTGCGGAAGGTTTGTGGGAAAGGAATTTTGTAGCAAGTAGTAATGCATCCTCTACACTCGGAGGAGCGCATAGCTCTCCCTGGTTTTTGAATTGAATTCATCATCATGCGTCGATTATCAGTGAATCAAATATCGGAACTCAACGGTTTAACTTGTCCAACATGCCCATTTTCTATCCCCGTCCGCGGTCGCAACCAGCAATCTTATCTGAAGACCTGATCTATGAGGGCAACGAGCATTGTCTATTCAATATTATATTGGTAGACACGTATATAGTATACAAATCTTGCAGCAATTCATCCACCCAAGTCGCCTATTCCCGTAATTCAAAGGGATTTATTATTGTGTTTTGAAAAGACGGGGGAAATATGCAGCATTCTCACACTCTTCTCAAATCACATAGTCCCAACAAAAAGATCAACTGCTCAAGATGCACTCGATCCTGCATCAGGAGCACCCGCACTTTGATCACTGCATCTTCCACCGACCCGCTCCTACTTCGCGTCGCCAGAGGAGAACAAGCAGAACGCACCCCTGTCTGGCTCATGAGGCAAGCTGGCCGCTACATGGCAGACTTTAGAAAGTTCTCAGATACCATCCCTTTCCGCGAGCGCTCTGAAACAGCCTCCATTGCCATTGAGCTCTCGCTACAGCCTTGGAATGCTTTTCAACCAGATGGCGTCATCATGTTTTCCGACATTCTTACCCCACTCCCAGCTCTGGGCATTGAATTTGATGTTATCAAAGGAAAGGGACCTAGAATTGATGCCCCTATTAGAGACATGGATGCAGTAAGGAGACTAAATCCTATGGAAGACCCTGCTTTGAAATTACCATTTGTCGGGGAGACGCTTCGTACACTCCGTCAAGAAGTAGACGGCCAGGCTACCTTGCTGGGATTCATTGGCACGCCCTGGACCTTGGCAGCATACACCATTGAAGGAAAGGCAGAGAGAAACTGCAGAGCTACTAAAACTATGATGATGAAGCAACCACAGATCTTGCACGCTCTTCTGGGTCATTTAACACACGCTCTAGCAGACTATGTTGTGTATCAGATTGATTCCGGGGCTCAAGTTGTACAATTATTCGATTCCTGGGCGCATCATCTCTCTCCAGACCAATTTGAAGAGTTTAGTCTGCCTTATGCAGAAAAGGTAATGGAATCAGTTCGTGCCAGAAGGCCCGGGGTGCCTCTCATATTCCACGCCAATGGTGGAGCGGGAAAACATGAGCTGTTGAAATTATCTACTGCTGATGTTATTGGTCTTGATTGGGAGTGTTCAATGAAAAATGCTAGGGCTGTTATTGGTAGTGATAGGACATTACAAGGAAATGTAGATCCAACGGTGTTGTTTGGAGATGAAAAGGTGATTACTGCTGCAGTTGAGAAGTGTTTAAAAGAGGCAGGTCCTAGGAGGCATATCTTGAATGTTGGACATGGTGTTATTGAGGGAACTCCAGAGGAATCTGTAGGGATATTCTGTGATTTGGCTAGAAAGTCAGCAAGCTTGTTTCAAACAGCTTAGAGTCAGTGGGAGATGGAGAGGAAGGTGTTGGTGTTGGGTTGGCAACAGTCTTCCTATGAAATATATACCGTTGCTTATAGCTGTAACAAGCCATTTGATATTGGTATAGACAAATAAATAGCTAGGTTTATGGATCAATTAACGAGTACAGAAGGATTAGTAGCTCTTTTAGAAAGAGATGTTCAGAATTTGCGGACTTCGATTGATAAACTGGTCGAAAGCAACCAGGAGTTGAAAAATGAAATCATGGAGGGTAAAGATGAAGATAGAGTATACCAAAACGCAATCGAAGTAAGTTTATGTCACTATAAACACAAACCAAACTAACATTTCAGTCACCGACCCATACTCATCACACACCACCACTCAACTAAACTTCCCCTCAGGATAACATTGTCACCATTGCGAAACAACGAGCTAGATTAGAGAAATTAGAAAAAGAATTAGCAGAGATCAAAAGCCATAGCATTGCAACTAAAAAGGATGTAGCTGTCAAAACACCAACAACCGATCAACCGATGCCAGATGCTAGCGACCAAAGTAAGAATAATAATAGTGCAGGTGTCTGGATGTAACAGTTAACCATGTTACGCGATTGGAACCATGTTACACATGGAAGGAGGACTACACACGGCAATCACAGCCTCCTGCGCATAGGGAAAACATGTTACAATTCAAGGTCTCATACTTCTTGTCATCATTCTCCCATTACCACCTCTATTACTCACGGTCACTTTCTTCTTCACCTTCATCTTTATCTTGTGTTCCACATCATACCCAGCCACCTGCTTCCTCTTCTTCCTCCCCCTACTACCCTCCCCTTCACTCCCTCTCCCCTTCTTCATCCTCCCTAGTCCACCCTTGATCCAACTTAATACGGCATTTAAATTTACATCTGTCACCTTCCTCCCCATATCGTCAGTTGACCTTCTCAACCCTCTACAGAATATCAACCATGAGTGTGAAACAAATGGGCCACATCCATGGAATGCGACTGCAGGATCAGACCAATCTTTGAATAAAAAAGCATCTGCCATAGTAGATATTGTCTTGTACCTATTGTCTTGGAGCCCAAACGGATGTATGAGTTGCATTAATGTGTCCTTGTTGTTGGGATCTGCCCAATGGGAAGGGTGGGGGAAAGTTGAGAGCATTTGGAACAAGGCATCTTGTAAAAGTTGGGAACCAGATGTTCTTGAGATAAGGCAACAGCATACTAAATGTTGGAAGGAATCAGTGGCAAAGTGTTCCTGGATGAGTTTTGTTGGAGAGATATGTGGAAGGGTAGTGATTGGCATTCTTTGGAAGACGTAGCTCTTCCAATTGGTGACCCAAGAAAGGCGGTCGGAGGCGAGATCAGATTGACGGAGGTTCCATCTTTGTTGTGCGAAGGCTTTCCAGAGGTCATCGTCTTGATTGATAGATCTGTTGCACGAGGTACATGTAGAAGCTAATGATTGCCAGTCTTTGACGTTGTTAAGGTGTAGGAGTATGTTGATAAGGGTAGCATTAGGAATCTGATCCAACATTTTGAAATAAACCACAACGCTGCTGGTTTGGTTTTTGCTGGGATGGTCTTTGCAATTTTGAGCCTTTGCACCTTAACCTAGGCGTTTATACTATTTGAAGCATTGGTCGTGAAGATTAAGTCATCAAAACCCTCTGGGGGAAAGGGCAGAGCCGACGTCGACTTGCAAAATGTTCAGATAAAATGACTGATTTCAAACACACTGTGCATGTAATCTCATATAAAAAATGCAGTCTACCCAGTTTGTGAGAGGCGAAAGAGTCTTATCAAGGCCGCCAAAGGCTAGGAACGCCTCTAGGGGCGTCGCTGCCATGCGAGTGATTGCTGCAGGGCCACCTCCAGCTTGGCCTGGACGTGTTGTAGTCCCTGAGAATATCTCAACTCGCAATGGTCCAAAGGTAAGACACCAATATTCGTCATCATACCCACCCAGGTTGCTGCATTGTCTTATCAATCTCCCTATCTACCCGTCCTCGCTTTTCTCTCCCCTCTAGAAATTCTCCCTCTTGGGATCCACCGGCTCCATTGGCACCCAAACCCTTGATATCGTTGAAGAAAACCCAGAGCGCTTCCAAATTGTCGCCCTCGCTGCAGGAAGCAACCTCGAACTCCTTGCAGAGCAAGTCGCCAAATTCAAACCCAAGCTCGTTTCAGTTCGCGACCCAAAAAACATCCCTCAACTCAAGGAACTTCTCTCTAAAGGCTCTCACATGCCTGAAATCCTTGCTGGAGATGAAGGCATTGTCGAAGTAGCTCGGTATTCCGACGCTGAAGCTTGTGTTACAGGTATTGTCGGATGTGCAGGCCTCCGCCCGACCGTCGCCGCCATTGAAGCCGGCAAAGACATCTGCCTGGCAAACAAAGAAACATTGATTGCGGGTGGTCCATTTGTACTCCCACTGGCTAAAAAGCACAATGTCAATATTTTACCAGCTGATTCTGAACATTCAGCCATCTTCCAGTGTCTACAAGGCATCCCAGAGGGAGGTCTCCGTAGAATCATTTTGACAGCGTCTGGAGGCGCTTTCAGAGACCTGCCAGTGGAAAAGCTCCCCACCGTCACTGTAGCTGACGCACTCAAGCACCCCAACTGGTCTATGGGAAAGAAAATTACCGTTGACTCTGCTACATTGATGAATAAAGGTCTGGAAGTGATTGAAGCTCATTATTTATTTGGCGCTGCGTATGACGACATTGAGATTGTCATCCATCCTCAGTCCATCATCCATTCCATGATTGAAACTGCAGATTCATCAGTACTGGGTCAATTAGGCTGGCCAGACATGCGTCTACCCATCTTATACACGATGTCTTGGCCAGAGAGAGTAAACTGCTCTGAAAAGACCTGGCCAAGGTTGGATTTCGTCAAGATGGGAGATTTAACATTCAGAGCCCCAGATCATGCAAAGTATCCCAGCATGAAGCTGGCGTATGCATCAGGCAGAGCAGGAGGAACAATGACCGGTGTGATGTCTGCTGCTAATGAGCAGGCTGTAGAGTTGTTTTTGGAGGAGAAGATAGGATATCTTGATATTATGAAAGTGGTGGAGCAGTGTTGTGATGCTCATAGGAATGACTTGGTGCAGGCGCCTTCTTTGGAGGAGATTGTTGAGTATGATCAATGGGCTAGGCGGTGGGTGGCTGATAAGTCATCTGCATATGCCATGGTATGATGCTGTGGAACTGATTTAATTTGATTATATGGAATACGTTTTAACAATAGTAGAGATATGGGCTTGGGGCAAGAGGGATACAGCCAGCAGCACTGTTGGGGCAGAAAAAATGGCGTGTTAAGTCGAGAACCGAGCTTGCATTTGATAGAAGTTGGGTTAAATACAATAAGTACAAGAATGTATGATTGTCATGTTTGACGTCAGTATAACCTACTCGGCACTATGCTGTCTATAATTGGATTATAAAATCTTAGATGTTCGAGGGAAGTAGTAAGGACCCTTTGCTGGGGCATCCCAAGTATAAGAAGGTGGAAAATCTGGATAGTGGTACGTAAAATTGCATTGTATCAATTCTCTAGAACATTTTTCTCTCCAAATCTTCCTTCTCAATCCGCTCTCCCCGACTACATCTCACTCCCCACCGTCTTCTCTTCCTTAATTCGTCTTTAAACAACAACAGGTGCATTTGGCTCAGTACAACATGCCCAAAATAAACTCACAGGAGAGCAGGTAGCCATCAAATTCATCCCTCTCAATGGGAAATTCTACATGAAGTATGTTGCCAGAGAAATCTTCAACCACCGCCTTCTCTGTCATCCCCACATTGTTAGTTTCAAAGAAGTCTTTCTCATCACAGCTCCCACCCCTCTCGACACCCCCTACCTTGCCATTGTCATGGAATACGTTGGTGGTGGCAATTTACAAACATATGTGACTCAAAAGGGCCGTTTACCGGAATGGCAAGCCAGATGTTTCTTCCAGCAATTGATACTCGCTTTGCATTATTCTCACAAGCACCTCAACATCAGTCATAGAGATATTAAACTAGGTAATATCATACTGAATACCAAATACCAGGTACCTATATTGAAACTGTGTGATTTTGGATATTCCAAGAGAGAAAGTAATGCTTCACTGGCCAAGACTGCTGTCGGAACTGCTGCTTATGTCTCCCCCGAAGTGGCACACAGCGGAGGGACATCTCCTTACGACAGTGAAAAGGCAGATGTGTGGAGCTCAGGGGTCACTTTATTTTGCATGCTAACAGGTACATATCCCTTCTTAGACAAAGATAATACAGTCACATTACAAACAATACAGCGACTGACACAACAAGAGGCAGAAGCAGTGTGTGAAGGAGTCACCAACGTCTCCCCTGAATGCAAAGACTTGTTGTCACAACTAATAGTAGTCGACCCAAATAATAGATTCAACCTGACCCAGATAATGCAGCATCCTTGGTTTGTAGTGTACCTCCCTGATATCAGCAAGCTGATTCAAGGAGCTCAGCAGCTTTTCCAACAGAGCGATAAGGAAATTTATGAAATATTGGAGAAAGCAGGAAGACTGGCGAGTGTGCATAGAGATGCAATGATGAAGAGTGGTGGGGATGTGTTGGGGGGGGAGGTGATAGATGCAGAGTCAGAGGATGCTATTGTAGACGAGATCATGGAGCAAGAAGAAGAAAAAGAAAAAGAACAACACGACCACCACCATCAATAATAAACGAACTAACTGTTGTACAAAAAAACAACAACATAAATTGATGGACCGGGAAATTGTTTTTCTGGGAAACCCCTTTTTTTCAACTCGAGGAGGATTGCTTTTACATATTTGTTTGTGTATTTGTACTGTACTAGGTATTAGTGCTATACTTGTAACTACACTCTGGACACTCATAGAATACAGTCTGCCCCTCGTCTGCTGATCTAAGTTGCATGGTGTAAAACTCCAATCCCTGGTGACCACACTTGGGACATGGTTCATCTACTGTTGCTCTTGTACGACCTTTAACAAGGGTTTCTTCTTGCTCTTTTTGTTCTTCAGTCTTAACTAACATTTCCATATTGTATTTTCTAGCGAAATCGTCCATGTCTGTTTTGTGAACAATTCGTATTTTGTCTTCTAATTCTGCAAGGAGAGAGAGAGGGGAGCAGGGCGGGGAAGAGTTGTGTGTGAGAGATTGAGAGAAGAGAGGAATGGAGCGGGGTTTTAGTAATGCATGAATTCTGGAGTGCGTCTACATACCGTCTAAGCTAATGGAGTAACCGGATAACTGTGAATATGCTACGTTTCTGACTGCATCGAGTTCTAGCATCGCTCCAGTATAAGGACAGAACAACCAGTCTTTATTTCTATTGTCTGCCAAGCTCTCTTTAGCTGTAGGCATATTGTTCGTCAGATATAAACTATGATCAAGGAATGATGCCTTTAGAGGGAAATGTTTTTCAAAATTGATGGATGTAAAATTGAATTTGAATCAGAAGATGCACTCCTGCAGAATAATACAAAGGGTTCTATGAAGTATAGATGATATGTAGATGTCTATACGATATCAATTTCATTAGTTTCATGAACAATGAAAGCTTGAGTACAATTTTTTAGGAGTTTTTCTGTCTTTGCATCCAACTGTAAGAAATGAGAGGAGGGGGTTTATCCTGTGAAGAGCAGCTATCATACCTTATTTTATTGAAATAAGTTTTCTTGCATTTTATCTACAGTATTACAAGGGTCCATACAGACATCGACACTCGACAAGGCTGGAATGTTGCCATCAGTGAAAAACATAAAACACCGAAATTTAGTATATTTCTCCCGTTATTCAATCCACTCAACGCCCAAGAGACAATTGAAGCCTACATCAAATACTCACACCACCACAAAACTCCCGTCTCTCCAGCAAAGACGACGACCTCTACACATTATCACCACCGTCATGACTTCCGATCAAACCTCCTCCTCCCCTAAAACCTCAGTCCTCTTCGTCTGTCTGGGCAACATTTGTCGCAGTCCCACTGCTGAAGCAGTGTTTCAAAGTGTCATAGACAAACAAGGCATCTCATCTAATTTTATCGTAGACAGCTGCGGCACAGGAGGCGGCTCCAACAACTGGTACAAATCCGGCGGTTTTAGTTTCCACCAAGGAGATCCCTCCGACTCCCGTATGACTCATGCTGCCTCCAATCGAGGCATTAAACTAACATCTGCCTCCAGACCCTTACAACCTAGCGACTTGATATCATTCGATTACATTATAGGCATGGACGCATCCAACATTAGAGCAATACGGGCAGCAGCAGAACATTGGAAGACCAATGGAGATGGCAACGTACCATCTGACTATCAATATCAAGCCAAGTTGTCTACAATGACAGACTACCTCCAATCTAATGGCAAATTTTTAGGTAGGTATAAAGAAGTGCCTGATCCTTATTACGGTGGCGCCCAGGGGTTTGAAATTGTACTGGATTTGCTAGAAGATGCTTGTGTTGGTCTACTTGGAAAAATTAGAGAGCGCGAGAGAGAGAGGCACAAGTAACGAAATAAATAAATACCAAACATGACTATCATTCCTTCTTATCTTTTGACAAAGAATGCTATGTAATTGATACCCACGTCACTATCCAAGTACCATGTTCCTTTCAATGGGTTATAGATCATTCCAGTAATATGTTCTACCCTCAATCTACCATTCTCCTTCTCCTTCTCATTATTATCATTATTATCAAGATGTTCAAACAGCAGTACTAATTCATCTGGAGTGATAAACTTCTCCCAGTCATGAGTACCCTTGGGAACCCATTGTAATATGTTCTCAGCTGCTACTATAGCCAGTGCATACGCTCTGGGTGTTCTATTGATGGTGGACACCACTGCTCCTCCCCCTGGGACTGTGAGCTTGGTCAAAGCGCCAGCAAATGTGTCCAGAGATTCAACGTGTTCTATTACTTCACTGGCTATAACTGCGTCAAAAGACTCTGGTTGTTTCTGTGCAAGGTCTTCTACTGTTGATTTGTGGTAGGTGATGAGGGAGGAGAGGGGGTTGGGGGAGAGGGAGGCGTGGGCTGTTGCGGCGGCGATGCCCTCGTCGCTGACGTCGATGCCCAAGACTGTGGCGCCCATTTTGGCGAGTGATTCGGAGAGGAGACCACCTCCGCAGCCTACATCTAGGATTCTCAAGCCTTCAAGAGGGTTAGAGAGGGATGGGTCTCTGTTGAAGTGGTTGCATAAAGTTGATTTGATGAATTGGCATCGAGTGGGGTGCATTTGGTGGAGCGGTCGGAATGGGCCTTTGGGATCCCACCAATGGTCTGCGAGTTTGGCGAACTTCTCTGATTCGGCTTGGCTAACGGTTGATGCAGATGCTGATGCAATTTTAATTGCGTTGGATGCGGCAAGGAAGCTTTGAAGTCTGCATCTCATCAGAGAAGACATCCCCACTGTTTTCTGCATATCTGTTTGATTTGCCAAGCAAACCCTTGGATGCTTGGATTGAATAAAATGAGATGCCTTGGTATGTACAGGTTCTACAATGCATCAATGCGTGCAGTGACGAGTAATATATAGTGAACCGGCATGGGCAACGGCACCCATCGTGATGAGCGGTGGCCTTACAAGACACTAATGGAATACAACTCTCTCTCATTTTAACAAGAGTAGGTGGCATGTGCACACTGATATCATTGCATTATTAGCACCAGTAATTGGAAACGCTACATCATAGTTTGTCAACTTAATAGGGTGGCCATCTTCAAGCGATTAACCTGTCGAACATTGCAAAGGAGCATCGGTGGAGCAAGCAGGGGTACAAATTATGTTCCTTAAACCAATTTCAGCTATTTCCTTCAGTTTGACACAATAATACAGCTGATTTAGTCTTAATAAAGTCTATAAGTTAAGTAAACAACGTTATTAGACTTGATTATAAATTGATTCGAAAAAGATGCAAGACTCCAGAAACAGAGAAAGAGGAAGACGCAGATCAAGATCAAGCTCACCATCAAGACGTAGAAGGTAATGCATGTTGTTTGTTGTCATTTCTTTCCACCCTCCCCTTCCTTCCCGCCGCCTCCTCCCTCACCTCCCTCCCACTCTTCCATCACAGGCGATCTCCCAGCAACGATTACAATACCAACACCCAATCTTATGAATATCAATACAATAAAAAGAATGCACCACCACCATATTCCACAGATACATCCTATATTATTCAGCAGCAGCAACAACAAGCTGCCATTGCAGCCCAGCAAGCCATGATGGGCACTGGCATGCCCCAACACCACCCTCCTCCTGCCACCGGCAGCAACAATCTCTTCATCGGAGGCAACCTCCCCGGCAGCAGCACCAACCAAGAAGATGCTATAGACAAGAAACGCCGTGAAGTCTACATAGGCAACTTAGCCATAGGTCAAACAACTAGAGAAGTGTTGACTGAATTCTTCAACCAAGCTCTGGCCCATCTCCTCCCCGACCCCCTTAACATCCCCCCGGTGGTCAACATCAACATGGACAATCAAGGACGTTTTGCATTTGTAGAGTATCAAACAATGGAGCTTGCCACCCAAGCAATCAGAATGGACCATCAAGTTGAGTTATTTGGAAGAGCTATGCACATTGGAAGGCCTAAAGGGTACATAGAACCAAGACCCGGGGAGGTACTGCCTCCTCCTAGACCATTGGTATCTGTGAAGAAAGCAGGTGTTATTGTCACTGCGAGTGGTACTGTTATAGTACAGCCTACTAATGTGATACTGCTTCTTATTCCACACATGGCAGGGCTAATGAAGGATGGGCTGGAGAGACAGTGGTTAAGAGAAGATGTGCTGGCAGAAGCTCGTAAACATGTTGGTGAGGGTGGTACTGTTCAGAGGGTCGTGACGGCGGTACCGACTGATACAGTGCAGGACCGTATGCCAGGTAGAGTGTATATAGAGTATTCCTCTGTTGATGAAGCTAAATCAGGGTTAGGTATATTTAATGATAGGATGCTGGATGATGTGAAGATTAGAGTGGTTCATGTATCTGAAGATGAATGGAAGCAGACTAAAAGCAACAGTGGTGAGGGAGAAGAAGGTGCAGAGGAAACAGCAAAGGGAGAGCAGCAACATGAACAACAGCAAGAACCATCATCAAGTGGTGATGATGGTACATGGATATCAAGACATAACCTTTACCTATCATCAGCTGGCAGTGAAGAAGGAGGAGGAGACGGTCTGATAGAGTTGCCTGGTCTCTACACCCAACTCCCCATCACCTCTGGCATCACTGGCCTTACGGTCCTGAACCCCACCTTGGCAGCCAAAGCACAAGCCAACCCCAGTATCATCACCACTCTGTTATCAGAGATTAATGAAGATGAAGTACCCTATGAAGAGGGATATGTGAAACTTCGGGGGTTTCCTTCATACATAGAAAAGAAGGATATTGCGGCGTTTTTTGGTAACTGTACGGGGGAAGGAGACCTAGATGCTGGTGAAGATATCAAGCTGGTGTATGCAAGTGATGAGGTGACTTCATTGGGAGAGGCATTTGTGAGGATTAAAGGAGTGGACGCCAAGCTGAGGTTGGCTTTGGCAAAGGATAAGTCGCCGATGCAAGCGGCTGGGGGGGTGCAGGTGGAAGTGTTGACCTGTGTGCAGCAGGATTTGCAACGTCGTATTAATTCCGGTGTGATATTGAAATGATAATGACGATGTGATCCAATATATACCAGTGTACTGAATTGTAACATGACTTATGCTCATGATTAGTATTTCTACTATTACTCCCTTAATTACATGCTTGATAATCATTGATTTTGTTATTTAGCTGGATACTTGCATGGTAAACATTTGAGGACCAACTTTCTGAGATGGATCACTTCCCAGCCAACATTCAACTGATATGTCCAGACTTCTATGTTTCCCACTCCTCCTGACCATACTCACCCTGCATTCAACCTTTTCCCCACCAGTACCCCTACCAATGGGTTTATTGAGTACTAATATAGTTTGCACCCAATGTGTCTGTTGGGTAAATGGTCCTGTTCCTAGCAGTACTGGACACTCTTTGCAGAAACGGTTACTGAAGGATGTATCAAACCACAACACAAGTGCCGCCATTTCTTTTGCTTTCTGGCCACCACCACCACCAGGAGTGGTAGTAGTATTCAAAGTGAGACTAAATTCAGCAGTGAAATCCTGATCCTTGGGCTTCATAGTCACCAAATCAAACTCCTTCAAACCGACAGTATCAGAAACAATGTGGTCTGGACAAACTGGCTGCACCAGGGCATCATTACCCAGCCTCTTTTGAGCAACAACCGCCACTGGTGTCATTTTGAGGCCATACACTTCATTCCAGAAATCAAGCCCTAATGCATCCGATGTTGCTGCAGCTGCATAGATTGTTGCTTTATCTGGCAGCACTGCTCCACCTGGCTTTAAAAACCGATCTCTGGCATTGAGTACAGAGTCTAGCATTGTTTCAAAGAGCAGTGCATACCCCATCCACTCAGATACTAGTACATCCACCAATTTATTTCCGCCCTCTCCTCCATCCCATTCTCTTTGGTCTCCTTCTCCTGGTGATGCTAAATGTGTAATTTCTTCCATTTTTCCCTGCACAACAGTAACTACATCTTGTAGATCATTAAATCTCACAATCTCCGCCGCTAGAGCAGCCATATCCCGGCTGGCCTCCACACTAAACACACGCTGAGCTCCACCTTGAGCAGCAAACATAGACAACACACCGGTACCACAGCCTACATCGAGTACCACTGCATTCTTCATCAAGCTGGGATTTTTTTGAAGTGCGGCTTTATAGGCTTCTGTACGCACTGTGTCTTTCAACATCTCTCTATGAATGCCCAGGTTGGAGTAGGAATCGAAATAAGATGCATCTACTGCTTGGATATCTGTAGCATTATTATTAGCTTTGGCTATAATCTCTTCCTCTTCCTCTTCTTGTTGCTTTCTGCTTTTAGAAGTGGTAGTGGGTGTGAATAACCAATCATCTGGATTGTCATCAATATCGCCCAACACCAATTGCTGCATGGTCTGTAGTGCTTGCCTTAGAGCACCATTTTCCTCTTTTAATGTTTTTAGCATTGTATCGGTTTCTGTTTGTTCCTTTGATGATAGTAGTGTAATACCATCTTGCTTATCTTTGCCTTTATCATAACCACCACCACTTTCCTCCTCCTCCTCCTCTTCCTCCTTTTCTTCTTCTTCCCAATCTTGAAATAAAAGCTCGTCATTTGGGAGCACTGGACGTAGGTAGGCTTCATCATGCCAAGGATACGGAGTTTTCTGTAAAGATTCTTTGATTTGAGATGGATCTAGGCCTAGTTCTACTTGACTTCGGATGTAGTTAATGACTTGAATGATAATGTATTGTTGAAGAATGCCATTGCCGACCTGGAAAAGAGGGACGGGGAGAGGGGAGGGCGGTGAGTGACTTGGTAGTGATTGGGAATGGAGGCGTGGCAACTCAACATGCATGAAGGTTGAAATGCATCGCATCTGATTCATGGGAAGTACAAGGTGACTGAAGTACCTTTTTAACATATTGAAGGAGCTCAAATCCGTAATGTTTAGCGTCGAAATCAAGTGCTTCCTCGGTAGTTTGGAATGTATCGCCAGAAAATAGGCTTTTGATGGGGTCAGATTCATCCTCTTCCCATTCTTCCCAGTCTTCTTCGTTATTTTCAATCTCTGGCTCGCTTGAAGTGCTGGACATTTTGTAAATCTCTTGATTCAATATGTGTCACAAAAAAACTTGAACTAGTAATAACCCTCTAACCAAATCAAATGACAGATTGTTGGATGTAAAGACATGGACAAGAATTTTCAAACCTTGTTTGAATTTTGTACATATTCCTCCTTCCCACATTCGGCTGTCAGAGCGAGTTTGATGTGCATGGGTTTGATGTTGTTTGCAGATGACTGCAACAGAGCCAACAATTACACAAAAACATGAAAGAGAGAGGTGAGGCACCATGTCAAACTAGAGCTACAAGCAGTGAATGATGCTCAACTGCAGCAGCTGAAATAGAAATTCAACTGCCCCAGTGACTGGAGAGAGAGTAACGTCGTTGCCCCAAAACTTGATGGGAGACATATAATTGCCCCGGCAGGGGCACAGGTGTAAATCATCCTATTATTATTATAATTTCCCATCTCTCCTATTTGGCCCATATTTTCAACTTCCACTTGACGAATGAAAGCTTTCAGCTCTCTTCTTGTTTAAACCATCAATTGTAGGCATAAAGGCAGCCCTGTCCCAAGAAGTGATCAAAGATGGGTGATCTATCCTTGCCAACAGACCAAGACGTGCAAAACACTATTGATGAACTATTAAAGAAGCTACAAAGGTAGGTTGCACTATCGCAATTCCCTTACAGCTCCAATCAGCAACTCCTATTCAACTCTAATCTTCACCACCGCCCATCCCCGTCATCTCCATGTCTCCCCTCACAGAGCCAACGTGGACCTCGCTCGTCTCCAAGCTCACACCAAAACCGACTTTCACAAACTAAAACAGGAAGTATCCAGCCAATCCACCCAAACTGCTCAATCAGCTCTCCAAAAAGAACACGCCGAACTCTTAGCATCTCTACAATCCCTCGAACACCAGATCATCCCTCTCTCCCACACCGTCGCCACCATTGGCAGCCATCTACAGAAAGCAGATCTACAATTACACCGTGCTAATGACGCAATAGAACAAATCAGCAGATTACAGGAATTCGCTCATGCTAGAGATTTCTCAGATCTATCTCCTTTATTTCAAGATCCCAAACAGATCAAGGAAGCGGCAATGGTGGTGGGCAAGTTGCTCCATGCCATAAAGGATCTCCCTGCTACTACTAGTAGTAGTAGTAGTGCTATTACTATGTCAGGATCTATGTCATCAAGATCACATAGAGTCAGTCCATCATTATCACCAACAAAGAGATACAGTGAAAATGCTTCTAGTACCCCTACAAGGCATAATCATCACCATGGTTTTGGTCATACCAGCAGCAGCTCACACAATTATCATCATCATCATCCAAGAATAGGAAGCCTAGAAAATGCACTAGAAGAACTCCAACTGTACAGAAGCCTACTAGACAACCAGCTGGTCGCTAAATTCGATGAAGCAATGGCATTGGAAGACTTTGATGCCATGTCCCAGTGTGTGAGAGCAATGGCTTATTTAGAAGGAGGGGAGGCCATGTTGATCAGGAGGTACATAGCCACCAGGCCGATGTTTACTGATCCAAAAGAAGTGAGAATGCTGGAATATGCGACTAAATCCAATGCTTTTGTTATTGGTAGTAGTAGTAGTAATAAGAATGAAGGTAGTAGTGGTGGAGTGGCTGGAGGAGGAGAAGTAGCAGGAGGAGGAGGGGAGGATTACGAAGGAGCAGTAGTGACAGCAATGCGTCTATTGAGTTCAATGTACAAAGCAATAATAGATTCGGTTAGAAAAGAAGCTATAGTTATAGAACAAGTGTTTCCATCACCATCAACTGCAATGATTGAACTTATTAATAGAATATTTGAGCAGGCAGTTCAGACGGGGTTGGATACTCTGCTCAGGCCTCCTTCCTCTTCTTCCTCCTCTTCTGGTGGTGGTGTGTCACCCCTGGCTTTGAGGGCCTACTTGGAATTACTGGCTCAGGCATATAATAAAACAGTAGGCTTGGCCAAAGAACTATTAGCTCTTGCTGGTTGCAGTGACAATAGGCGCAGTGGTGCTGGTTTACAAAATACGAGGAATAATAACGGCGGCGAAGATGATGACAACAATAATAGTGAGGAAAATAATACTCAATATCCAACTTCATCCAGGCTGGCTGATGAAGCTTGCGGTACAGCATTAGAAAGGTATCCCGACCTAGAACGTAGTTGGCTTTCATATCTCAGCAAAGACAGATTGGGGACATTTCAACACAACATAGATCCACACCAAAATGAACAGCATTCTTTAGTCAGCCAAGACTTGATTCGTGATGTTGCCGGTGCATATGAAGAGGCAGTGAAACGATGCACTACTTTGTTTAGCAGTGATCCTGTATTGGCAGCTAAGTTAGTTGCATCATTCTTCTATAATGACGGTAGAAGTAGTAGTAGTGGCAGTACTGATGGTGGTAATAATAATAATTATAATACTAATAATAATAACAGAGAGGGAATATGTCTCCTAGAGGCTGCCACTCAACACATGATGCATGGTCTCCATACATCAGTTGAAAATTGCAGATCAACCCTGCATCATTTTTCCATCAACATTTCCAAGTCTTCTGCCTTTGGCTCAACAGTGACAAAAGGACTGGTGGAAGAAAGTATAGAGTGGGTGTTACAGGCAATAATTGGTTGTAGAGGGGCAATGAAAGAGGTGAAGGAACATTACGTACGCGTCATTCAACCACTAGTAATATGGTTGCCATCACCATCACCATCTTTGAACGGAGGAGGTGGTGGTGTGCGAGGTCCTGATGGTGCCTCCTCGGTTGCTTCTCCTTCTCTATCTCTAGAATGCACCCAATGTGAAGCTGGTCTTAATGCAGTAACAGCCACTGTAGAAGCTGTGTGTGCAAATGCTCTACAACAAGCATTAGTAGCAGTCACCTCTGCGTTGGATGCTCTGCTCATAGCGACTCAAAAACCTACAGATTTCAATTGTCCAGCACACGGACAACAACATGAAATGATGATGATTGACAAGCCCACATCAGCCTGTGTTGCAGCAATCTCCTTGCTATCAGCAGTAACAACACACCTCATTCCCAAAACATCATCATCAACAAAGTCAGGAGAGAATGGTCTCCATGGTGTTAATCTTACATCATTCATGATGGAACTAGCTAGGGGTGTTCACATCTCTCTCCATGCACACATGTTGAGAAGTGGTCCTTTCTCACAAAAGGGAGCTCTGAGGTGGAAGAGAGACCTGGCAGAATACACAGCATGCATAGCGTCAGCTATGGCTAGGGCAGGAGCAGGTGGAGGTAGAATGCAATCACATAGCGGTAACAACACTACTACTACTATTACTGCTGCTGCTGCTTCTAGTCGTATAGCTACAGTGGAGGCACAGTTTGAAGAATTATCTGCCTTGACAGGCCTGTTGGTCATTGCTCCAGAAGGCCTGACTGGCTTGATTGATGCTGTGCTGAAAATGAGTCACAAGAGAGCTAGACAGTACCTTATCTTGAGAGAGGATTGGGGGACAGCAAGAGTTGGGGGGAAGACGCTGGGGGAATTGTTTAAAGGTGAATAGAGAGAAGGATGTGATGCTGATTGGTGCTGATTGGTGATTGGTGCGGTGCGGTGCGGTGTGGTGCGGTGCGGTGCGGTGCGGTGCAGTGCGGTG
>Ga0209986_10002279_pt1 | contig 17700 bp, 17 predicted proteins | sample BlataG_FD_183168 | JGI IMG/M metagenome (GOLD analysis project Ga0209986, IMG submission 183168) | Deep subsurface microbial communities from Black Sea to uncover new lineages of life (NeLLi) - Black_00105 metaG (SPAdes) (version 2) | ecosystem: Environmental > Aquatic > Marine > Oceanic >...
GATATGCTACGCCTTCTCCTTCACGTAAATCACATCCCCTTCTTTTAGCTTGCTGAGAAAAGACAACTTTGAAGGTGTGATAGAAGAAAGAGAAAGGACGAGGTTAGCGCCATCGAAAGTCTCGCCAGTGGGTCCGTATTCCTTGCTATCGTTCAATCTGATTCCCATTATCCCGCGATTTGACCTTGACATATTTGTAACCCCGAGTATACCCTTTTTAACCCCCTCTTTTGGCAAGTTCTCCGGCACAAGTGTGCCCGCTTCGTCTGCATTCCCATGAAATAACACCATCATCCCCGGGGCAGTGAAATACACTTTTAAATTCCCTATTGGTCGGTTAATCAACCCTGTTATCTTTTTGAAATACCACACGGTCTTAGGTGCCTCCGTGTGATATAACTCCACCTCAAACACGCCTTCCGCATCAACTCCTACCGTCCTTACTGCCCCCCTATCCACAATTTCCATCGTCAGCGCTGGCTCCAGATCCGCAACAATTGCATCGTCATTTTTATTCCCTTCCCTTACCTGCTCGATATTCTCACGTTCAAAAAACTCCTCCGCCTCCTTTTGACTTTTTCCCACCACCATCATCCACTCCGGCTCAGTCACCGTGTAAATGGTATCCCCCGACCGAGCGTAATCCATCAATTCCCCGCCCTGTATTATTTCTCCAAACACGCTATGAGAAGGATGAGGCAATCTGCTTTCCTTATATGCATATACTTTCCCTTTCTCACTCCCTGTGTTTCTTACCGACAGGTAATATTTTGATCTGTAATGGATGTTCTCAACTGGCAAACTAAGCCCTTTAAAAGATTCTGAAGCCAGATAAGTATGTGAAAAGTCATCCACGTGGAAAATACCGTCTCTCGTAAGCGAAAAGAAATGCTCACTTGACATCGCCGCTTCTCGAAGTAGTCTTACCTTTGCAACTGTGAATATCTCCTGCCCTTCCTCTATCTCTGTATTCAAGTCCGAGGTGACGAATCCAATCCGCTCTGCTTTTGTTACGATAGGACTTATCTCCTCTATCCTATCACCCTCGCGCAAATCCGAAATAATGCTTCTCCCCCTCGTTAATCTCCCAATTACCGCATCGGCGTCAGTCCCATAAGCAGCTTTGTGTTCTCGCTTGCTTATCATAAGGTATGTCATGCCTGGGTCAAAGCCGCCAAAACCGAAGAAAACGTCCCATTTCCTGTATCTATGCTCGTTTTTTTCAACGCTTAGATTCGTCTCTATCGGTCCAATACCCGTTATATCCTCACTCTCCCATCCTATCCTACCACTTTCATTGCGGAATTTCCTATAAACCTTGTAGAATAAAGACCTCGCTTCAGTTTCAGCCTCTTTTCCCCTCACAATCTTTATCCTCGCCTCTCTCACTTCTGTTTTTATAGCGAATTCATTTTTTAACTCCACTTTCTCCTTCTCCGAGATAACGGCTATTACACTGCCCTGTTTGTATGCACCACTTAACTCTTCGATAATATCGCATAATCTCTTACTTCTGACTTCCTCTGTCTCGCCATTGAACTTGATTTTCATAACAATATTTTTAGTGTGCGGATAACTTTTAAAGTTTATCTTTTTTTTCTTCTTCTTTATTAAATCAGGAACAATAAGAATTTTAGAAGGTGAACGTGTAAACTGCGGGGTTTTGAAAATGGAAGTAAAATTGCTTAGAGTAACGGAAGAAGGGATAGATTTGGTTGCCGAGGCTGCGAAGGTAAGTGGTGTTTTTTCGACGCAAAGCGCGAAGGAAATAGTTGAGCTAATTGTGGATAATGATTATTCATCCGTGCTTGAGCATATCGATTTGACTTTTGATATATCAAGGATAAGCGTGGCGCTGAGCCGGGAATTGTTAGAACACCGGATAGCATCGCATACGGCGAGAAGCACGAGGTATATGGAAGAAAAGGGGTTCGGCTACTATGTTCCGAGAGAGTTAGAGCGAAAAGGGAAAGAGGAAGAAGCGAGGATTTACAGGGAAGCGATGAAGAACGCTAAGGAAGCCTACACGAAGTTAAGAGAGCTCGGCATTGCGAAAGAACAGGCGAGATATGTCTTACCGCTGGCTTTGCATACGCACTATGTGGTAACGATGAACGTTCGGAGTTTGTTAAACTTCTTCATGCTCCGGCTCTGTGTCCGAGCGGCACCGGAAATCCGAGAGCTCACAATGCGTATGTATAAAATATGCCTGGAAGAGTACCCCGCTATTTTCTCGAATATATGGTGTCGGGGCTTCACGCTTGGCGTATGCCCGGAGAATGAAGTTAGACCCAATGAATGTCCATTCAAAAAGATATTGCCGAAGAAGCAAGAAATAAAAGGCAAATTCGAGGAGCGGGCGAAGAGGATAATAGAGAAGGAGCTGAAAACTTTTTAAGTCGCAACTATAAACCATTTTATACTGGAAATGGAAGAAGTCGTGAGGATAGTGGAGGAGGAAGGCGTAGTGCATAAAAATCCGATAGTGATAGCGGGCTTGCCGGATGTGGGTCTGGTGGGAACGATTGCAGCGTCTTACATCGTGGATAAGATGGGTTATAAGGAAATAGGCTACGTCGAATCTGATTTGTTTCCCCCTGTTATGGTAATACACGAAGGCAAATTAAAATACCCTTTTGGCATATACGGCAACGGAAGTGTAATTGTGCTGTTATCGGAAGTTGTGGTGCCGCCAAACGCTATTTATCCACTGACGAGGGCTTTAACTGCGTGGATTAAAGAAATTGGCGCTAAACTCGTTATCCCAATAACCGGGCTGCCGGTAGAAAACCGAGTGGACATAAGTAAGCCAGAGGTATTTGCCGTGGGGAACAGCGAAGCAGCAGTAAAAGAGCTGAGGGAAAAGCAGATGGAGCTTTTGGAGGAGGGATTTATTGCAGGGACTTATGCCATAATGCTAAGGGAATGCGGGAAGAGGGATTTGAATGCAATTTCTCTGCTCGCTCAATGCTTCCCTGTGTATCCCGACCCGGGTGCGGCGGCGTCTGCAATTGAGTCGCTTGAGCTGTTTTTAAAATTAGGCATTGACGTAGGTGAGTTATTAGAAAAAGGTGAGGAAATAAAACTAAAAGCCCGCGACCTTATGCGGCAGATAAACCTCTCTGCTCCGGAGATGCAGAAGGGCGTGGAGCAGGATATGCCCATCATGTATCGTTAAGTTAATGGTTAAAGGTTCAATAAATATCAAAGGATAGGAGGTGGAAAGAGGAATAGAATAGAAATGGAAATAGAAAGAAGGATGCTAAAGGCGACATGGGGCTATGACGGCAATTTAGAGCCGTTATATGAAGTGGAAGATAAAGAGGATGAGATACTGGTTACCTTTGACCTGCCGAGGGTGAGGAAAGAGAACGTGGAGATAAATACGACGGAAGATTCGGTAGAGGTAATAGCGAAGATGAGCGATGCAGTTTGCTGGGAGCGGTGGGGCGGCATTCAGAAGAGAATAACATTCCAAGCTTTCAGGAAACAAATAAGACTGCCAGAGAAGATTGAACCTGAAAAAGCCGCTGCTTCGTTTAAAAACGGCATTCTCAGGATAACGCTGCCTAAAATAAGACGGAAGGTGTTTATACAGATAGAATAATAAATTGAGACTACGCCTTCTCCCCTTCCACCAGCATCAACTCGCCTTCTTTATTGAGTTCAATTCTTATGCCAGTGAAGCCGGTTTCTGAAAGCACTTCTTCTAAACGCTCCTTCGTGAAATACTTCTTCGCATGTGCATGACTTCTTGTCCGTGCGACACCGCCTACCCAGTCAATGACCAATATCCTACCGCCTTCTTTCAGCACACGCCTCGATTCCCTTAAAGCAGCCTCCGGATTAGCCATTTCATGCAGTGCCTTTAGCGATACAACAAAATCGAAGCTGTGGTTTGCGAAAGCCATTTCCTCCGCTGATTGCACCTCAAACGTGACTGAAGACGATTTTAATCGCACTTTTTCTATGCTCTCGCGCCCGGGGTCAATTCCTGTCACATCACATCCCGTCGCTTCTCTTAAATATATGGCAAGTTTTCCAGTGCCGCATCCAATATCCAGTATTTTTAGCTTCGTATCTTCTTTTTCTGCCTTTATCCGCTCACACAGTTCTTTCACCAGTTCGACTTCATTCGCCAATAACTCCATTGTAATTGCTCAATATCTTATGGGGTCTAATATATAAATTATAAAAGGAACTTCGCAAGGCTGAAGAGCATCCGCGGATTCTTCTTTATCATTTCTTTCAATAACGCTCGTTCACTGAACTCCTTTATTCTCGTTTCACCTGCTAAGGCATGAAAAAACTCGTTCTGCTCCTGGCTGCTCAGGTTCAACACGATATTCTTTATCTTCAATCCCACTTCCAAAACTTTACCAAACTCTTTTCTCCATCTCTTTTCGTATTCGCGCAGCCTTCTCTTTGAAAAGTTCTTTTCCTGCACTGCTTTTGCAATTACGTCACCTGCTATTGCCCCACCTTGCATTGCCTCTAAGATACCGCCACCGGTGATAGGATTGACGTGCCGTGCAGCATCACCTACTAAAATCAGCCCATTTGCTACCGTTTCATACGTCGGCCCGCTCAATGGTACCGCACCATACATCTCTGCTATTACCGCCCCATCCGGGAATCTATCATTTACGAATGCGTTTAGATAATCACGTGCACGATGGTTTTCACCGGAAACGTCACCACCTATTCCCACACCTACGTTTGCACTATCCTCTCCTTTGGGAAATACCCAGGCATACCCCTTTGGGGCGATGTCTTCGCCAAAGAAAATTTCACAATAGTCCCTGTTGAATTCAATGTCGCACATAAGGAACTGTGCACAGGTTACAACGTCAGCTAAGCGCAGTCTTGTATCAATACCGCCCCATCTGCCAATCCTTGATTCCACGCCATCCGCACCAACAACCACGTCCGCGGAAATACGAATATCTTCACCTCCGTTGCCACTTCTTGCATACACGCCCTTTGCATACCCTTCTTCTCGAACAACACCATAAGCTTGCGTCCTAACTTTCACTTCCGCACCTGCTCGCGCGGCTTCCTGTGCCAGAAACTTATCAAATAACCGCCTTTCCAGCACGTATCCCGTATCTTCCACACCATCAACCGATAAAACCACCTTCGTGCCGTCAGGACCGTATGTGATAGTTCCCTTAAACACCGTGCATATCCATCGGGAATCAACGTCAACGAACTTCTCTATTTCTTTGCTTACGCCCTCAGCGCATTTCACCGGCACGCCTATCTCCGGATTCCTCTCGATTAAAAGGACGTTCAATCCCTTTTCAGCAGCGGTTTTCGCTGTTATACTGCCCGCAGGTCCTGCTCCCACCACGACAACATCGTATTTCTTCTCTTTCATAAGCCGTGCATAAATATTTATAACAGTAAACTTTATATTAACCAATTGTAATAATGTGGAATAGGAAAAGCAGAAACAATGGAAGAAACGAAAGAAGTAGCAAAACAGCATTGGATGAATCGTTACGTAGAGCGGTTAAACAGTGAAGACGGCATGTCCGCAGAAGAGATACATGAAGAAGAGAACGCACGCCGTGCCAAAGAAGGTTTACCTTTGCTAAAATTCAATTCGATCGGTCGTACGTTAAACACGTTTGGCCATCCAAAGGCAGGCACTAAGCATAAGCAGCACTTAGCACCGGTTAAACCAGTGCTCATAGGCACGTTCATGAAGGACATAAAGCGAAAAGTAGAAAAACTTAGCGAACTCATCAAAGAAGAAAGGTTATCTCACGTAGAAGAAGAATTTATCTGGCTATTTATAGAAAACTACCCGGAACCACAGATAGTGGATATGCTGCAAGTGGATAAAATAGAACTGGAGGAGATTAAGAAGAAGTTGGACCTGAGCTAACTAATCCCTTTTAATATTCTCCTCCCGCTTCTTCTTATGCCCGATAAGGAAGTCCAGTTGTGCCGGGTCTGCCTCACCGAAATCCGCATATCCCTTCTTTTTGATGAAATCTATAATCTTCTTCGCATTCTCTTCCCGCACCGCCACCGTTGAAAATCCCGCTGCACTGCCCACGCTTCCTACACTCGCATCGCTTTCTACCGCAGTAAAGTCCGTGCAAACGTTGCATCCGCTTGGAAGTATCTCTTCAAGTGCTTTCACCTTGAATTTCACCTCACCATCGGTCATAGTAGCGATAAACTTACCCATCGTTATATCCGTCTTAATGAGCTTCGAGAAATCAACACCTTTCTCTTTTAGATATTTTGTGAGCTCATCATGATGAAAATTCTCAGTGCAGAACAAACCCACAACGAGTTTAATCCGCTCACGGAAAAAGGGGAACTCCTGCTGTAGTTTTCTAACTCCCGAAACCATACATGGCGTTCCGACAATACCAACACCCTTCTTTGTGAACCTTGCCGCTTTCTTCAGTTCGGGAAGCACACTCGCAAACGTATATTTTGTTCCTCCTAACGGGAGAACTTCAAGCTGTTCGGGGTCTCGCACGTGAAAAATCTCGGTCGCCCACTGTTCATCTCTGCCAACAAACAAACCACGGTCTATCATTCCCATTTCCATCGCGGACACGATAAGTTCTGTCGCCATTGCTCCATCCTGTCCTTTGAACCGCTTCGACTGCCCCGCAATGAATTCTATGTAGGAACCCAAGCCACTTTTGGGCTCGTAAACAAACCTCGGGCATACACGCACACAGGCACCGCAATCAGTGCATTCCTCTTCATAATTCGGAAATTCCACTCCATCTGTTGCGATTATTCCGTCCACGGGGCAGACGCATGCGCATGTCAAACACCGACTGCATAAATTCGTATCTATAACCTTAGCTTTCAAATTCTCAAAATACAATTTATCCTTTAACGGTTTTTCTGGAATCTTCACTTCCCATTCTGATACTCCTATTGCTGTTGCCATTTTTTTCACTTCCTCACAAGTCTCAGTATTTGCATCGAACACTCCTTAACACACAATCCACACCCTGTGCACTTATCCATGTCTATCTTCATCCTCACCATACCATCCTCCTTTAAAGAAGAAACCGCACCACTTTCGCACATCCCCTCACAAATCCCGCACCCAAGACAGCTCTCAGGCTCTACGCACAGGCTCACCATTGGAACACCTTGCGATGGTGCAACGTCAACAATAAGCTTATCTATACCTTTCGTCCGTTTTAACGAGAGATCCTCTTTGTCTATTTCATACTCCACATATCCTTCATCCTCCCGGATTATCTCCGGCGGTTCAATCATTTCTTCTGTAAGCGTGAACATCTCGTCCATGTCTTTATATGCCACGTCGTGGATCTTTGTTTGCTTTAATGCTCCTCCGGGACACGTATCAACGCAGAAATGGCAGAAAATACATTTACCATAATCTAACGTGGGATAATACCGCCCGCTTGGTGCTTCCTTCATCCAGATCGCATTCGCCGGACATACAAAAGAACACTCAAAACAACTTATGCACCTCTCAGGGTCGAAGAGAATATACCCTCTGAAACAATCGGGCATTTTCTTCCGTTCCCGTGGGTAATGCGTAGTTATGTTCAATGGCAGTACTACCTCCTTTGCTGCTGTTGACAGAGCAGATACGTGATACTTTAGCTTGTCTTTAATGTCGTATTCCGGTGTTGCAACTTTCTTCATAATCTCACCCCCATTACTACTATTGACCATCCCAGTGCAACCAATGCTAAGATAAGCATTGCACCCCATCCTATTCTCAAACCCTGGTCAAGCCTATACCGCGGATACACTCCACGGAGGTTAACCATTATCACCAGAACTATCAGGGTTTTTAGCACGAACCAAATACCGCAGGATAAGTCGCCCAAACCTAAAATTTCAGGCCCACTTCCGCCTCCGAGGAATAACATAGTCATCATCGCACTGAGAACGTACATCTTCTCATACCCCATCACATACGCAAGTCCAAATGCGATACCCGAATACTCGACAAAAGGTCCAAAGGATACCTCTTGGTCTGCTTCCGGGATGTCAAAAGGCAGCCGTGCGGTAGCCATCACCATTGCAATGAAGAAGGTGAGAGCAGCAAGAGGATTCTGGATAATCCCCCACCATACGCCGCTTTGCGCATTAACTACTCCTACGGTGTTGGACGTTCCATACAGGACGATCATTGCGAGTACTATAACAATAAACGGGATTTCGTAGGCGAAATACAGGAACGCCTCTCGAACCGTACCGATAAATGCGAACCTGTTGTTCGATGCCCAGCCCACACCCAGAATGAATACCGGCATCAAACTTATCAACGCCACCATTATTTGTAGTGCGTAGTCGGTTTGTATTGGAACGAGAGGATTACCGGCAGTCCCAGCGTTAATAAAAAGTAGCGGGAGAAGCACGGGTATGAAATAAAGGAACGGGAACTGCAAGAAATAAAGTTTATGGGCGTCCTTATGTATTATTACCTCCTGAAATAGGAATCGTAGTGTATCCGCGAGCAATTGGACGATACCCCTCGTGCGTGGCGAAATTTCACGCGGTCCTACCCGCCACTGCATCCGTGCGACCATTTTTCTTTCAATCCAGGGCAAAATAAGCAGCATGATACCCATAGTAGCGAAACCCGGGATGAGTATTAATACAAAAAACGGTTTCCACAGTATAAGCGCAATTAGATAGCCTATCACAGGCATTCCGAGCAAAGGCTCGATGAGCGGCTGTAGTAAGGGGATATTCACCTGGTTGTTCATCATCGTGCTTATGATAGCGTTTATGTCAATCATTTTTCATCTCCTCACCTATCTATCCGCCTCCGGCGGGAAGTACCCAAAACTGCCATAGACTGCCCAGAAGTCCGCATATCGCGCACCTTTGAGCGCTTCCATAAATCCTCGCAGGTTCATCCAGCAGGGGGTCATCACCCTCACACGGTACGGAACGTTTGACTCACCATCGCTGATAATCGAAAATAACAACGTGCCCCTGCCTGCCTCGGTAATGGTAGTCCATTCACCCTTTGGAAGAACCAGGTCACCAAAAACTCTGAAGAAATTGCCCTTTATATCACTCGCAGCCTCTTTGTATTCCCCGAGGACGTCTTCGCTCAAAATCGCTCCTTTTATTCCTTTCACGGCATCCACCGCCTGCTTTACGATTCTTACGCTTTGCTTTATCTCTTCCAGCCTACCTAAGAACCTTCCAAGACAATCTCCATCGTCTCCCGTTGTGACTTCCCAATCGAGCTTATCGTAAACTTCATAAGGCGCAATCTTCCTGATGTCGTAATTCACCCCTGACGCTCTCAGGAACGGTCCCACCATTCCACATCGTATCGCATCCTCCTTCGTCAGCACCCCCACCCCCTTTGCTCTCGCTATCGTCACCGGGTTGTTCACAAATATATCCTCAAACTTTTTCATCCTTTTATGTATTGCAAAAGTGATGTTATCCGTCAATTCGAGCACGTCATCCGGAATGTCTCTCCGTATCCCACCGGGAACCAGGAAAGAAGGACCGCTTCTCGACCCCGTCATTCTCATCAGCGCTTCGATTATCATTTCCCGGATTGCCATAGAATACATGAATCCCGTCGTATGTCCAAAGAACAGCGAAAATATCGCTGCGTCATAGTAGAATGCTTCTATCCTCGATAGTTCAGCCATTATCGTCCTCAAATACTGCGCTCTTTCCGGAACTTCAATACCCAGCGCTTTCTCTATCGTCCTGACATATCCTAAGTTCATGTTCACCGGGTCATTTATCGCCAACCGCTCAAATAGCGGAACGTTCTGGATGTATAACTTGTTTTCCGCAAGCTTCTCCATTGACCGGTGCACAAATCCCGGTTCCGGAATGGCATCCACGATTATGTCCCCTTTTATCCGAAAAGTCACCCTGAGATGTCCGCTTCCTGCATGATGGGGTCCTATCGGAACTATAATCTCGTCACTCTCATAAGCATCTTCTATGAATTCTTCCGAGATTGGGATATACAGGTCTTTTGGAGGCTCAATGGGGACCATAAACTCAGGAGTTACACCTTTTTCAAAGACGTACCGTTCCTCAGGAATCTTGAATTCTTTTCTCAATGGTAGGTCCGGTGTGTCAGGAGCAAGAATGAACTTCTTTCCCATCCATTCGTTTCCGTCGAACAAAACTCCAAAGAACTCATGCATTTCACGTTCGGAATAATTAGCGCTTTCCCATAAGGAAGTAAGACTCTGGATTTTCGCGTCTTTTACTCCTATCTCTGTGAAAACGGTTACAAGAACGGGCATCAGCTCCTCAACGCTATAACTTGAAACCACGTACTCCACAATAAACTTCCGTTCATGTGGCACTTCTATCACATTCACGCTCTTCACATGGTCCATCTTCATCTGGTCCCTGAGCTTCCGTGCAACCTCCATCAGGTTCTCTTGTGTTGTTCTGATGGCTATACTGTTCGTGCCGGTAATCGTTATGGATTTATAAAGACCATCCAATTCTTTTTTGAGTTTCTTCTCCAGCTCTCGCCCGTGATCCCAATCCACCTCACGTTTAACGTCCACTTTAATTGCAGGTGTAGGAGCAAATAGCTTTGGCGAAGTAGGCACCATTCTTTCTTCCAGCTGCTTCTCGAAAGGCAGCTCTACTTTCTTAAATTCTATCGTTTTCCGGTCTATACCACTTATCTTATCTTGCGTTGCCCTCACACCCCGTAAAATGGATTCCGGTGTTACTGGACACCCGGGGATAAAGAAATCTACCGGAACGATATCAGAAGGATGAGTTATATTATAACTGTTCCAGAATATTCCCCCTCTTTCTCCACATGCTCCTATCACGTTCACAAACTTCGGGTCAGGCATCTGCCCCCACACAAATTGCAACGCCCTCGCCATCTTCCTTGTTATCGTCCCCTCAATTATGATATAATTCGACTGCCTCGAAATGCCCATGTTCAAAGTGCCCAATCTCTCACCATCATAGCCGGATGCAAAGGCATGGGCGAGCTCAACGCCACAGCAAGAGGTGATGAAGTGGCAGGGCCATAAACTCCACTTCGCAGACCATTTCTTGAATGGCGAAAGAAGTCCTGACTCGAGGAAGTTTATATGCTCGTTCTTATTTTCCATTTTTGTTTTCTTTTCACCTCTCTATATTTATCTTTTCCTAAATTTTTTGGTTTTGTATTAGCTTTTTAACTCCGCCATTTCCAGCGTTATTTTATAGCCCACGTATATTGCAGGCAGGAGTAGCAAGAGCGCGAGTAGTAAAAGCACCAAAAAGCTTAAACCTGGGTATGCTGAGAACAAGAGCAGAATGACCACAATTGGTTCCGCAGCCATAAACAGGAACATAAATCCGAAATACTGCATGGGAAGCGTATATTTGGGTAATTTCATCGGTGGGTTCCCTGCTTCCCACCTCCACATCTTTATCTCCGTTGGATTATACCGCGGCAATATTTTCACGAGGAAGAGTAGAATCCCATCTGTCAGCACGCAGATAAGTATCAGGACTGCGATTATCAAAACTGCTTCTATCATTTTTTTTCTCTCCTCCTATATTATATTATGACTCCTATCGTTTGAGCAAGGGACTTCATACCTGTGAGGAACCACTCTACTGGTAGAAATGCAACCGTAACCAAAGTTATTACTACTACGGCAACGCAAATGAAGTTAGTGAGATTTGCCTTCCAGCCTATGCCGAGTTCGCTTGCAAGCCTGATGTAATATGGAATGGATATAGCGGAATTTATAACCACGAGCGCAACCAGCCAGAAATAACGCATTTCGACCAGTGGCAGGAGGATAAAGAGTTTGCCCCAGAATCCCATTAGCGGCGGCACGCCGATGAAAGAGAACGCAAGGATATACATCAAAGGTGAATAAGCTCCTTCGCCCTTTATCGCATTGAAAAACCCTATCTTACCGGCGGCATTCGCAAACAACAGGAGCAATCCCCCTGCCAACGCAAAATAGGCGAGTTCTGGTCTAATATAGACAATTCCATCTTCTATAACGACAACGAGAGGAACGGCAACGAGGCATGCTAAAACATAACCCATATTAGCAACCGTGGAGTAACCGAGGACTCTTGCATGCTCTTTTGATGTCAAAGCACCTATATTACCCGTAAACATGGATATAGCCGCGAGCACGGCAGTAAAGATTGTTATTGATGCCGTTAGAGTGCAGGCAGTGTAGATTAATATCCATAAAGCCGCGATAAAAGGAACGATCTTCGCAAGCGAAGCGATAATCGAAATCGGAATAGGGTCTGCACTTGAGAAAACATCCGGAACCCACTCGTGCAGTGGTGCCACTCCTACTTCAATGCTTAAACCCACGACAAGCATCACATACCCGAGTATGTACAGAAGACCTGCATCCGGCAAGCTTTTGGTGTATGCCAGGATGATTGCACCTATTAAAAACAGAACGGTAGCGAGAACCATAAACGTAATATATTTGATACCCACCTCTACGTTTGCTCCTCCCTCCCTGAGCATAACTAAAATATAAGTTGGGACGGAAACGAGGACGAGTGCTGCCAGAACCATAGCGAGGTCGTTTGTATTGAAGATATACATAGTTGCGAGAGCCATCAAACCCACCAATCCATAGTCCACACCCTTAATCTCGCTCTTTATCGCTTTAAGCGAAACCAGGTTGATGATGCCTATTGCAAAGATAAAAGCGCCGTAATATAAGGAACGACAAGCTGCAAGCCCAATTACAAGAGCAACTATCGCCGCATAGAATCCCAATTGACGGTATTTGAAAGAGAAAATAGAGCCAAGAGTCAAAATTGCTAAAGCCACAATCATCGCCAATTCCATCACAGCCCCACCCCTCCTATCGAAGCCATTATAATAAATATCATCACGAGACCGAGCACTATCTTCACATAATTCGTAAGATAGCCCGTCTGAATAGTCCGGATTCCTTTTGAAATCCTGTCAAATAAACCCGGCACCACCTTCGTATTGAAAAATCCGTCTATTCCCCGGTTTCCATACTCATTGACGATATGGGAGACGAAAAAGCCCGTCTTCGGTAGGACGTAATCATTAACGAACGGAAGATACATCCGGTCGTTGAAGAAAGTGCCAAGCCTGGAAAGAGCGGCTATCCTTGGTTTGACTAATCCCACCACATACGCCAGTAATATTAGTACGCCTACTATGATGGATACCTCAGCCATTCCAGCGTGTATAAATTCTGCTGTCTCTTCGCTCGTAAAAATAAGATACATCAGCAAAAAGAGCACGGAGACCATCATTACGTATCCTAATTTCATCAACCCGCCGCCTTCTACATGCTCGTGGTGTGGTTTTTCTCCTTTTATGAAGTTCAGGCTGAGGAACTTCGCCATAATCCCGGCATAGACTAAGGAAGTAAGTATGAGCAGGACAAGCGGTATAATGCCAAGATCATGAATCAGATGTTCCATGACTTCGTCCATTCCTGACTTCACCCAGTAAGCAGTAAGAGGGGGCATTCCCACAAGGAAAGTCGTAGCGATGATAGTAACGATAAAGGCAGGTTTCATCTTCTTCCCAAACTCGAGACCACCGCATAAGAACCTGCTGTGCGTGGCGTGAATCAAATGACCACTGACGAGGAACAAGCTCGCTTTTGCAAATGCGTGCACCGCCATGTACCAGAATGCAACGAGCACGGCGAAATGCCCCACCCAGAAAGAAGCGGCTGCCGCTGCAAACATCAATCCAATGCTTGACATCGTGGATGCTGCAAGCAGAACCTTCCTCTCGAGCATTCCCGACCCCGAAAGCGCACCATACAATCCTGAGATCAACCCGACGAATAGAACAAAAGTAAAAACATGCTCAAGCCCCGGCACACCATGCAATGTCCAGGGTTCAATATACCACGTAAGTTTTATGAACACAAAAGCGCCGGCAGCCACCATTGTCGCACTGTGCAAAAGTGCGCTAACAGTCGTTGGACCGGTCATTGCAGTCATCAGCCACTCGCTGAACGGAACCTGAGCAGACTTTGTGAACAGACCCATGAGGAAACAGAGCAGAAGGATTATTGTTCCCGCCGTGCCAATAGTTGCAAAAAGCGTGCCCCAGTCTATCTCTGATATGTTTAGCGTGGGTGATAATGCCCATATCGCAGCAATCGCAAGGAACATAGGCACATCGCCAAATCGTATGGTTGAAATCGCTCGCCATCCGCCAAAACTCGGCGACCAGCTCATCCCCAGCGGTCCTACCTTCCTTCCTGCTTCACCCACGTATGCGATGTCATCATCATCGCGGAACCAGTGCCCGATTAAGCCCCACGAAGCTGCTCCAAGTCCTTCCCAGCCTACAAACAGCAAGAATAAATTATCGCTGTACACAACGAGTAGCATTGATGCCGTGAAGAGGTTGAAGAAGAACCAATACCATGAAGGGCGGTAATCTCCTTTCATGTAGTCCAAGCCGTAAACAGCGATGAAAAACGCTATAACTGCTGTTATAACGCCCATGTATCTGCTTAAATAATCGCACATGAATACGAAGTTTATCCCGAGTTCAGGAATCCAGTTGTAAGAATATTGCCCTTCCATGGCGAAGAATATATGAAGACTCATCAATACCGAGAGGAAGATGCCGAACACAGAAAGGTAGGGTAATTTCTCCGTCCATTCCTTACTCCTGTATGCTAACGCAATGGGAATGCTGCTAACAACCGGAGCTAACAAAAGCAGCAGGAAAACCCACTCAGAATTCATGGCACAACACCTCCTAATCCTAAACCTGGCATTGAATTAAGCCCTTGAATCAACGCTGTTGACAGCGGTGGGAACAATAACAACACGGAAAGAATACCGATTATAAATAGCGGAATATAAAAGTATCCACTTATCTCCAACCTCTTTGTATCCTTCGGCTTACCATAGAACACTTTTCTTATCGTGTAGAAGCCATACCAGACCGAGAGGATGAACATGAATATCACAGCAAGGATAAGCGCTAAGCCCCCTGTCCAGCCAAGGAAAGAGGGGGATTCAGGTCTGAGGAAAGTCTCTACGACACCCCTTAATATGAAAAATTCACCTAACATGCCGACCGTCAGGATTCCGCCAAGATTCAGGAATCCAAAAACTGCGGCATTTGAAATCGCCGGTATGGAAGCGTGCAATCCACCCATCTTATTAACGTCCCGCAGACCATGATGGACAGCGATGATCCCGCCCGCGCTCGAGAACAAAATTGACTTCCCGAACGCATGCGACATATATTGAATGACTAACCCGATGAGACCAAAAGGACCGAGACAGAGTGCCACCAGCATATATCCCATCTGCGATACCGTGGAATAAGCGAGCAGTCGCTTGAAATCCGTTTGCTTGAAGACCGAGAAACCGGCATAAATGCTTGAAAATATCGCATAGCCGAGTATGGGCATACGATAGGTAGTGATAAAAGAATAATCTATAAGAGCAATCCTCAGCAAAACATAGCCCGCCAGACCAACAGTTAACGGACTTAGTAATGCACTGACCGGTGTGGGTGCTTCTGCATGTGCCCAGGGGAGCCATACGTGCGGACCCAGGACGGGAAGTTCTATTATCATACCCACAAAGATGAAAGCCCACGCGAGCATGCTCACTTTACCACCAAACATTAACACATCAAGCGCAAGCGTGTTATTATTAAATGCAACTATAATGAACCCTGCCAGGGCGAGAACGCCGGCGACGGCACACCATACCATGTATAGAAGACCCACCCACTTCCTGTTACCATACCCATAGCTGTAAATGAGTAGGAAAGCGGTAATCAGCGTGATTTCCAGGAAGACATACATAAGGATGAGATTCCCACTGTAAACAAGCCACAGCATCGAAGCGGCATAGAGATTGTATAAGAATATGTATTTCCTGAACTCGCTCTCCACGTTTCGCTCCATCTCCTCAAACCTGTGTTTCATGTAGGGCAGAGCGAAAAGGGCAACCATCGCGGACACCATGCAAATTGTGAGTCCAAATGCATGTGATATGAAGTCAAAATTAAGGTAAAACTCACCGATAGGCGGGGAAAAAAGCATTAGGGATATCTTCTCTGGACAGCCTCTGAATAGAAGACAGTACACTATGGAAAAGAAGGGAAGTATAAAAGCCAGCGAAGAGAGGTAAGTGGATTTCTTAGGCGTTAAAAACGGTGCTATAAATACGACAATTAAGGGCAAAAGCAAGACGTAAAGCATAATCATACTCTATCACCCCCTATGGTAATCGCACTTGTGTGAATGTCCTTCTTCTGCCTGTCCAGCGTTACGATAGCGGCGATAAGGACTAAAAGTTCGCCGCTGCTCGTGAAGATCGTGATGATTGCGATACCAAATGCGGTATTAGCAAGAAGCGCAATGGAGAATAGCGGAATCAAAGCCATAAACACAGCGCCAAACATCAGCTCCAGAGATATAAGAAGCCTGATTACGTCTTTACTTGAAATCGCTGCGAGGTATCCCATGAGTAGGATTGCAAAAGATGCAACATAAATTATTGATGCACTCATTATGTCAATCGCTAACATTCAGTTCTCTGTCCCTCCTACACCCATTTTTAAAACCGATAACAGCAGAAGTACAACGAGCGACATCAGCGATAGGATGAGTACGAGGTATTCGGTAATGGGTTCTGTAATAGGTATAAAGTTTATAAGTTCAAATTCAATCACGCTGGAAGGCACATTCGGATTGAGCAGATTGTAACTGTAAATGGAGAAGCCGATGACAAAAGCGGTTATAACCACCGGCAGCGCCCATAACCGTGAAAATTGTCTTTCGGGGTCTGACCTATACGTCGCCGCAAGCGCCACCGTCACTATACCAATCGCGCCCACAAAGATAAACACGATTAAAACGAAAACCGGCTGGAGGTCAAAAAGGGCATAAACGCTTGCTACAAAGATCAGCGCTGCGGACATGAACAGAGAAGAGTAAAAATTATCTTTGCTGAGCAAAACACCCAGGGCGAACAACACGGCGACACCCGCAAGGGCGGACAGCAACACCATTTCAATAATCATGGTTCAAAGTTTTGAAGCTCTACTTATAAAGCTTTCGGTTTTTTTTTCGATGCCTCCCTTAAAAAATTTGCTTTAACAATAACAAAAATTTTAAATACTACCGTAAAAAATACTAATGTTTTATATACTATGAAGGATTATAGTATAGCAATGACAACACACATCATCGTCATGGATTGCGCGGATGATACGGAGAAGAAGCGAGTGCGCTACGTAATAGACAAATGGGAAGCGGAGAGGAAAGGGAAAGTATCAGAGGTGAAAGCGATAGTCGTAAAGGCGGATTTGGATGAAGGTGAAGTCGGCGATTTTCTCGAGGAATTATATTCCAAGATAAGTGCCGGTAGAGTAGAGACATACAAAGCGGAGATAGAGCAGGTAGAACCGGAAAAGAGGATTGAAAGTTTAAAAGTAGTATTTAAGGATAATATAAAGTCAGTGGAGAAGTTGATTAGCTTTATTTTTAGTAAGAAGAATTCTACACTCAGGGAGCACCGGTATCTCAGTGACAATTTTTCTGAGATGGACTACACGGTATATATGAGAAGGGGGAAGGGTGGGGTTGGTGTAAAGGTAGTTTTAAAAGAAGAAAGCGGGGAAACAACGGCGGATATTCAGTTAGAAGGGATTGAAGATGCGCCGAAAGCATTGAAAGAGGAATTAATCGGGGATTTTTC
>Ga0209986_10002281_pt1 | contig 17678 bp, 17 predicted proteins | sample BlataG_FD_183168 | JGI IMG/M metagenome (GOLD analysis project Ga0209986, IMG submission 183168) | Deep subsurface microbial communities from Black Sea to uncover new lineages of life (NeLLi) - Black_00105 metaG (SPAdes) (version 2) | ecosystem: Environmental > Aquatic > Marine > Oceanic >...
CCCTATACTGAGGGTTGAACCGGAATAGATTTTCACCTAGAATATCTACATGCCCCTGTAGCTCAATGGACAGAGCGCCGGACTTCTAATCCGACGGTTGTGCGTTCGAATCGCACCGGGGGCGCCTTCTTTTTGTAAAAATCACACATAAAAACGCCCATTTCCGGACCTGTCTACTCGGCAGGTTTGCATTTTCTGGTGCAGATTGGTGCAGTTTGGTGCAGTTTATCATCGAGAATTTCATTGCTCGGTAGTTCTACTTTGATCGGTGTAACCAGCGCGTCCATGATTTTGGCAGCTTCGCCCAGCATCTCGTGGTATAGATGGCCATAAAGGTCCAGGGTAATACTGGGTTTGGCGTGCCCGAGGATTCGTGAGACGACGATCGGAGGGACACCATTGTTGAGCATCAGTGAAGCAGCAGTGTGTCGCAAATCATGAAATCGTATCTTCGGTAAACCTGTCTCTTCCAGAAGGCGATTGAAGTCTAGTCGCAAATGGCTGGGATCTATAGGGTTTCCAATAGAGTTTGGGAAGATCAAGTCGTGCCTCTGCCAACGTTCACCTGCAAACTCGATTTTGGTTCGTTGCTGTTCTTTATGGGTGCGTAGAGCGTATAACGTACCTTCTCCTAAAATTATCTTTCGTCGGCCCTTGCGTGTTTTGGGTTCTAAAAAACTCCAACCCTGGCCTCGAACTCGCTGTACTTGACGCTGGATTTGTATTGTCCCTCGATTCAGATCAAGGTCAGACCACTGCAAACCGATAATTTCACCTTGACGCATGCCGGTTGTGATCGCAATGTTATAGAGAGCTTTGTAGTTGCTACTCTCAGCTGCTGCGAGAAACAATGACACCTGGCTGTCATTCCAGACCTGCATCTCAGCGGGTTTGTACTTAGGCAGGGTGACGCCGTGCGCCGGATTACGTGTGATCCAGCCGTAGTTAATCGCTTTCTCTAAGGCACAATGTAAGATTGAATGGCATAAACGAACGCTACGGATTCCAACACCATCCGCAAGAAGATCAGCATAGAACCATTCGATATTTTGAGGATGCAAATCGTTGAGGTCGGTATCTCCTAGCCGTGGAATGATGTATTTCTCAGATAAGCCTTTATATCTGTGATAGGTTTTAGATCGAATGGATACCTTGTGGTTTTCCAGCCACTGCTCTATGTAGTTCTTGAGGGACGTCTTCCCACCTTGGTAATCAAAACTTCGGTTTAGACGGAACTGCATTGTAGTTAGCCAATCAATGCATTCGGATTTGGTCTTAGCACCAAAACTGATTCGCTCACCATTCAAAGTGAGTTGAGTACGCCAGGTACCATTTGATCGCTGAAAGATGCTGCCTTCACCATGGCCACGAATTTTATTCGCCATTTCCATTACTCCTTTTCATGTGTAGGAATAAGGAAAGGCGACTCTACAACCTCTGTCCGATATTCGATTGTTAAGGTGCGCTCTGTTCGTATCATTGTATCAATAACCTACGAGCAAGGTAATCCGGAGATCTTGAACGAGTCGAGCATAATACGCGAGACCAAGAAGGAGACTCCTCAATTGAAAGCACTAATCAATGGCTGCCTGCATCTGTGCCTTCGACTCGATGAACTTCTCCAAGTCCTGAAGTCGAATTCGGACAGAGCGACCTATTCGGATGCTGGGGAGCTCACCTCGTTCCACCAGCAGGTAAACTGTTGAGAGACCCATGTTGAGCGCTGCTGCAACATCTTGAGCATTCAATAACCTGGGTAGAGTTTTCTCTTCGATCGAAAGATTTTCTTTGAGTAACATATTCCATGAACCTCCAAATTTGTCAGTGTGGAGTGCCATTGGTACCGTAGGTGTCGGTATGCAGCAGGTTGATGCTGACTAATTTGAAATCGGTCAGTTCTCGAGTGCTGTACATCATGAGCATCAAACTATGTACGTGAACGACGGCAGAATGGAGGATCTCCTATCGTCTCTGTTTATGAGTCGCCTTCTTCACCTGCTTTACCCAACCATCCCCCGATCTTATACATACTCTATCGGGATTGAGCTGGCTTGTGTGTGACGATATCGTGATGTCGACGTTAGACAATCAGTAGGGAGAAGGAGAGCTTCACCAATCCATTCAAGAAGTAGGACAGGTTTCTGCTGCTTGATGACCGGGCGGGTACAGGAATACAACCGGAGGTGAGAGAATGGATGGGATATTACGAAGGGGAATTAGAACACTCGACTGGTCGAGGATCAATGACACGGAACAGCAGTTTCAAGTCCTTTTCCCCTATCTGCTTGCAGGTAGTTTTGAGATGCTGTACAGTTCAATTGGCGTCTGTGGGAACGCTATATGGGGTACCCCTGCATAGCATATTGTTTATATGGATTCGACCCGTTAATACTGCTCCTACTATACAACAGAACGTATGTTCTATCTAAGTATTTTATCATGCTTAGTGGGTGGACCTTATTGAATAATAGTTGGCTCGCCTCTGAAGGGCATTCGGATATGCCAATCTGCTCGTATTGTGGCCATGTCTTTGATAAGACCCAGCGGGAACATGTTTTCCCCTCGAATCTATATCCTCCGTCGAAATCGGACTCCAAGGTGCAAAGGCTGACCATTCCTGCTTGCGGAGAATGCAACAATAGCTGGTCCGATGACGAAGCTCACTTCCGAAATGTGATGGTTGTGTCGGGTGACAATCCAAATCCCATAAGACAGGAGCTTTGGGAAGGTCCGATTAGACGCAGTTTCGATCAGCCCGATGGGGCAAGGCGGATTGATGACCTGATAGGAATCATGAGGCCTGTTCATATCGACGGTGCTGGGCGCCACATGATATATCCCTCCGAGGATGCGAGGATATTGCGGGTGATTCGGAAGATCATACGGGGATTGGCTCATTACCACGGGTTGTTTCCATTTCTCCCTGATGACAGAGTGTGGGTCGATGTCCAACGCTACGAGATACCACAGCAGTTCATATCCGAAATGACATACTATCATCGAGAGCCCGATGTTGCAGATTACTGGTATGGAATACTAGATGATGCCGAAGTTCATTCCGCTTGGTTGCTGAAATTCCTTGAGGCGCCCGCTTTCGTCGGGATTGTCCACGCAGACTCTGGCGGGGAGGGATAGAGTTGAGCCGAGCTAACAAATCAATGGAGCGAACCCGAGATTCTGCCGATTTTATGCAAGACTTGATGTATTATCGAAGTTGAAGACGGGCCGCTCATCTCGAACTGTTAGGCAGAAATCGGGTTCTTACCTCGTATTGCACAAAGGGGGTCATATGGCTTCCAACAATTCCGACTTTCTTAACCTAGTCAACGCATCAGGTTTCCTCTTCCAGCTTAAAGTTGAGCAAGAAATATCGGCCTCATCTGCAAGTCATGGCAAGTCAATTCTTGCTCGTGAGCACCGATGGGTTGACCTAGACAGCGGTCATGAAGGATTCATTGATCTAATTGTTACTGCTGGCACAAAGGGGAAGATCGTTATCGAATGTAAGCGCGTTCGTGATGCCGAGTGGGTTTTTCTTATTCTGCAGGATGCACAAAGTACCAAGAGCGCACGCGTTCTCTGGACAAAGAGGTTTGATGAAAATCGTCAAGGAGCCGCTTGGGACGAATTCGGTCTTGATCCTGATTCCCTTGATGCCGAGTTTTGCATCGTCCGCGGCCAGGGCGAGAATCAACAACCAATGCTAGAACGTCTTTCAGCGATCCTTCTAAGGTCTGTTGAGGCATTGGCGAACGAAGAGCTTGGTTACGAACGCTCCGTTGGTCGTAGTAGCCTCCGCTTCTACTTTCCCGTAATCGTAACTACGGCAACCTTGCAGGCTTGTCGAGTTCAGTCGTCCGAAATTGATTTAATGTCTGGAGAACTTCAATCTGCAAACTTCGAAGAAGTTCCATTTATTCGGTTCACCAAGAGCATGCCATCGTGTCTCACCAGTTCACACACTCCATTCCAGCTCTCAGATGCAGCCAGGGAAAATAAGAGAACTGTATTTGTAGTGAACGCCGGGTATCTTGTACCATTCCTTTCGGGGAGGTGGGAATTCAGTGTACCAGCATGGGGAGATCCGTGGCCTTGGGACTTTCCATGATGGGATGATGGGTCATGATCGTATGATGGGGATGCTGGGATTGTCGGTGATGGACCGAACTCCGGTGCCTCAGCTCGAAGCCGTTTTGTGTCTGGAGGGTGGTCGGAAATGAGCGGCTACAGGAACAGAATGGGAAATGTGCGAGAGGGTGAAATCAATTGAGCATCTTGTCACGCCTTCTTGGCAAACGGAGCAAGTTACAGCAAGAAAACCTTGTGGGTCATGGTACTGACCGTAGCAAGAGCCGGGGACGTGCGGAGGAACCGCATGACGTAGACCTGAGTGCCATCGAATACATTCCCTTGCCTCCATCGCCGCCTACGTGGGAGGTCGATGGTCGGGATGAGCTCCACCGGGAAAATGAAGATCCTCTTCTGAAGGAAATATTCAAAGCAGGGTGGAAGCGGAAGTATACGAATGTGATCAAGCTAGCCGCAGAACTTGCCCCGGAGCGGCTTGCTGGCCAAGTTGGCCAAGTTGTTGCTAAAGCCTATCGTGATACTGTTCAAAAGCGTCTGAAGGCCAATCAAATCAAACCTGCCGCACGCTGGGCAAGGGAAATGCTCGATACTGTCCCCGCGCATTGCACTGACGTCGACAAGCGACGTTATAACAAAATTCTCACCAGACTGGACAAGGCAAAGGTTAGACATGAATTCGTACCAATGGAGGTTCCTCCGGCCAACAGCGAACCGCCATTCGCATTGTCAGATGGCTCTAGCTGGAGCTTGATTGAGATCAAGGCGCTCCCGAAGGCCGAGAGGCCAGATACTGCCTTCTACCTCATGGCTTTCACTGTTGACAGCGTGCTTTATAGCGACCGGAATGGAAAGAGTGAACTGGCTTCCGGTGGGCCTGGAGCTTTACGGAGATTTAATCGTGCAGGCAAGGTGGTCGCCGAGCGAGCAATAAGTCATGACATGTACAGGGTCGGTTGGGGCCCAACAAGCGCGTTCTGCGCGATCATGGATAGCGATGGTGGCCTTCATATATACGACAGCTCTCTTGCCTTGGTAGCTGAACGGGACTTACAGAGCGATATGCGTGTCAAGGAACATTTCAGAACCACCGATACGAACTATTGGGGCGAGTTTCGAAGTCAGGTCCGCGCCGTTGGCGTGAATGCGGATGGCAGATTCCACTTGTTTACGCTGGCTGACGAGGCCTGGTGCTGTTCAGTGGATGGTGAAACGATTTGGGGCATTCGGATGCCGCTAAATGAGGGTTGGGTGCGCGCGGTTGGGCGAAGTGATCGGACCGGTCCCGGAGTTAAGGTCGAGGCCGCGCTACAAACGCTTGGACTTGCCCTGCCAGTAACTCCGCAAGAGATTAACCAAAGACGGCGGGTGTTGGCGTTGCTGCATCACCCGGACCGAAAACCGGGTGACCCTAGTGCGAACCGGCGCATGCAAGAGATTAATGAAGCGTTCCAGATACTAACGGGCGTGGACCCAGAGATGATTGATATCGAGGTCGAGGAGTCGGAAGTGACCTATTTCCGCCGTAAGGCACCGGATCAGGTTATCGAAGCTGGTCCTATTCGGCTTGAAATCTGGGTGCCAAGTGGCTCAGCGCAAGACTGGGTTTACGGTGCCTCTTTTTTAGCGCATGGCGCCGGAGCATTTCTGGCAACTTACTCTGGCAAGGTAGTCGAAGTCAATGGCGCAGGCGTGCCTGTGCGCGTCTACGATGTTGGCACCGTGCCCTATGAGATTGTTGACGCAGGTGATTATCTCTACTTCCTCACTCCAACTCGTTTGTATGTCTTGGAGAGTCGTGATCGCCTCATCGCTCTGGTAGATGTGTTCCGTCAGGGAAGGTTGCTGGTAACTGCTACTGGTTTTGGCCTCCTCGATAAAAAGTGTTTCCAGTGGTTTACGCCCTCTGGGGTCAAGATTGGGGAGATTATCACACGTGACCCGATTCGCGCGTTATACGATTCAGATGACGGGGCTATACTCGAAACGCGGCAGCATCGCACCATCGTCAGCGGGCTGCGTCTATTTGATTCGGGTGAGGATGCGTCAGGATGAAGCGCTATAAACACTCATATCACGACCTGATCCTCGGGCACAGTGACAGAGAAACACTTAACCTTTCGTTCCATCAAACTACCTTCGGCGTCCGCTGAGCTCAAACGTTAGACGGCACTCACAAAAAGTACCTTTTCCTTTTGTCATATGTCTAAGCATCTTCTGATTCGATTGATTCCCCCTCTTGGGATTTTATCAGTCGCAACTCGATTATTTTCTCGCAGATTCAACTTATGATTGCAACTAGGAAGAATGATTCAATGGTTCGTTACCGTCCGATAATCACCTTGAGGGGCGTACTGCCCAAAATCGAAGTGTTCGAATGTAGATTCAACTTATGAGTGCAACTTGAAGAATGATTCAATCGTCCGTTACCGTGCGACAATCACCTCAGACATCGCGTTGAAAGTCAATCGCCGAGGCTCTCCCAAGCGCATAATCCATCCTGACCCGGCAGCCTTACCACATTCGGGTTCATGACACTGCAATGGCCATCTTGATCGCACTGACGGATCTCGAAGTGCAGGTGGGGTCCTGTCGAATTGCCCGTCGTTCCGCTCTTCCCCACGACATCCCCCGCGATCACAAGGTCACCTGCTGTTACCACGATAGATGTTGGACCTGTCGCCGTATGGCTTTTCCCGCTGGCGCCGCAGCACAAATGGCCAAGGATCATCTGCCATCCGTCATTCTCAATGACCACCGTCCAACCCAGGTAATAGTTCCAGCCGGCATAGATCACCTTTCCACCGAAGGGCGTCCACACCTGCCGTCGCTCTTCATAGTTCGTAGCCCAATCGATGCCGGTGTGGGCGTGGCCATCTCGACCTTCGGTATCCCCGAAGCAGCTGCTCATGCGAGTAGGACCCTCAACGGGCATCATACAAACAAACGAAACCGGCCCAACAAACCCGTCCAATGCCCAATAGAACGAGCCGCTGCTGAAACTGGTACCACCCGGCAAGCCTGGGTCCTTGGCCGTTGGCTGAGGCGTACCCAACATCCATCCCCAGGCATCATCCTGTGCCCAAGCCGGCATGGTGTCCGCCAAAATGGCCGCGCCTGCCGCCATGAAGCTGAGATAAAGGCCTGCCAGGCACGTCATTGGAGCGAGGATTAACAGGAAGACTCGCTTCACTCATCCCTCTCAGTAGACGCTCCAACCTTCAGGAACGGCGATCCAAATGCGCATATTCCCTTCCGGTGTTACGAGCACTCCGTGCCCGGTTCCAAGCCGGTGCAGGCTGTCCGTCATATAATCGCTCAAATCGAAAGTCGCCTGCAAGCGCTTCGACTCGACGGGGCGCTGCTCCATCAGGATGGTGTTCCCAACGACGGATAGGATCCGCCTGCCGGCAGGGGCATCGAGGAACTCACCCACTTGCTGAGTTGCCAGCCACAATGCCGTTCGCCGTTTTCGAAATCGCCTGGCCATGTTCTCGACCGCTCCTGCGCCTCCGGGAGCTTCCAAAAGCTTCCAAACCTCGTCCAACATCACATGCTGGATCGCCTGGGGATCGGTCGCATTCCGACGAATGACCTCACCCCAGATCAAGCCCATGACCTGCCACAGATAAACCCGCAGCTGATCCGACAGGTCGTTCACATGCTGCAGACCGAAGATCACCAGCTGCTCTTCGGTGATGTCGAAGGTCGTTGGCGTGTTGAAGTAGCTTGCGTATACGCCCTGGGCGTAAGGGCGGAGCATCTCTGCCAGGGATTTGGAGGTGGGTGACGGAGTGGTTTCCAGGATCCGGACGACATCCGCAAGTCTCGGGGCGTCCTCATGCTTCCAATGCGCCATGATTAGACCGGCTTCCTCATTTCTGATCCATCCTCGATCCTCGACCGCGAGCCGGTAGGCTTCAGCCAGTGCGTTCCATTCGAGCCCTTTGGGGATTGGCTGTCCTCGCACCGCCTCGCAAAATGCAATCAAATGTTCCGTTCCTGCCAGGAGCGGGTCATCGCTGTCTGGCGGGATGTCCAGGACGTTGATGCGGTCACCGGAAGTCGAGCCAACCTCGATGTAGCGCCCACCATACTGCTCACAGAATGACCGCATTTCGCCTTCAACGTCGATTGCCAATACTCTCCCGCCACCCAACTGCGCCGACACCTGAAGCATTCTCAAGGTCACGCTCTTGCCGGCTCCAGGTCGCCCAAGAATCAAATAGGAAGGCGTCCGATCCGCCCTTGTGCCGAATGGGTCGACTCTGACAGGCAGCCGGGTGTTCTCGTCGATCCCTAGGTAGACGCCCTCCGGTTCCATCAACCGCTTGCGGCTTGGCCAGAAAAAGGTGCCCAGGCTGCGGGGTGTCATGTTTCGTGGTTTCTGATTCAACGCCAGCGATCCTGCGGGTAAGGTGCTCTTCCAGAGTAAAAGCTGGCTGTATCGAGCCGGGAAAGCTTCAGCACCTATGGTCGTCAGCAGGCTTTCGAGATCCCGATTGCGCTTGGCGAGGGTCTGTTCATCCGGGGCCGTTCGCATGACAAAAAAGCGGATGAACACTGGCGTCTGACCCATGGTCTCCATCCGCATGCGCTGCTCCTGGACGGCTCCGACCTCCTGCTGCGCCCCGAAGTCGGCAAGCAGCCCCTTAGAGGCTTTGGCATGCTCCATGGCTGCAAGCTGCACTTCTCTCTGCCTCAGCTTCCCGGTCACAATAGATGGATCCGCCACCTCGATGTGCATCGTCCCGCACCATCCACCCTCTAAGTTCGCCAGACGGTGGATCATCGCCGGCCGGTTCGGCATAAAGTCGTGGATGACATAACCTGAGATCTTGACGCCGTCGATCTCGATCCAGTTTTCACGCTCGAGCACCGTATCGGGTGCCAGCAAAGAAGCCAACCTATGCGCCGATAAACCCGATGTGAAGGCTTCTTTTGAGGGAGGGGGCTTACGGAAAGGTTCTACCCCCGTGGCGATTTCAACCGCCATTTGCTGGGCGCTTAGCGGGGAGTCCTGGGTCGTTGCTGGGTGAAGCGCACGCCAGATCGCCTGGCACATCTCTCCCGGATCCATCAGCCTGAGCGGGATTCCGGCGGCCGCAAATGCTGACGTGAAAATGCCCAGCCTCTGCTGAAGGGTTTCCCGGGCAGCAGGCGCTTTCGAGAGCAGACTCTCGTGGTCATCTGGTTTCTTCCCATTATGGGAGAAGAACAGGGATTTGGTCCCTTGCAACCCTGGTCGGTGGGAGAGCGTGAAGATCGTCCTCCAGGTGATGGGATCCGTATCGTCGAACCATGCGGCCAGGGAAGCCGTCATCTCCTGTGCGGCGCGAGCCAGGGCTCCCGCTTGGGTCTGCTTTCTCTGCGGCAGCTCTCCTTGGTGGGAGATGTCTTCCCACTCCTTCGCTCGGTCGAGGAAGTACTTGAGATCCGTCATCGGGTCATGGGGCTCGAGAAGCACCGTCATTTGAAATGCGGTACCTGCAGGTAAGCTTTCCAGCGCCATCTGGTATCGTTCGGCCCAGCGGCCGAAATCCTGCCCGGCGAAACCGATGTCCAGCGGCGGCATCTCGAGCATGATGACAAACGCGCCATCGCGGGTGACGAGCATATCCTCTGTGAGGGCGACAACAGGGACGAGGGCTGCTGTGTCACCCTGGGGATGTCCCGGCATTTGCTTCGAAGACACTGCTCTCTGGCCTTCGCCGACTCTTGGCTTCAGCAGATTCAAGAATTTCATTCCGCACCAAGACTAATAACAAGATCAACGGGGATCATCCGATGAACCGCCGTTCGTTTCTTATGCAGCGGGCTAATCGTGTGCAATCCACTAGAAACCACTGACCCCGAGCCAGGCCTGGATCTCAACTAATCCTCCCAGCCAGATCCAGGCCAGCAAGCCCGCCAGGAAGGCAAAGCTGAGAACGGAGAAGAGCAGACCTGCCCCGAGAGGCAGCGGCTTTACACGGATCCACGCATCCTCGATAGGACTCACAATTCCTGTGGAAATGGGTTCGGGTTCCACCGACGCTTCTGCCCGAAGAGAACGACGTATTTTCTGGGGGGAGGGCGCCTCCTCGTCCGTCCCCTTCTGCCGGAACCGTTTCCGGGTGTAGAAGCGAAAGAGGTCGAAGATGTAGCCTTCGACCGTTTTGCCGCTCCGCCGGTCACGACCGAAAGCCATGGCCAATCCCAAACCGCCAACGAGCACCGCAACCCCGATCCGTATCGCCAGATGGGATGGGATGAAGAGGGAGAGGGTGCCCAAGAGGGCGCAAACACCAAGGATCACGAGCTCCCTGGTGCCCACGCCGATGAAGGTCTTGGGCGACTCGATCTGTGGGGGAACGGCTCCAGCCACCGCGCTACCTTCGCCTTCCACTCAATATTCGTAGGATATGTACGCCTACTAACAAGATGCAGGCTGTCTTTATTGGAGAATACAGACTGACCTCAGGTACCAATCTCAGCTCCATCGTCCCCTCCGGTTTAAAATAAGGTTATGAATATCAATCATGAAGGATCCCCACCTCCAGCTTCCTTATGGACGATCCCCAGTGAGGATCCCAGGTCGGTCGCCAGATCCCGGTTGGGAAGGTTGTAGTAGCTGTCTCGCATCCAGGCAGCCAGTTCTCCTCGTGTCTTGCGGAGGGTCCCATCATCTACGATCGTCCTCAGGCTTTCCCCTTGCTGGATCCTACGCTGATGGACCGTCATCGCCAGTTGGCTTACCATCGACGGGGAGGCGACGACTGAGCCCTCCGCTCGAGCGGGACCGCTTACAATCTCCAATGCAGCCTGAACATCGTGACCCCCGATGCCAGGACTGGGAGGGAGGATAGGTCGCGGTGTAGTGTAGGGAGAATGGTTCCGCAGCGCCCATCTTCCTGCCGTTACGCGCCCGAACCCGGCCACGGCTCCGGTCATGTCTCCACCGCGGTAGTATCCGAGATCCCTGAGCGCCACTCCTTTATCCATCCCGAGCTTATCCATGGCCGCGAAGGCGTTCTTACTGACATGCAATCCTTCATCGACGATCCCCCTGGCTTGAACTTGTGGAAGGCCGAACTTCGCCATGGCAGTTGTTTCGCTCGAGGCGAATCGGTTGACCATTTCTTCGCTGGCCGAGGATAATCCTTGAGCGATATCGACCGGTCCGCCTGTTGGGGGAAGAGGTAGGTTTGCCCGATCGGATCTGAGCCCATCTGCACCAGTGCCAAGCCGTATCCCTTGGCCGAACCCTCTCACGAGAGGATTTCGTGAGCTGGCCATGGCATCGCCGATGGCGCTGGTCAGGTTGGAAACCACCCTCGTTTTTCCGAAGCTCCCTGCCGCAGTTGAGAGACCACTGCTTGCGGCTAAGCCAGACGGTGTTCCGCCCAGGGTCGATGCTGCGGATGCCGATCCCCCAGCTGTTCCTGCGCCAAGTGGACTGCCAGCAGCCACCGATCCGGCAGCCGCTCCGCCCGCTCCCCCAAAGAGACCTGCAGTAGCTGGAGCGACAACGAACCCGGCGGCGACTGCGCCGAGTTGCAGGACGCCCATAGTGCTCCGCCAGGCTTTCTGGGCGATCTCGATGGCTGCGCCGTACACCAGCTTTCCGACAACGCTGTTCAGCCCGATCAGCACCGAAATCACACCGATCCCGATCAGCATCCCCAGGATTGCGCCTCCCAGGCCGCTGCTGAAGGCGTTCGCCTTGGCTGCGATGAGGGCGAAGATGGCGAGAAGCATGAAGTTTACGGGACCAAGCAATAGGGATACGACCATAGCCTTCGTCCAGAGGCCGCTCAACCATCGCAATGGTCGCATCGACCCTATAATGAAAATCACTGGCGAGACTGCGACGAGAAGAAGAAGGATGACTTCACGTGCCAATAAGGCCATGATGATGCTGCTCACCACGACGATCATCGTGATCAGGGAGAAGAAGCCCAGGAAGAGCTGCATTAACGGTCCAGCGCTTTTCAATGCCCAGAGATTGATGATGCTTCCGAGGAGCTGGTCGCCCAGATTCCATTCATCAGAGATGACCTGACCAAGTGAGGCGCGGATCGCGCTCGAAGATGCGCCGGAAAGGTCGATAGCCTTTTCGATCAAGAAATAGCTTGCCGCGGCCGCACCTACGCCAATCAACCAGTTCAGCAAGGCCTCACGCGCGTTCGCGTATCCTGTGATGGAGGTTATGCCCTCCCGCATGGCTGATCCCACGGTGATCATGAGTGCCAGGGGCATCAAGGCCGCTGCCACTTTGGCCATCGCGCCCCAGGCTTTCCAGCGGATGTCCTTCAGCATGTCTTGCGGGTATAGCCAGGCAACCGCCATGTCCAACGCCTCCTTCATGGGTTCCATGGCAGCCTCGACCGTGCGGCTGAAGAGCTCGGCCAGGGCGTTTCGTACGCCCTCTGCCAACTTTTCGAATGGGAACACGATTGTCTGAATGATGGTCTGCCAGATGGTCTCGCTCATGCCCTCCGTTTCGTCGTCCTGATCGTCACCGTCATCTGTTTTGGGTGTGGGGGTAGACGTGGCGACGATCTGCATTGAAGGCTGTTCAGGGCTGTTTGGTGGGTGGGCAGCGCGCGCGCTCGCTGATTGCGCACCCACGATAGAAAGCGCCACCAGCGTCAAGATGGCTGGAATCATCAAGCTGCAGCTCTTTCTCATCCTTGCCTTGAACGACAAACCCAACCGCCTGTGTCTTACCCGCCCCCGCCGGGGATTGGAACGGGCATCTCGATGGTGAAATCCCACCCACCTCCAGCAACGAATTGCTCTGAAACAGCCCGTATGATCATGTTAACGAGAGGCAATGTCATCAAGCCGAAGATGAAAATGACCACGCCGCCGGCGAGATTCATGAGTTCAAGAGATACCCTTCCGGTGGCACCAAACTGCTGTGCTGCTTGAGCGCCTAGACCGGATTTGACGGATCCCACGGCGAAAATCAGGAACATGAAACCATAGGCAATATTGATGAATAACTTCCCTAAGGAGATGAAGATCTGCAGCATCTTACCTGCTGCACCAGTTACTGGATCTTCAGGTCCGCCTCCCTGGGCGAAGGCTGCTTCGGTGGGTGTGAGAAAAGCTGTAAGCAGAGCAAGAATTAGTAAGACGTTCGCCGCTTTACGTGCAATCAGACTAATCTCGTCCGGTCCAATTTCATGCAATCGGCATAATAGGTGCGCCATTCCAATACTCCTTCAAGGGGATGCCTGGTAGGAAGGTGAATCGACTATAGCATCTCAAGGAAGAGGTGTGCGTGACTTGATCATTAGTTTGTCGTTCTTACTGAGAAAGTGGAAAATTGATGGAGGAAAAACAAATCTTTTTCAGGGATATTATTAGTAGGGCACGCCTGACAATGGAATAAATCCATAAGCCCACAATATAGCCACGGTGATTGAAAGTGACAACAGTGCTCCGACGACGGTCTGCCAAATGTCGTGACCTTTGGCGAAGAGACGAGCCAGAGTGACCAAGGGGAGCAACGCGAGTAATGGAGTGGCGATTAATCCGTAGATGTAGACCAGCGCTCCCACCGGACCGGCGACGCCTGCCGCATGTCCGCTGGCCTTATACCTGAGAATCAGGTTGAAAACGATCAAACCCAATGTAACGAGCGTATAGATAGCTGCCACTGCCTCATAGATCTTCGGCGCATGCGTCAATCGTAAAATAACGAATCCAATTGGGTAGCTAACGATCATAAAAACGAAACTTGCGATTCTCTGCCGCTTGATTACCTTGGGCCAATCGCGCAGCTTTCCAGGAATGTAAAAGAACAGGCTTCCTAAAGGAATCAGGCAGAGAAATACAAGCGTCAGACTAAAGCCCGAAATGCGGTTGGGGATATGAGTTGGTAAACGAAAGAAGATAAAAACGATCATCGCTCCAGAAAGGATTGGTACATTTAATAATTGAGAAACCACCTCGCCCACAATAGATAGTATCTTGCCGATCTTACCGTTGATACTATTCGCCATGAGTAATTCTCCTAAATATCTGAATCCGACAATCGAGAATAAGCTGGTTCGATTCTATCATGATGAAACCATTTGCAGATCAAGTTCATTAAATCATCTGCGATAGCGGCAAGCTGTCCACTTGCTGTGCGAGGATTGCCGGTAACCTCAATGTTGAAATCTGCTTTGCCCATCCCTACTCATCCTGGGAGAGAGCGACGAACGAAAACATGAATGATCTCATTCGCCAGTACTTTCCGAAGAAGCGCGGCTTCGCAACGATCACTGAGACTGAAATCGAATTCGTCATGGAGAGACTCAACAACCAGCCCAGAAAATGTCTTGGATTCAAATCACCAAATCAAGTATTCTTCAATCATTAACCCGCTGTTGCACTTGGTAGTTGAATCCAGGGTATCTAAAGTACCAAGTCGAGAAGCCAATTTGCCAGGCCTATAGATGCTATCGTGAGAATCCCCCCGCTGACTATCACCATGAGACGAACCATCGAGCGTGACATCGAGGATGAGGCTCCAAGTGCCTGGTTGATTTGAGCACCAAGGGCACTGTAGACGACGCTTAGTGTGGTGATGATCACAGCCCCTCCAATCACGACACTAACCACAAACTGTGCGATCCCCTTCCATACATTGATTGCCTCCACACCAGTCTGAGGGGCAGTCTCGGGTGAGATGTAAACCTGTAATGCAGGAATAAGAGCTTTTGAGGAGGCAGCTACAGCGAGCAGAATAACCATCGCAATAGCTTGCTGGAGTGCATGTGCATGGCCGATCACATCACCTGTAGCAGTAGAAAGCTGCGCCTGCGCCAGGTTGACGACCAGTGACACGAAGAAATAAATAGCGATTACACCTGTGATTATGGCGACCCATTCATCAACTGCTGTATTAAGAGCTTCCATGGTGGGTCTGTCACCATTCCGTTTCAATCCCCGTCGCAGCTCTTGCTTTCGAAAGCACACTCGCGTTAAAGCCTCTGATACCCAGTACGGGGAAGCTTCCAAAGATCGTGCTGGCAGTGCCGTTGACTCTAACCTCCACCTCTGCGCCACTTACCTGCACAGACGCAAGCGAAATCGTCATCCAATTGTCTTCGGCGATCCTTCCCTGCATCGCAGCGACTGCGTCAGATGCACGTTGCTGAGCCCATGTCTGATTCAAGACGAAGTTGCCCCTCGTAGCCTCGCTGAGGTCCAACGCGCCTGCGGCCGCAGTCGCTGCGGAGTCGGCTGCTATCCTGACTTGACTACGCATCACCTGATACCGACCGAGATCCAGTGAGATGAAAAGAGCCATGATTAGAACCGGGATCAAGATCACAAATGCAACCACGACCTGACCTCTTTCAGACTCATGGTCTCGGGTGTGAATCCCCGGTCGCGTCCTATGGATTAAGTGTTCCTGGCGTAATCCACCCATCCTCTGATCCTGCCGACATGAACGGTGAGTACATGAAAAACGCGGTTCCTTGAGGATTCTTAGCCCCTCCTTCTGATTGAAAAATCTCCCAGAAGTCTTTCCACACAAGTGCCGAGATATGGACGGTCATCCCGCTTCCCCCTCGTCGAGACCATCCATACCTATCGTGTGTATATATGTCCACAGTGCTGGATTCCCATAGTTGTTTCATACCCTCGTCTGTATGGAGTGTTGATTGTTGTGCGAGCGTATTTCCAGCAAGTCCATATCGTTCACGCGGCATGAAGATAGCGCCGCTATAAGCAGCATTCTGCGCGGCCAGTTTGAGATAGGTCCACCAACCTGCGTAGGTGATTAGTAATACAAAGAGCCCCAAAACTGGAAGGATGATCACAAATTCCAATGTCGCTTGACCACGTTTGGAGCGCTTTATCAATGAGATAATCCGATTATTCATCCCAGTATTCTTTCAAGGTGCGCCATTGAATTCCCATATGGGTGCATACGTCGTCCCCCGGAGTGGAGCATCAAGGCTTATCCCCATTGGCGCCCATGGAAGATTAACGGTCCCCTGGATAGTAAACCGTTGTCCCTGCACCCCATTTCCGCTAAGCCATGCGTATGGATACTCGACCACCTCGCTTGTCAGGCTCGAACTTGGTGCAACGCGGTTGCCTGTTGAAATCGAAAAACCTAGACCATACCCTGGTAAGGCTGCCTCAAGCGATGATCCCTCAAGGGACAGCGAAGCAGAAAGATGGTGGACATGCCAGCCAACTGCCAGAGCGAGGGCGAGGAAGAATATACCCATGAAGATAGGTATGATGATTGTGAATTCTAGAGTTGCCTGGCCTTGCTGATGTACTTTCTGCTGAGAATAGCCAAGATCATCCAACGTTTGGGCTCATCGTTAACTTGATCCAATAGGAATTTCCTTTTCGGGGGTTGTTCGACATAACGGTTGAGATTGACTACACTGCGGGCCATGGTCAAGCCCGGACAGGCGCAAAAGAACATCTTCAAACAGATCTTTGAGGATGGGTGGGCCGACTTCAAAGGGAAGTATCCGCGTTATCAAGCGGTAGATGAAGTCGTGCAGAAGATGCTGGGGTGTGGCGACCCGGCCAATGGGCATGCAGTGTACCTGTGTCCTGAGTGTTTGGAGCAACATGTGGTGGCGTTCAGTTGCAAGAGCACCTTCTGTTTGTCGTGTGCGAAGGTGTATGGGCAAGCGTGGGTGGAGACGGTCAAGAGGATGCTGCATGCGGGGGTGACCTATCGGCATTTGATCTTGACGGTGCCGGAGGGGTTGCGGAGGTTGATCTATCAGCACCCGGCGGAGTTGTTGGGCGGGATGATGCAAGCGGCGCAGGCGGCGATGGATGAGGCCATGGCGGTGGTCAAACGTCAGCCAATCAAGGCGGGATATATTGTGGTGTTGCAGACCGCGGGGCGGGCGGCAAATTACAATCCGCATCTGCATGTGTTGATGACGGATGGGGGGCTGACTGGGGAAGGGGAGTGGCAAAGCCTGGGCTATATTCCCTATGACCTGTTGCACCGGAAGTGGCAGGCGCAGGTGTTAGCGATGGTGGAAGGCAGGTTGGCCGGGAATCTGAAGGCGCAGGGGGTAGTGGTCGAGATGCGGCAACGGTATCCTAAGGGGTTTGTGGCCCATCTGCAAGGGGACGTGTTGCCCCGGATGGGCCAATTGACGCGGTACATCGTGAAGTACGTAGTCAGCCCGCCGGTGGCGCTGTCGCGCATTCTGCACTATGACCGGGCACGGGGCGAAGTGACGTATTGGTATCGGGACCATCTGAGCCGTGGAAAGAAGACGGAGACCGTGAGTCGCGAGAAGTTTATCGGCCGGATGGTGCAGCACATCTTACCAAAGGGCTTTCAGCGTATCCGGTACTATGGGTTGCAGGCGACCTGCACGTTGAAGAAAGTGCGGGAACAGTTGGCGGTGGCGTTGCAGGGGGTGGCCCAGTTGGTGTTGCCAGTGGTCGCCTCCATGAAGCGGCTCACCTACCGGGAACGGATGAAAACCACATTGGGCCGCGACCCGCAAGTCTGTCCCCGTTGCGGGGCAGAGATGTGGTTATGGAAAATCTGGCACCCGAAGTATGGAGTGCTGTACGACGAAGGCGAACGATTGCGAGCAGAAGCGGAGGCC
>Ga0209986_10002282_pt1 | contig 17672 bp, 13 predicted proteins | sample BlataG_FD_183168 | JGI IMG/M metagenome (GOLD analysis project Ga0209986, IMG submission 183168) | Deep subsurface microbial communities from Black Sea to uncover new lineages of life (NeLLi) - Black_00105 metaG (SPAdes) (version 2) | ecosystem: Environmental > Aquatic > Marine > Oceanic >...
CGAGTTGTGAATCGCTCACGGTAGATCAGCTCCGTTTTCAAGGTTGCAAAGAATAACTCCATCGGGACGTTGTCACAGCAATCACCCTTCCGGCTCATGCTGCAAATCATCTGATGATCCTGAAGCAGGTCCCGATAATCACCAGCCGCATACTGGCCACCCTGGTCAGAATGGTGTAGCAGACCGGGCTTCGGTCGCCGCCGACCCAGCGCCTGGCTCAGCGCCTCGAGTGTCAACTCTTCCGTGATCTGGCGACTCATCGACCAGCCAACCACCATCCGGGAATAAAGATCAACAACCCCGGCTAGGTACAGCCAGCCCTCAGACGTCCAGATATAGGTGATATCTGACACCCAGACGGCATTCGGACGGTCAACGCTGAACTGACGAGCAAGAAGATTCGGCGCCACTGGATAGCCGTGCTTGGAATCAGTCGTGGCACGGTACTTCCGCCGCCGCTTCGCCCGAATACCATTTAGGCGCATCAACTGGGCCACCCGATTCTCACCGCAACGAACTCCCAGAGCGTGAAGCTCAGCCGTCACCCGAGGGGAACCGTAGTTCTCGCGGCTCCGCTGGTGAACCATCCGAATCTCAGACAACAATCGACAATTCGCCATGGATCGAGGACTCTCCGGACGACTCACCCAGGCATAGTAGCCGGATCGCGACACCTTCAGCACTTTGCACATCATGAGTATCCGGAACAACTTCCGATGATCACGGATAAACGCATACCTTACCGGCGGCGGCTCGAAAAGACGGCCAGCGCTTTTTTTAAAATATTGCGCTCCTCGGTCACATCGGCCAGCTCTCGCCGTAACCGACGCAATTCCTCCTGATCAGGCAACAAATGCCCCTTCCCCGGAAAGGCTAACTGACCTTCCTCGGACAACATACGTTTCCAGCGATGAAGTTGATTCGGGTTGATCCCCAGGTTGCGGGCCACCTCGGTCACTCGCCGCCTCTCCTCGGTCACCAGCCGCACCGCCTCGACTTTGAAAGCCCGGTCATAGCTGCGTCGTTTCCCATTTCCCGACATCTGAACACCTCCTGAAAGAATCATAACACTATCCTTTCTCCGTGTCCACTAAACCAGGGGAACTTCAATCTGGGTGGAAAGGATATTTGCAGCGAGACACTCCGTGCTCTATGCTCGTAATAACTTGTTGGCTTGAAGGTGGCGTTGGATGCCTGACGAAACGGTCCACCCAAAGTATTCTACCTTATCTCATCAAACGATGTTGAAAAGGTCGGGGGTAGTGGGATGAAAGATCCCCGGAGTGATGTGAGTTAGGAAGGCAATGATGCTCTCTAAAAGGGTCAACCAGTTCGCGGCATAGTTTGGGTAGGGCTTCAGGACTAAAGCTGGATTATCCTTGCCGCCATTTTGAGCCTTCGCTATATTCTCCAGTAAGCCTGGTGATAGGCAACTTAAGCAAATATGCCCAACGTTGTAATAGAAAACCCGATTCTGAACTCGCCGTTCACTGTGCTAGGTCGTCACTTCAAGTTTGCTGAAGATGGCATCACAAACGAGGTGGTGGAAAGGCGCCGTCAAAGTCATCAACCACTACGGGGACGAAGTGCTTAAGGTCTACGAATTGTAAGCTTCCAACATGGGACATAACAGACTCCGCACACTGCCGAGAACCTATCGTTGGAACCAGGTAGTTAAGCTGCTCAACACCGGAGGCGACGTATCGGCAATAGTCGAAGCCAGCATGGCTGCCGCCGGTCATGGCTTGCAAAAGATCGAGCGTGACGCTGGTTTCGTCCATACTCTCACGGCCATCTTCAAGCTCGTTGAGGCAGTTTCCTCGCCGGATTTCGAGCGGGCTCTCCGCGACAACGGGTTCAGTGTTCCCAAGGATGCCTCTCTCTTCGACATCACAAGTACTTTCAAGGCGAAAGTTGACACTGACCTGGACCGACTTCGATGCAAGTCTGATGTCGCTGAGATTGCCCAGAATGCCTTCACGGAGACTCTCTTCAGATATGTCTTGTCTGATTCCCCATCCCTCTTCGGGGAGACTGCTCGGTCGGTCCAGCGTTCGCTGCAGACGCATCTTACTGGCGTCCGCTTCAAAGGCTTGATGCACGAGTTCTTCACTGGTGTCACCAGCCGGTATTTGTCATACTACCTGAGCAGGGAACTTTCTAAGAGGGGACTCCAGCACTACCTTAAACACTGACTTCAAGGGAGGTGAAAAACAGTGCCAGTGAACAGTAAAAATGAGAAGATAAAAAGAAAATACTTCAGATGGCTGAAGGAGGCAAAGGGTCTCTCGGAGTTGACGATTTGCGCGGTCGAAAAAGCAATCTGGCTGTATGAAGATTTCACCAAGCATGAGGACTTCGACAGATTCAATCAAAACAGAGCCGTCGGGCTGAAGAAATGGCTTCAGAAGAGGGCGTACAGAGGAAAGGCGATCTCAATCGCTACGGTCCACCACGACCTGCGCCACCTCAAAAGCTTCTTTGTTTGGCTGTCAGGCTAACCAGGTTACAAATCGAAGATAAGTGTAGACAGCGTTTCGTACCTATCGCTTGAAAAGAAGAAAGTACGAGAAGCAACGGCGTCAAAGCAGGTCAGATATCCATCCCTGGAGTACATACGGAAGCTTGCGGATTCAATTGAGATCAAGACCGAGATCGACCGAAGGGATCGCGCTCTTATAGCCTTTTTGCTTCTGAGTGGAATGAGAGACAAAGCTGTTAGCACTCTACCCCTTGGCTGTTTCGACTCGCAGACCCTGGAGATTCGTCAGGATCCCAGTGCAGGGGTCGACACCAAGTTCGGGAAGTCATTCGTAACCGTTTTGCTTCGTTTCGACGACAGGTTCGTTAAGTATATGGAGCGTAAGTGGTAAATGGTGCCGAAGTCTTGTATCAATGCGGCCCCAATATCACTCTCAGAAAACTTCTGTGCAATTCGAGTTCCAAATACGATTGCACTATGCTGTCATCGGCGGAAGCCGTTGGAAGACGATCGATTTCATTTAAAATTAAGGCGCGGTAGCTATTCTATGCCCTTGACTTTAGTTTTGATGTTAAAATTATGACGACTTCTTCGAAGCTCAACTCTTCAAGAATAGTGAACAAATAAAAAGTTGTTAAAGGAACAAGATATCTAGGTGCAGATTGTTGTTTAGTCAGATCAACGACTCGGGGGAGATTTCTTTATTGTTGGGAGATTCTTAGTTATCCATTTGACATCCTTAACAGCGGACAAAAGTATAACCAACTTCCCATTGCGTTGGACGAACAGATCCTTATGCTTGAAGCGTTTTTCGTGGCTTGATACAACATACATCCAACCACATCCGGCAAACAGGAACTTGTACCACCTGTGATTGTTGGCACGGAATGATTCAGGTTGGAGTATTAGTTCGAGCAACGGCTCGCGTGGTTGTTTCAGAAACGCAATCATTATACATCCATACAAATCGGGGTTTCCAGGATTTTTGGTCAACAACATTTGCCGAATCTTACACTCGTGTGGTCCCAAGTCGACTTTGTTAAAAAATGCCCTCTTAGATACACTCGCTCTCCAAAGTATCGATATCTGAAATAGTTTAAGAGGCTTGTAGTCAACATTTTCAATTGTAACGTAGCCATCTCCCCCAGTTGTCCTAAGACCAAATGTTTTCTCACCAGGTTTACTGAAAATCACAGCTCGGGCGTAGTCATCTAGTTTTCCAAAGTACTGTTCGCAATTCTTACAGAGAAGGTGCTCATATTCACCAGAATACTTGAACTTGACCTGACCATCAAATTTAGGAGTCAACTCGAAGTATTTGTGTTGTTCATCATATAGAGCTTTATAAGCCCACTCTGGAATAGATGTGGGAATTCATAAGCTTACGCTTATTTTGGCAGAGCGCACAGACTATGTTGGCATTTAAAACGTTGGGTTTACCCATATGATTCACATGTGTTGTGAGCGGTGGATGCTCTCATCTTCTGAATATAAAAAAGCGGGCCAAACGAGACGATTATAGAACCTTCCAGCCGGTGGTAGATTATCTCAGAATGGCCATCTGACGGGTAGCTTAGCGGCGGTTCAAATCAGGGGGGTTGACGTTACGAAACACAGAACTTTTAAGCTACAATTCCGGTTGTCATAACATCCCGGTCATTCAGAATCCAGATGGCATGAATTCGCCCTCTCAGCATAAGAGAAAGCCGGGTATCTGGAACCACCCGGCTTTCGTAACAGCAGATCTGTGGCCATTTTTAGAAGTTGGCTTTCACCGTGAAGAACTGGTTGTCTTCAAAGACGTCTGTCTCAGTCCAGGAGTATTCGAAAGTCAGATTAGTGGCACCAAGCGAGAGCTTGGCTCCAACCCCGAGCGAGATACCATAGAGATAGTTGTCCTGGTTGGCATAGTCGTATCCCGCTCTCAGGAAATACCGACTGTCGTAGTCATACTCGAAACCTCCATTCCACATATCCATGGATTGGTTATTGGCTCGGAAGCTCGCAGATACGGTGGCTGAGTTCATGTCATTGGAAAGAAAATTGTAGGCTGTCCCAATGTTGATCGAAGTCGGTAACTCACTGGCAGCATTTCTAGAAGAGGCCGGGCGCTTTTCATCCGGTGGTACCCGATCAAAACCTCTGCCGCTGAATATCAGATCCGGTCCGTAGTTCTTCATAACAAATCCCAAGGTCAGTCCGGGAAATCTCGTTGCATATGTGAATCCAAAGTCAAAAGCAAATCCTGTGGCATCCACTTCAAAGATAGTTTCCCGAATGACATGGCCCGTGACACCGACGTTAACAGCGTTCGTTAAAATCCGAGAATAAGTGAAACCTAATACAGTCAGCGTGGGATTAAACACTCGACCGGTACCGTTTGGAAACTGTTCGGTCGTCTCTTCGATATCACCGATATCCACTACTTTTATAGACAGACCAATAGCACCAAAATCCTCGATTTGAGTACCTACTGCAAAGTATTCGACGTCAATATCAGCAATGTATGGCAAATGCGTAAACATTACCTCCGAACCTTCGAGGTTAGCCAACCCGGCCGGATTCCAATAGATGGCATCAACGCCGCTGGAATTGGCGATAACCGATTTGCCCATGGCGACACCACGGGAACCGGTGGGAATCAACAGTTCCTGTCCTCCGGCGGTGCCTACACGATTTTCATTCCCCGCGTAGGCCGAGTTCAGTCCCACGGCAAGGATCAAAATAACTAAAAGGAACATCTTGTTTTTCATAATACCTTACCTTCCTTGTTTAGTACTGATCTAACAGCTCTACCTCGGTGAAAATGGCTATCTTGCCGATCTTCTGACCGAAGTCAGGAGCGTTGACAACATAAATGTAGATTCCTGATCCCACAGGAACACCACTAGTATTCAAGAGATCCCAGGTAAGCTCAGTCGCAGCCAGATCTTCCTTCTTAACGGTTCTCACCAGGTCGCCGCCCAGATTGTAGATCTCGATCGTACATTCGGCCGGCAGGTTGATGAACTTCATCAACCGGTTGTATAGACTTGCATCATAGTTTGAGAACAGATAGTAAGGATTCGGTACCGCTTTGATATCGTCCAGCAGATTCTCTGACCCGGAAGTCGCTACACTCGGCTCATAGCCGGCCGTTGAGAAACTGTAAGAGTCTACTGCTCCATTAGGCTTAGCGGTAGAAATCCTGAAAACAGTACCCTGTTCCGGCAAATCCTGATTGAACGGAGGTGCGTCACCGCCGTTCCAATTAATCAGAACAGTTCTCGCGAACACTTCGTCAGCAAGGTAATCATAATCATACCCGTCGAGCATGTCCGCTTCGTTAGCCAGGTATCCGGTTTCACCCGGTGACATATCAGTTGGAGTGTACCAGTAGACCCAATCGGTGAACGGATCGTCGTCGCCGCCGGAGGCGGAATGCTCAAGGTCACCGCCGCCGGTGGCCTCGGTTCCCCAGCTCTCCAGGTTGTAGGTGTTGTCATCGCCATCGTCGATTATGAGCGGGACCAGGCGGACGTCGTCACTGGGGTCATCCGGTGTCCCAATACCAATGTTCCACAACTCGAACGGTACCCAGAAGACGTTGTCATCAAGGAAGGCCTCGGCTGCATAGCTGCCGTTGACACCGGGGGTTGCGTTGTCGCCGGTGAAGCGCATCTCGTAGTCGTAAGCACCGATGATAGCGAGATTACCTCCATCACGAGTTGCCCGAGACACAAAATGCTCGAAACAGCAGCGGGTACCGCCACCGCTGGTTCCACCGTTATCGGCCGTGTGGAAGCCCCAGTGACCATCACCTAGCTGCTGGTCGTCGCCGGGCCGGAGCGGTGTGCCGCTTTCATCAACACCGGTCGGGAAGTCAGCGAAATCAAAGGCACCTGCCACCGGCGGGTCGAGTACGCCACCGCCGTTAGCAACGACCTGGAACAACTCAACACTCGGGGCCGGCCCCGCCACCTTGATCAGCAGTCCGTCGACGATCGGGTAATCTTCTTCACCCGAGACGTCGGACTGGTTGACCCAGTTCTTCACCACCGTGTCTTCCGGTGTGACGCTGACGTCGATAACGTGCCAGACATTGCCCAACTCAGCGTCAGTCGAGAATTTGATCTCGTAGTCGTGCCCGGTGACTGCAGCTGGATCGACCACATACACCTCAGCCGCACCCGGAGCCTCTGGCTTGGGTCCGGTATAAGGAGCTTCAATCTCATCACCGGTCCCGGAGATGACGTTAGTGCCGGTCAACTGTGACTGGGGCATGGCCGTCACAACAGTGGCAGAGGTGAGTGTCTTCTCGCCGTTCGGTTGTAAGGTATCCACCGAGTAAGCCTCAACGCGGAAGTAATACTTGGTGTAGTTGATCAGGTTGCCGCCCCCGGTGACATTTCTGGTCGTGCTGAAGTACCGCTGCAAGCCTTCATCGGTGCCCGGCTTGGCAACGTAGGGGAGATCCCGACCCGCCGCATTTGAGAAGCGGTAGTCAATGATTGCGGCCATGCCGTTCCTCAGATCGGACCACATCAGAGTGTCTGTCCACGGACCAATAGCCGACGGCCCCTGGAACAGAGCGTATCCTTCAAATGGGAAGTCTCCATGATCAGTCTCAGATGTCTGGTCCCAGGTAAGGATAACTTCGTTGTCAAGGTTTCTGACCGTGACCGCAGGTCTCACCGGCGGGTCCGGAAGTACGAAGTTGGAGTCGTACACCTTCTGGGCAAAATCATCGATGGCTCTCAACTCGGTTATCGAACGCAATCGATTAGTGCCCTGGCCGACAAGAATCGCGGCAACGATCTCGGTGCTGTCACCCTGGCTGAAGGTGATGGGACCAACCGACTGCATGAAACGACGGTCGGAGGAGTTGTTGTCCAGGAATCCTTCACCAGTGACCGGGTCGCCGGTGCCGAAGAAATTGGTCTTCTCAAGTGTGATTGGGTGGATCAGGTCGCTGCCGTCCTTCAGGAAACCGTTCATAAAACGATAGCTGTCGGTAGGCGTGTCAGGACCGTAAGGGTTGATATACACATTGAACGACGACATCGGCATATTCTGATAGCCGACCCAGTCCTGACCCCACATCTTGGCCACGTCGTTGTCGTCGCCCGTGTAAACCAACGGTCCCTGGAAGAAGTCGTAGCCGACCGCCGGCGGTCTCGATCCATAGTTGGCATCGTCGCCGTCGTTGTAGCAATATCCCAGGGATCGGGCCGAATCACTACCGACGAGGTCATCGCCGGCATCACCCAGATCAGGATCGGACCAGAGAGATACATACATGTTGGAGAGATCATAAGGACCCTCATTATAGATCTGGAACTTCATGAAGACGATGTTGGCCAGAGCACCTTCGCGGGCATAGGCCCAGGCGGTCTGACGGACTTCGATTCCCAGTCCGATCCCAACCGTCCCGCGGGCACCGACGTGCCTAAGTTCATCGAGATCGTTGTAAACCGACCAGCACATCTGATCGCCGATCATCGCCGGGTCACCGTTCTCGTCTACCGGCGCCCCATCCTCGACCGGCCATTCCAGCCAGTCATCGTTGGGATTATCATCCTCGGGGTCATCATGACCGCCCAGACTGTCGGCATAGAGCTTATACACCCGGTAGGACGTATTGGATATTGCGTCGTCAGGAGCATCACCATCAATCAGGGGGCCGGGTCCCCAGTCGGTGTCATGCTGGCCTGATGTTACGATAGTATCGCCAACACTCGCGATGGCTCCATCATAGGTGGCTGCAACCGTGGCCCCCGCCCAGATGGAACCGGCGTAGATGACTGAGAGGATGTTTGCCCCCGACTCGATGTTCTCGAGGCCAGTATACGGGAAGTAAAGACCATCAGCCTTGCCTAAATAGACGCCATTATCATAGGCGAATGAGCCTTTGTTCGTCACAAACATCAGGATCTTGTTAGCATCGATCCAGGTTGTGAAATCTATGGTGGCTGCAAATCTCTGGTCGAACTTATCCTTTTCGAGTCTCAGAGCTGAAGCCGACGCCGCCAACAGCAAGACCAAACATGCTGTTAATATCTTATGTTTCATTATCAAATTCCTCAGCTTTGCTCGTTAGAAGGACATCCGCACTCCAAACAGAATCTGACGAGGGATATCATAGTTCCCCGGGGGATTCTGCGCTATGCGATATTTTTCTTCACCGGTGAGTCCCTGGTTATCGTTGGGCGTACTATTGGCATTCACAAAAACCTGGCCTTCTCCGGTCTCCAGCCATCCGCTCGAATTCGCCTTGCCAGTGCCTTCCCAGACATTGAGAGTATTGTCACGGTCCAGCAGGTTCATCACCCAGAGGTACGGTGTAACCTTGAACTGACCGACATCGAAAGCTCGCTCCATTTTCATGTCAACCCGCAATATCCAGGGACGGTTTTTCGAGTTGCGTACATCAATCGGAATCGGCGAGACAGAACCTGTAGTGGGCTCGTTGTAAATCTGAGATGGCGTATATGGCAAGCCACTCCCCCCCTGAGCCAGAATATTCACGCCAAAGTTTTCGAGGATATACACCTCACCCAGTTTGGGACCTTCTCCTTTGCCAAAACGGACATCGAAAATGCCGATGAACTTGTGGCGCTGGTCGTACTCGAGTGGAGCAGTGTGTTTGGGTGGGATGCCCTTGACCCAAGCTACGTTGCGTAATTCCGTGTTGAAGGAGCCGGTGCCGTTGGCATAAGAAAGTGTGTATTTGAAATCCACCATCATGTTCCTGGTCCGGCGCATCTTCAGATTGAACTCCAACCCCTTGATCGTGCCATAGTCCTGGTTACGGAAGGTGCCGAAGCTGTTCGGTGTGGATGGCTGGTCGACTGTCTGAATGAGATCGCTTACATCGCGGTAGAAGATGTTGACATCGAACGAGGTGTTGTCTCCCAACTGGTGAGTCATGCCGACTTCGTAGGCGGTGGTTTTCGGCGGTTCGAGGTTCGGGTTACCCCACTCCGTATAGTAGCCGCTACCCAGAAGCTGGTACTCCATGAATGAGTAACCAACGTAGAGATCCTCTAAGTCCGGACGCTGGAAGAACTTCCCGTAACTTACCCGCATCTGAGTTCGGTCGGATACCGGGAATGCGACGCCGAGGCGCGGCGATATTCGAGTGAAGATCTCGCTGTCCTCAAGGTCAGACTGTTCGAGCGTCTGGGAGGTACCGTCATCATCCGGATAGTCGCGGTCTGGCGTGTCAGGAAATCCGAGCGAATCAGGGTTCAGCGGTGTGTCGGCATTGCGCAAACGCATGCCCTTATAATCGAACATGTCAAGGCGTACGCCGGCCGTCACGATGAGACCCCCGTATTCAATCCGGTCCTGGAGGTACATCGCGAAGTCAATCGGGTGCTTGGTCTCATTACGCCAGTCTTCGTCATCCGACTCATTTCCCCATTCGTCATAACCGTACCGGTTAATGTGACCAAAAGAGTTAATACCCTGATAGACTAAAACCGGGCGAAGGTGGTTGTAGTATCGTAACGTATGTCGGTTGAACTCAAAACCGCCTTTGACGGTGTGCTCGCGGCTTAGCTCTCTGGTTATATCCCCCTTGAAGCCAATGTACGATGACTTCCGTTTCAAATAGTCGTCATAAACCTGGCTTTCATCATCATATCTGAATGAGTGGAAGACAGTATCTTCCCAGTAGACACCATCCGTGGTTCCCGTATCAACTACCACCGTGTCCAGCACGTATCTCGTCGGTGTAATCGAATCGTGGAAGACGGAATCGTTGGTAATGGGATTGATCGAATCGAAGACTTGGGGAAACGGGTTATCCCATTTGCGGAACAAGGCTTCGTCATCGCTGGTGGGATTCCCATCCGGACGACCGTATTCCCAGAGGTCTTTGCGATACACACCATCACCGGAAAAACGCTCCGTAACGAAATACGAGCCACTCAGATTATAATAAGTTTTTGAACCCAGGGTGTGGGTCAACCTCAGGTTAAGCCCATAGTTTTTGTCCTCGAAAAACTGATTGTGCTCGTTCTCGAAGAGCCTCGTGTGTTGATACCGGCTCCATTTATCGTTTGAGGCGTTTCCACTTAAGGCAATTTCCAAATTTGGTGTGAAGTTGTAATCCAGTTTCCCGGTATAGGACCATCCCGAAAGCGAATTGTTGGGCAGCCTATCGGGACTTCCCGGTAGAACGTCACTGGTAATAGCCGAAGGCTGGCGGTCACCAAAATAACGGCGTTCAACCGAGCCGAAGAAGTGGCTCTTCGGAAGGTTGGGGATGGGGCCACCCAGAGTGGCCGAATACCAGTTCTGGTCATATTTTTGGTCAGTGACTACCTCAGCTGTTCCGGAGAACTTGTCGCTGCCGGATTGTGTAATGACGTTGACGATACCAGAAGTAACATGACCGTACTCGACAGGGAATCCGCCTGAGATCACGGCAACTTCCTTGATAGCGTTATTGCCGATATTACCGGTCGAGGTCCCAGTGAGCGGATCCTGTTGAGAATAGCCGTCCACATAATAAGCAACCTCCGAAGGGCGCCCGCCGCGGATGTACAATTCCGGAGTGTTAGTATACTCCCTCAGAGATCGATTACCGCCCCGGAAACTCTGGATGGCGGCGACCACACCCGACTGTACGGCAACCACGTCTTCAAATCCACGGGTCGGCATAGCCAGAAGTTCATCGGCTTTGATAATTTGGACAGAAGCGACTTTATCCTTAATCACCATCGGTGTTTCAGCCGTTACCCTGATCACCACCCCGAGTTCGGTGACCTTCTCCGTCATTGCCTGATCTTGATACGTAGCCAGATCCGCGGACACGTGCACATTGCTGATTTCAACCGCGTCGTAGGCTACCGCGCTTATGACCAGGGTATATGTTCCCACGGGAACATTGAAAATGGTGTACACTCCGGCCTCGTTGGCAATTGCCCCCATTGACGTGCCTTCTACCGAAATGGTTGCGCCTACCACCGGGTTACCGGTCCCGGCGTCCGTGATCGTGCCCGTAATTTTGCCAACCACGGACCCAAAAACGGCGCCTCCCGAAAGGCACAGTAACACCAAGACGATTGGCAATAGTTTCACTTTCATACCTTTGCTCTCCTAATGATGGATTTTTCTTGGTTTCCCTTGAAATCTTGTTGATGGTAATTCACCATGTTTCCAACATGCATCTCCTCCTTAAATGCTAAAAGGTCTACTTCCGTGTAATCTTGTTTCACTTCTTATGCCTTTTACGGTGTGCCATACTCCTCACCAAGCACAATACTGTTCCTTTGCAATTGCATGTCAAATAAAAAAAAACGCTTTCTCGGGGTTCAAAACCGGACTTATGGTGTCCTGTGCGAGCTTCGGGATGCCGGTGTGGTGATAAGGTACCTCTTCCTCTGAGTTTGGGCAGGGTGTTCCTTTCCAGTCACCGGGTCAGGTTTCTTTCGCGTTATGCGGGGCGATCTGATTACAGCATCGGCGCCAGTCAAAGAAGCGCCTTCCTGGGTATGTCTGGTCGAATCCTTAAGCGCTCATTCGCTTCCCGCAAACCCAGTCGATGTTTGTTCCATTACCGTAAACCACGGCCTTGGCGGAAACCAGCTTTTTCAATTAGTTATGTAACAATGAACTGCGCTACCCCCAAACAACACCAACGCGAACGGGGAAGCTTATGCCTTCTCGTTGCGGGAAAGGTTGAGAGAGTGTACTGCTCCCCATTAGTCAAGCCGTTTCTAAGAGAGTCCTGCGGCTGAGGTTATAGGTTTCTTCGGCCTGATTCGGCGAACGATATCCCAGCGCCGAATGCAAGTAGTTTTCGTTGTACTCCTTGATCCATCGGTCAAGTTCCTTGGTCAGTTCGGCCGCGCTCAGCCACTCCCGCAGCCATAACAACTCCTCTTTCATCGTTCGCATCATCCGCTCGGTATCAGCATTCCCTTTCGGGTTGTTGTAGCTGGTGAAAGCCTGGTGGACTTGAAGGTGTGAGCAGGCTTTCATGAACCGCAGTGACGTTGGCTGCGAACCGTTGTCCGACATCAGATGCAGGTCATGGCCCCGTACACCATCGGGGAACTGTCCGTTCAACGCCCGGTCCAGAGCTGTCAACCAATGCCGACTGGTTGCCTGAGTCCCGGCATAATGCCCCACGATCTTCTTTGAATACCAGTCCAGCACGATCACGATATAGACCCAACCGGCATCGGTCATTACCTTGGTCATGTCGATCCCCCACCACTGGTTGGGACGATCAGGCCGAGGTTTCCGCTTATCGGACAACCGCTTGGCTTTCAGCTTCTGATTCGGTTTGACCGTCAGGCTATATCCCTTCATCAGCCGATACACTCGCTTCTTGTTCACCACCAGGCCGTCAATGTATCTTAGATGAGCCCACACCCGACGATAACCCCAGAACGGATGATCGGCTTTGATCGCACGGATACGCTCCAAGATTGACTCATTGCGAGCCGCCACTGATGCTGAGGGCCGCCTCATAGCAGATCGTCCTCGCTTTTTTTTAGCTCCACTGTCAACGCCCCGATGATCTGCTGAAGTCTCGCCGCTTTCTTACGCAACCGCTCCACCTCGGCGCCGTTCTTCTCCGAGTCGAACAGCCGGTGGGCACTGCTCAAAAACCGGTCCCGCCAGCGGTAGTACTGAGTCTGCCCAATCCCGTACTCGTTGCAGATCTCTGACAACGGGCGACCCGACAAACCTTCCAGAACGATCTTTACCTTCGTCTTGCTATCCCAATGCCGTCGCTTCATGACTGAACTCCTTTGTGAATCCAGCCACAAGATACTCGCTTAACTTAGACCTGTCATTAATGGGGGGCAGTATAAGAGTTCGACAGTTTAAAAGCAGAACTCGAAAATGTTGAACTACTCATCAAGCGAGAATGATTACGCCAGACACAAGCATCTCCAAACGGTTCCAAATATGACAACATGAGTGTCGAAAATGATGTTAGAGACCTGTTTTCCAACGTTTATAGTGATAAGATGACAGCCGTCGTTGTCACTGACACTCTTAGGAATAAGGGAATGTGAAGGTTGTGACTGAGTTCTCTCAGAACAAATGTGGGTTCAGTTTCAAAAAAGCTAACAAACGAAAGCTTCTTACCCCGAGAAAATGATAGTAAGAATTCGCAAGAGCAGCATGTTTATATACGCGAAACGAAAGAAACCTAAGCTAAAAAAGGGGCGAGCCGCGAACTCGCCCCCAGAGGAAACCCAGAGTTTCTCACTCCCTTTCGGGAATGGAGATTTCAACTATTATACAATCTTTGAATATCCGAAGTCAATAAAAAAAGGTTGGTAGACAATGGGTAATATCCAGAATAATATATAAAAAAAGGTGTATCTATTCTTTTCTTTGCACGGCGTCAGATAAAAGTGGACAGGATATACTCCTGAACTGTGCACTTTGATACGTTCTCAAATGTGATTGACTGGCTCTGCAAGTATGTCAGGAAATCACCCAAATGCTCGAAATAAACGTCTTTGGTCATGGGAGTAAGATTACGGACAGCACAATCCAGCCGTAATGCTTCGAGATAGGGTCTGGTGTCATTACCATCGAATGTAACCAGCACCTTGTCAGTCACTCTAATCATACGGTTTCTCATGGCATCCTCCGTAAGTCAGATGCCCTTTCGGGTCTACTACAAGTAATCGAATTGTGCAATTAGGGTCGTAACGCAATGAGTATCAATAAGATAAGCGGGGTTGACGAGACTCGAACTCGCGGCCTCCTGCTCGACAGGCAGGCGTTCTAACCAACTGAACTACAACCCCGATTCTTTAACAATCTATCGACGAACGAGCAGTCAAGCTTTTAACGGCGGTTACCGCTCATCCAGCACCGCTCAAATGGGCGATACTGGATTCGAACCAGTGACCCCCTGCGTGTAAAGCAGGTGCTCTAACCAGCTGAGCTAACCGCCCATCGCCACTCGTTGCCTTCTGGCAAGCGCCGACACAACCACCGGCGCTCCAGTACACTTTAAAACGGCTCACCCTCAATAGGGAGCCTCAAACATCTAAGCTTAATAGTATATGAAAACTGAAAAAAAGCAAGAAATATCAGAAGGGGAATTCGGCTCCGGTCTCAATTTCGGGGATCAAACTGAAAGGACAACTGCAGTACCTCAATATTCCCCGTAGTGGATTAGGTAGGTCTTCAGGTGATCACAAGGGATGAGTTCGACATTCAGAAGGGCCATCGTCACGTCCCTATCATAGTGAATCCGAGGCGTACCGGCAGCCCCTGCATGGCGTGTGGACGCAGCCATCGAAAATCCCTCACTGGGGTACAAAAAGCGCCATAAAATCCTGGAAGAAATGAGCGATAATACCCGGCCAGATACTGCCGCTGCGGATATATAAAAGAGAAAGCATAACTCCGTAGACGGTGATGACAATAAATCCCGGAAGACCCTGGTAACTGTGGCAGGCGCCAAAGACAACCGCCGAGATTACGGTGGGTACGACCCAGGACTGAAGTTTACCGAGCAAACGCAAGCGGGTCAGCAAGTACCCTCGAAAAGCCGTTTCCTCGCATATTGCGGCAGTAGCCGAGACTGCCACCCATACGACGCGCCCGGCGGGATCGGTCGGGATAAGAAGCGAAATCTCCCCCGGCATCGGCAGACCGATTTGTGCCAAAAACCATGTCAGCCCGGTCATAATAACGATGGCTGCCAGCAAAAACGCTCCCGCCCAGGCAAAGTCCAGGGCTCGTATACGTTTGAAACCAAGACCGGCCAGACCGGTTTGTTCCCGATAGGATGAAACATAGATCAAAAGGAAAACACACCACTGTATGACAATCGTTGAGACCAGCATCAACAGGAGCATGCTCTGAGTCAAATCCTTGAACATGGCAGCAGGGTCATCGGTGAAAAGCAGTGAAGTGCCGGGATAAAGAACCAGAAGAGAAAACAGCGTGAGGTAGGTCAGCCGGGAACGGCGGAAATCGAGATTTCCCCAGCGTTCCTTAAACGATAAGAGAGGGTCGCTGCCCGCTTCAATGGTGTACACCGGTATCCGCTCAAGGTTGTTCAAATTCAGGCCTCTCTCCAGTTGACTTTTCCGGTCAATATGGCCGGCGTTGGCGTTTTTTGTTTGTTCGGTCAAAACGCCCGCCGGTTTATCAGCCAACTACCGCCACCAAGATAATACGGAAAAGTTCTCATAAACGCCAGCTCCCGACATCAACCTCCCAACATCCCCGACGGCTCGTTTATCTACTCGTGGAGCCTGTTCACTTAACCGATTGCCTCTGTGATGGGACCTTCCCTCGCAATAAAGTGAATCACATGATACTCCTCCCCACCGCAGGGCCGGTATGCTTGTTACCTTGATGTGGTAGCCTGCCTTATCTCACAGACGTAGCTTAGCTGGGAGAAGGAGGTATGTATGTCGGGAAACCGTGTAGTGTATCAGAACTGGATCGTCGAAATGGGGTTTGATCCGGCACAGTTAAAAGCAATCGGGAGCTGGGATGACCCTCTTTTGGAATCTATCTCGCTCGATGAGCCGTCGGCTTGTGCAATCAGCAACGAGGAATCGCAACGAGTAATTGAAGAACGAGAAAAGACCTCTGAGATTCGGTCTCGTGTCCGCGAGGCACTGGAACGGCTCAGCATGCAGGAACGGGAGTTCATCGCGCAGTTCTACTTCATGGGAAAGAGTTACCGGGAAATATCGGAGCAGTCCGGTCGGCCCATTTATAAACTCGAAGCTCTTCACAAACGAGCGGTCAAGAAGCTCAAGAGGGAGCTTGGCGGCTTTGTACGGGAACGGTTCGGCGTGGAAACAGGGTCTGACGCAGAGTGTCTGATATGTCGATCCCCTCATGTAGCGGAAATCAATCGCCTCATCAGTCGACGGGACAAAACCACTACCTGGAAGCCGATTATCAAAACTCTCCGTAACAAATACGGTCTCAAAGTGAGCTCCCCACAGATGCTCATCGGCCATGAGAAGTACCACAGGCGTAGCCCGACAGGCAGAGCCTGACTTATGCAGAGTACTTATGAATAAGACCACCAAATAGTGACCCAAATGAATAAGGAGGAGTCGTTGTGGAAAACACAAAGGGAAACCGCAAGGTTCGCGGGGAACACTGCCTTAACATCTTTGTCTCCTACGAACTGAAAAACCGCCTGAAAGCGCTGGCTGAGAAGTATGATCGCACCACCTCTGATATTGTGCGGGCGGTGCTTCGTATCGGCATCCCGATGATGGAAGGGCTGTCGCAGGCGGAGGAGATTATGGTCAGGGAGTACATCCAACTGTTTCGCAAGCTCCGGCAGGTCAAGTCGTTAAAGGAGATCTGAAGAGGGCTACCCTCAGACCTGATCAACGGAAATACCGGACAGCGGCCGCTGAAATGTCGCGACCGCTCGCCGTCGCAATCACCCTTCGCAGGCTGACGGACCGATTGTTCATGCAATGTCCAGTCGGGAATCTACCTGTATTTTAGCGTTGCGCCCGGCAAGGGAGTGGTCTATCTTGAAGCTGCCCGGTCGAGGGACCGGGGATAACAAGAGATCAGCACGGAGTATTGCCGGTGCCGGAAGAATATCAAGAAGACGACAAAACCCGAACGTACATTGTCCTGACCAAAGGGACGATGGTGTCGCACTACCGGATCATCGAGAAGATCGGTGCCGGCGGGATGGGCGAGGTGTATCTGGCGGACGATACGCAGCTTGATCGCAAAGTAGCTCTCAAGTTCCTGCCGCCGCACCTGTGTCAAGACGAGGACTGCCGCGCTCGCTTCAAACGTGAGGCAAAAGCGGCGGCAAAGTTGAATCATCCGAACATTGTCACAATTCACGAAGTCAGCGAACATCAGGGACGACCATTTTTTGCCATGGAATATGTCGAAGGAAGGTCGCTGAAACAACTTATCAAACAAGGTGATGTTGCGCTCGACAAAGTGATTGATGGCGCGACTCAGATAAGCGAGGGTTTGCAGGCGGCACACGCAGCAGGCATCGTGCATCGGGACATTAAGCCCGCCAATATCATTATCGACACGACTGGACGTCCCAGAATTCTGGACTTTGGCCTGGCTGCAGTATCAGGCGGCGAACAGCTAACCAGGACCGGTTCGACTCTCGGAACGGTCGGCTACATGTCGCCAGAGCAAGTCGGGGGCCAGGAAGTCGACCACCGATCCGACCTGTTTTCGCTGGGTGTGGTTCTAT
>Ga0209986_10002285_pt1 | contig 17628 bp, 20 predicted proteins | sample BlataG_FD_183168 | JGI IMG/M metagenome (GOLD analysis project Ga0209986, IMG submission 183168) | Deep subsurface microbial communities from Black Sea to uncover new lineages of life (NeLLi) - Black_00105 metaG (SPAdes) (version 2) | ecosystem: Environmental > Aquatic > Marine > Oceanic >...
TTAGTAGGGGCTTTTTGTTGGGGAGGTCATCACACGCAGCTACTTAAAAAATTTTTAAAAAAAAATTTTAGAAAAAACTTGACAAACGCCTTTTGATGTATTAGTTTTGTATTGTCTCGTTTGAGAATGCAGTATCTAAGACTGCGCAACCCCGTAAGGTTGATCAAGTGGGGCATTATATACCTCTTAGTTGTGTCTTCAGGTAACCACTCCTGTTGGTTCAGGTAAATATTGATATACTCAAAAACTACGATGTAGGTATAAGGTCAGAGTTTTTGACTCGCAAAAGTGAGTGTTTTTACGAGGTGAATTTCAAAAACGCAAAAAAAATGGGAGAGGAAGGCGTTGAAGATAGAATGGAGCATGAGTTTGAATATCCAAGATATAAGTTTACAAGAGAACTTATAGTTGAGGATGAGCAGGAACTTGTGCTAATTACGTATTCTTCTTTTGTATTTACTCCTAAAGAAGGACTTATGGAAGTTATGCTTGAAGGCAGATATACTTATCATGGAGATAAAGATATAGATGTAGAGGTGTTACTTAGTCTGGAGTTTCACGAGAAGTGTTATGATATTTATATGGGGAATCAAGATGAAGGTGATATAAGTATGGGTTCTGAAAGGTTTGAATAAAATTTTTTTACCCTTATTTGTAATAAAATTTATTAGCATTCTTGACATGTCCTGTTATTTGTATTATATTTGCATGAAATCATAGAGATATGGAGAAGGTATATAATTTAAAAGCTACCGAAAGAGCGTTCTTTAATATGTATGTTGAGTTGATGACTGTGCAGTCGCCTATTAACAAACTTCGTAAGCAGGAAAGGCAAGTTCTTGCTGAGATCATGTATCAGAACAGTAGTTTAGCAAAGGATTATAGGAATCCTGAAGACCCAAAGAAATGGAGGGAGTTACTTTCCTACGAGCGTAAGCAAGAAATGGCAGACGCTGTAGGTAAGATGTCAGAGGCAAGCTTTGCAAATTGTTTAAGCTCTTTGAGAAAGCATGGATTGTTGAATGCAGATAACTATTTGCATGAAAGGTTGAGGGTATATCCAAGTGAGAAGAATGGTATTGTTTTCAATTTTACGATAAGAAATGCAAAATGAGTTATTTGATAGGTTGCTTAAGGAAGTTGCTAAAGAGCATGGTATTGCAGTGCCGATCGTTGAACGTGCTTGGAAGAATCAGTTCAAGGTTGTCAAAGATACGATCAGTGGTAGCGATAGAGAAGATATTGAAAGTTTTAAAACGGTATATATAAGGCATTTGGGTAAGTTTGTTCCAAGAGTTGCAGAGATGCGTTATATGAATAATAGAGATGATAAACGAGATAGTTGAGGGTTGGAAGAATTACATTGTTAAGACTCCGCTTGTAGAGGCTGAAGCAAAACGAAGAGCTTCCATATGTGCCTCATGTGAGCATGCCAAAGATGATATGGGTATTCCTAGATGTGGGATATGCAACTGTCCTCTTGCGATGAAAACAAGGAGTATGAAGAGTGAGTGTCCAAACCCTCAAGATAAAGGAGGACCAAAATGGTAGAGTATGTTCTGAATGTTATTGAAGATGGAGAGCTTACCGATGTTATAGAGGGAGCAGATAATATTCGTAGATTCATTGCGGATAAGGAGGACAAAGTTAAAGAAGGTTGTATCATATACGAAGAAGAAGAAGAGTATGACTGAAAAGGTGAGTGAGAATGGAATCACATATTTTGAATATCCTGTAGGAGATGAGCTACGGAAGATGTTCGTAAGTAGTGATCCATCAAGACTTGAAGAAGAAACTCAAGAGGAATATAAAGCGCGAAGAAAGCTGAACTCAGGTTCATTGAAGCGTTTTAAAAAAGGTAGGGCCATATGGAATCCGTATATAATGGGTAACACAAAAGGTCTTGAGTATAATGAAAGAAATGTCGCAACGATAACGGCATGGTTTGAACAATTGAAAAAAAGAGAAGAGGAAAATGAGCAAGATGTTGCAGAGTAAGGATATCAAGTGTACACCGCTTGGTAGTAAGATGATTGTACGTGCGTATCTTAAACCACAGAGTATCATATTAGGTCTTGACAGTAAGGAGATTGTTCCTTGTGTAGAGATCATGAAGGTAGGTCCTGATGTCAAATATGTGAAGGAAGGACAATGGTGTCTAGTGCGTGATAGTGTGCAACCTGGACAGTTTAAGTACGGAGAGGAGTTGTTTTACTTCTTTCAAGAGCATGATGTACAGGTAATGTTCGATGAGAAGCCTGATTATGAGATTATCATGGGTACTGATACGAGTATTGTGAGAGATCTTACAGAGTATGTGAAGATTGATAAGTTGTCAAAGGTAAAAGCTAATATTACTGAGAAGGATGAAAGCGAAGTGCTTACTGAGAGTACTTCTATTTTAGATCCTGACGGAAATCCAATAGGATAATGAAGCATATGTTTGAAATGGACGAGCAGGGAGAACTTAGTATCTCCCCGCAGATCCTGATGATAAAGGAGTTTGCAGAACTTGCCAAGAAAAGAGGTAAGAGGGGAAAAGCACGATTGAATGCTGAACTTTCTGCCATTTGGTTTTTTGTGGATATGCGTTCTCCGTATATGCGAATGGATGAGGAAGAAAGATGGAGTTATATCAAAGAGGATGTGCTTTATATGTTTCCTGATTGGGAGGTTAACCAACACATCAATGCCTGTATAGATAAGTATAGGGAGATGAGTAGGACACGTTCAATGGATACGCTGGAGTCTGCTTGGAAGGCACAGACGGAGTTGGACAACTTTCTTAGTAATGTGAATCTGAATGAGCGTGATAACAATGGTAAGCCTGTGTTCAACGCAAAGCAGATAATGGATATGATAAACTCTTTGCCTAAGACTGTTAAATCGTTGCAGGATACACAGAGGTTGGTAGAAACAGAAGTTGCTGAAAACCTGATACTGAGAGGTGGAAGAGAGAAAGCTGAATTTGAAGATGAAGAACTTAACCCAAACTAATACACACGAAGAGAGGTCATTACTTGACAGCTTACGTTTCGATGTGAGTGTGCGTATCAACTCGTTGCAAGACGAAGAGTTACGTGCAGATATCATTCAGGCCATTGATGAGATACCTTTTATTTACAATATGTTGGCAAAGGACAGACCTTATGCAAAAGATCTACCTAAAGATGTTGATGGTAAGATAGAGGTTGATATAACAAACCCTCATATTCTTGAAGATATGGATTTCTTCAGAGAGAGGGCTTTGTATTTTAAAAAATACGGTAAATATACCGATCTGGTTCCTAATAGATTTCCTTCTTCACGCTACATGAAGTTTTGGAGAGAGGAACAGCGTAGATGCAGAGAAGGTCTTGTGCGTCCTTCAGATGGTGAATGGATACCAGGCTATTATTATTGGTATCTGAATTACTGTCCGATACTGATGACACAGGAGATACCACAATCTACAGAGGAGTTAGAAGAGCAGGTAGGCAATATAAAGGCTGACCGTATAGAGGATTTTCCGAGAGTATGGGACAGTGATTATCTGTGGTATCATTATGTAGAACAGGCAGAACAATTTGGTATGCATTGTGCCAATTTGAAAACAAGGGGTAGAGGCTACTCGTTCAAGGGTTCTTCTATGGGTACACGTAATTATTACCATTTCAAGCGTTCAAAGTCTTTTGCGATAGCATCGGAAGGTGAGTATCTGTACGATGATGGTATCTTATCTAAAGCATGGGACACACTGAACTTCATAGATAATTATACACCGTGGAGAAAGTCACGTGATTATGCGGATAGGAACGACCACAAGAGAGCATCCTACAGAGATCCAAGAACAAACACGGAAAAAGGTATAAAGACCGAGATAATCGGTGTATCTACCAAAGGTCAGCCAGAACGTGCAAGGGGAAAGAGGGGTAAACTGCTTCTGTTTGAGGAGGCAGGAAAGTTTCCACACCTGAAAAAGACATATGCGATTGCACGACCTTCGGTTGAGCAGGGTAAAATGACATTCGGTACTATTGTAGTATGGGGTACAGGTGGTACAGAGGGTGCTGACTTTGCAGGTATGCGTGAATTGTTCACTAAACCTGATGCATATAACATCTATGCATTACCGAATGTGTTTGACCGTAATATGCCACAGGGTACAGTGTGCGGTTACTACTGCGGTGAGTATATGAACCGTGAAGGTTGCTACGATGTAGATGGTAACTCTGATATTGTAAAGGCATTGATAGAGGTTTTTGATGCACGTGCAGTTATTGCCAACAGCACTGATGACCCTAATGCTTTGATACAGGAGAAAGCTGACCGTTCGATCACGCCACAGGAAGCGATGATGAAAAAAGAAGGTCATCTTTTCAATGTAGAGGATATGCGTATACATCTTGCAGAGGTGGAGACAAATCCTAAGAAATACACAGATGCTACATGGAAGGTAAAACTTTATTTTCAGGATGGTAAGGTGAATTGGAAACTGAGCGATAATTACCCAATACGACAGTTTCCTGTAATGGATGTAAAAGACCTTACTTCATGTGTAGAGATATTTGAACACCCTATAGAGATAGACGGACATATACAGCCAAATGTCTATATAGCAGGAGCTGACCCTTATGATGATGATATGTCGGTCGGACCATCATTGGGTAGTATTATCATAATGAACCGTCTGACAGGTAGAATAGTCGCAGAATACACAGGTCGTCCAAGAACGGCAGAGGAGTTTTACGAGATATGCTACCGATTGATGAAATATTACAATGCACGTTGCAACTATGAGAACAACAAGAAAGGTATGTTCCAATATTTTGATAGAATAAATGCAACGTATATGTTGTGCGATACACCTGGGATATTGCGTGATATGCAGATCACAAAGAGAACAGGTTATGGTAACTTTGCAAAAGGTACGCATACGACAAAGGCTGTCAATGGATGGAGAAACAGTCTGATACGCTCGTATCTTATGGAGCAAGCTTACGGAAAAGAAGAGGGAGAGAGGAACTACAGTACGATAGTATCGCCTGGAATACTTAAAGAATTGATAGCTTATGATCCTGAAGTAGGAAACTATGATAGGATTTCTGGGTTAGGTATGGTGTTGATATATCGTGCTGATCTTGAGAAGTATGGCATAGAAGAAGAGGGTTTTATTGATAATAACGACAATCGAAAACAGATCGATCCATTCTTTCTTAGAAATAGAAAGAGCATGTCTGAAAGGTTTATTCCAATGGAAGTAGATGAGGACAGGATCAGTATCAGACAACGTATTAGAAGAAGATGATATTAGGACAGGAAGATTTTCCATTTCAGAAAAAAACAGAAAGGGAAAAAACAAAAGATTGGGCAGAAAAGTGCGTAAGAGCAGCTTCTGACATGGGACTTTACACGGGTGATTTCCGTGATGATTATTATGAGATCCGTACAAACATGGATCTTTACAACAACATACTTAATACAGATGATATGTTGAGTATGTGTGACCCTTTCGGTATTAACAACAATGATTTTCCGTTTGAACCGCAACACTACCCTGTAGCAAACAGTAAGATCAATCTGTTGCTTGGTGAGGAGATGAAACGTAAGTTCGATTGGAAGGTACGTGTCATTAATCAAGATGCTGTAACTGAAAAGGAAAAAGAGATCAAACAAATGATCAACGAGCAGTTTCTTGAGATGATAATGTCTAAGACACCACAGGATCAGATGGCTGAAAAGATACAGGAACTTGATAATTATCTGAGATACGATTATCAGGATCTACGTGAGAAACGTGCTACTGATCTGCTCAATCATATAATGGAGAAGGAGAACCTGAAGTACAAGTGGAACATGGGATTCCTTGACGGTCTTGTTGCAGGTAGAGAAGTGTATGCTCTTGATATTGTGAACGGTGAACCAAGAGTACGTAAATGTAATCCAGCAAATGTGCGTATCATACGTAAAGGTCAATCACCTGATGTTCAAGATGCAGATATCATAATTGAGTGGGGTTACCATTCAAAAGGTAATGTGATCGATGATTACTCTGATTATCTTAAAAGCGAAGAAGTTTCTGAAATAGAAAGAATAGGTGTTACAATGAGTGCATCTGCTGATGAGGCAATAGCACAGGGTAGAGAACCAGATCTTATAGCAGGTACATTCAGCATGATCGAAGATGCTAACGGTAATCTTACACCGTCAACAATATCTGCAGATACATTACTTTCTCCTATCAGTGAAGATGGTGCTGTTCTTGTTACACGTGTAGTATGGAGATCTTATCGTAAGATCGGTAAGTTGAAATACTATGATCGTAAAACAGGTGAGCAACTTTACCGATTCGTTGATGAATTTTACAAACCGCGTGTTGAACGGGGTGAAGAAATTGAGAAATACATTTGGGTAACTGATTGGTGGGAAGGTACACGTATCGGTGAGAACATATTTGTTAAGATGCGTCCGTTTCCTGTAAAAGCATACGGTATCAATAATCCTACAGGTACGTTGTGTCCTTATGTAGGTGGTGACTATACACAGGAAGGTGAGCCGACAACATCATTGATGGGTCGTATGAAGCCTTACTCTTACTACTATGACTTTTTAATGTTCAAGCAGTGGGAGACACTCAGTAAGCATAAAGGAGTTGTAGGATACTTGGATCTTGCAATGATTCCTGAAAGCTGGGAGATAGAGGATGCGCTCTACTTTGCAGATAAGATGGGATGGTTGCCAATAGATTCTTTTAAAGAAGCACGTAAGGGTGCAGCTACTGGAACGATTGCAGGTAACATGAATGCCAACAGAAGCCCTATGAACTTTGATATGGGTAACTATCTGCAACAAAATATGTACATTCTTAACTTTATTAAAGAAGAGATTGCAAATATCTCAGGTGTAAGTCGTCAGAGAGAAGGTGCTATATCAAGCAGTGAACTTGTAGGTAACACACAACGTTCAGTAATGCAGTCATCACATATTACTGAGCTTTACTTTCAGTTTCACGATAGGATAAAGATCGCTACGTTGAAAGCAGCACTTGAGGTTGCAAAACACGCATACAGAGGTCGTAAACTGAATATACAGTATATAACAGATGATATGTCTCAGGTACTTTCTGAAATCGATGGTAATGCCATACGTGAGATCGATTATGGTATCACTATCAACAGCAGTCTTGAGTACTCTCAGTTGCAGCAGATGTTATTGCAGCTTGCGCAAGCAGGATTACAGAATGATAAGGTGAACTTCTCTCAGATCATGGATATTATGACAGATCCGAGCATCAGTTCGGTGAGACGTAAGATCGAAACTGCTGAACGCGCAAAGATTCAAGAGACGCAACAACAAATGCAACAACAGCAGGAACTGCAAGCACAGCAACAACAGGCGATGCAGCAGATCGAGCAAATGAAGCAAGAAGGAAACAAGCAAGCAGAGCAATTCAAAGCAGAAATGGCAATGCAGCTTGAAAAGGTAAGGAATGATGGAAAGATCGAACTTGAAAGAGTAAAATCTGAACTTCAGAGAGACCTTAAGATGACTGAGAGTTCAGATACTCTCATTAAAGCGAAGACCGATGTTGAAAAACTCTCTAAAGAATTACAACACGAGGCACAGCAAAAAGAACTTGATAGAGAATCTAAAGAGGAGATCGAAAGAATGAAATCCAAAAAGTCTATAAAGTGAAAGTTGTTAAAGTAGAAGAGGGTATTGACATCAGATATTAATTGATTTAATTTTGTAAATTAGAAATGGAGTTTCAAAACAACGAAAACGATTTTGGTTTTACCTTTGACATCGATGGTGTTGAAGATGCTGGAACATTTGAGATTGAACTAAAGGAAGACGCACCGAGTTCTGCTGCGGAGGCTGCCGTAAAACCTACAGTACCAACGGACGGTGAAGGCACTAAAGCAGAAGATGCAACTTCCGAAACAGGTACATTTGAGGTCGAATTGAAAAATACGATCAGTGGTTCCGACAAGGAGGGAGATACCACGTTCACTTTACCTGAAGATAAGCCGTCCTCTGACAGTGCTCCCTCTTCTCCTCATCTCTTGACGAGGCTTGCCTCGGCACTCCAAAAGGACGGTGTTCTTACTGGTGTAACTGAGGAGGACATCAAGGACGTAGATATTCCAAAGCTTGCTGAGATGATCAAAGGTACCATTAAACAGAATGAGTACTCTGATCTTGACAATCGTGCAAAAGAGGCACTTGAAGCAATACGCGCAGGTGTACCTATTGAGAACATTATCAAACATCATAACGCAGAAACAAAACTTGCAGACTTTACGGAAGACCGTTTTATTGAATCAGATACGGATGATGAAACCATTGCGGATACTAAAAAGAACATCCGACAGAATCTTATCTACAATGATCTGATCGCACGTGGTTATTCACAGGCAGATGCTGAAAGACGTACTCGTCAATCATTTAACTCAGGTGATGATGAGGCAGATGCAAAACTTGCATTGAACAGTCTTAAAAGTATTGCTGCACAAAGAAAACAAGCAGAGATCGAACAGGCAAAACAGACTCAAGAACAACACGAGAACTCTCGTCAGGATCTTTTTAAAAGAGTTGCTGAATTGAAAGAGGTTCTTCCTGGCATGCCTGTTAATGAGGAAACTGCAAAATGGATGGCAGAAGCAATGACCAATCCTACGGGTAGGAATGAAAGCGGTCAGTTGCGAACCACCGTAAGTGATAAACGTAGTGAGAATCCGTTCAATTTTGATACGCGGTTGCACTACTTTATTAAAATGGGTCTCTTTGACGAGAAACCTGACTTGTCCCTTTTTACAAGACGCTCTATGAGCAGTGCTGTAGAGGAACTTGAAAAGAGCCTTTCTAATGAAGGGATCTATGAAGGAGGGAGGGGAGCTTCCCTTGAGAGTATCACCGAAAGAGAAATGAAGGAGAATTACCTCCGCATGCTTGACGGTGCAGATATTTAATAGAATTTGAAATAATACCCATTTAAAAACATGGCACTTCAATTTTCAGAATTTCAAATGTATGATGCGCAGCACTGGTCGGGATTGACAACTGCGAATCACTTACATAGCATCTATCAGGGTCGTCCACAGAAGGCTACTGATATCATGCGTAGGATCCATACTACCAACTTTGGTGTAGACTTGGATTCTCAACTATCTAAGTACAAGGTAAAATATCTTGATACTGATGATGACTTCACATGGGAACTTATCGGAAGTGGTAAGAAAAACGTTCCTTTGGTAGAAGCACGATTGACTCCGACAGGAAATGCAGTTGCAGTAGGTGACGAACCAGGAAAGAATGTAACTTCTTTTTACTTGGTATTCCCAGAGCGTTGGTTTACTGATGAGCATATTATTGTAGGTCACAAGAATGAATTGTATTCACTACAGATCCAATCTGAGCCTGTAGCTGATTCTACCAATTGGATCTATGAAGTTAAATTGATCACAGGAGATACTGATCTTTTTGTTCCTGTTGAAGAACTTGCTGCTGGTACTCGTTGGAGTCGTGAATGGTCTCTTGTTGAATCTACTCTTTCTAAGAAAGGTGGTGGTATCAACTTTGAGTCTCCATTTGGAATGAGAAACACTTTCTCAATGATCCGTATGCAACATACACTTCCTGGAAACATGGTCAACCGACCATTTGCTACAGGTTTCAAAGTAAAGGATGCAAAAAGCGGAAAGCTTGAGAACTTCGTTACTTGGATGCAGTATGAGGATTACGTATTCGATCAGCAGTACAGATTGGAAAAGAACCGTCTTTTGATGTTTGCACGTTCAAACAGAGGAACAAACGGTCAATACTACAATTTCGGTAAGTCAGGTCACGTTAAGAAGCAAGGTGCAGGTATCCGTCAGCAGATGGAATCTTCAGGTACTGAGTTCTACAGTGACTTCTCTATTGAGTGGTTGTTGAGTGTTCTTATGGATCTTTCAGAAGGAAAACTTCCTACTGATCAACGACACTTTGTAGCTCGTACAGGTGAGCGAGGAGCTGTACAGTTCCACCTTGCTTTGGAGAATCATGCACAGTTGTTCCGACCATTGTTCGATACTACACGTATGTTCTCTACAAGCAACAACGGTGGTATGGCAGGTGTATCTATGGCATACGGTTACGGAGGTCAATTCCTTGATTACATGGGACCTAACGGAATCCGTTTCTCTATCTCTGTAGATTCAATGTACGATGATCGTGAGCGTAACAAGATCCTTCACCCTAATGGTGGTGTTGCTGAGTCTTATCGTTACGATATCATGGATATCGGTACTACTAACGGAGAACCGAACATTCAGAAGTTCTATGTGAAGAACTCTGATAACATCTACGGTTACGAGCCAGGATTGAGAGATCCTTACTCTCCAACAGGTAAGATGTCACAGATGTCACATTCAACTGATGGTTATACCGTACACAGAGGATGTCAGGTAGGTGTTGCAGTTTACGACCCAAGTCGTACTAAGTCACTTATTCCTAACATCTTGTATTAATAATTGCTAACGTTTAGAAGAGGAAATAACAATGGCTAAGAAACGAACAGTAGATAATAGTGAAACAGGAGTGGCCGAAATGGTCACTCCTAAATTCACTTTACCAAGAAAAAAGGTCACAGTATTACCTGTGGTCAAAAAGACATGGTTACCAAAAGGTCACGAAGCTGAATTTCTATATCAGCATTCAATGAATACTTTTACAGTACCAAAGAACGCAATGAACGGATCATATATGAATCCTCTTACAAATGAAGAACAGGAAATGCTTGAGTCGCATCCTGGACTTTCTATTAAAGAGGGTGATCTTTCTGTACATAAGCGTGAGAATAATTTTTGGAAGTCAACTTTCAAACCTGTAAAACTCGGTAAAGATCCACGAACTCTTGATCTATCAGATCCTATGGATTACATTACTTATAAGGTACTCCTTCTTAATAAGGATTATATTGCTCCTGATGCATATAGTGCACAGCGTAAGGCATCTTACAAGTACATGATAGTTGATGAGGGTTACGAGGACAATAACAAATCTGCAACTGCAAATCTTATTGCCGATGCTTATCTTGAGTACGGTAAGATCCGCGAAGATAAAGTTGCACTTTCAGATATCTTGTTCTTGCTTACAAATCAGCGTGTGTCACCTAATTCGACACTTATCTGGTTGCAAGGTCAGGTTGGAGATTTTATTGCAAGCAACCCTAAGAGATTCATTGAGGTCGTTAATGATAAAGATCTGCAAACAAGAGTTCTCATTACAAAGGGATTAACATATAATGCTATTCAGAAAGATGGTACTGCATATCGCACAATGGGAGGAGACCTCATGGGTGTAGATCTTACAGCGACTATTGCTTTCCTGAATAACAAACAGAACAGTGATCATCGTATCTTGATTGAAACAATGATTGCAAGAGCAGAAGGTAAGTAATGACCGTACAAGAGATATTAGACTACATGAGATTGCGTTATGATGCCTATGCATCACAGGACGCACCTGGTTATGATGATGACGACCTTGTAAAGCTTTTCAATAAGGCTCAAAAGGTTTTCGCTAAATCATTGTATAATGAGTTTGGCAATCCTACACGTAAAGGTGCAGAGGAGAGCGAAAAGCGTTCAAAGGATCTTGTGCAGTTGAAAGCTCATACGGTAGAACCTAACTTTTCTCCAGGAGATCATCCTAACTCACATTTTGTAAATCTTCCTGAAGATTTTTGGGTAACTTTGAAAGAAGAGATCGATATCAGCTATACTAATAATTGTGGTGATACGATCTCAGATTCAAGAATACCTGTAAAACCTATTAAAGAAGATTACTATAATGCAAACGTCAAAAATCCATACAAGCGTCCTTACGAGGAACTTGTATGGAGGTTTGACAGAGAAAGAGATGATATAAATAGTCAGGTAAGTTCTACCAACAGTAAAAGACACGAAGTGATTCTTTTTGATGGTGCAACTCCTGATAATTACAGGGTGTCCTATTATAGAGCACCAAAAAACATTGATCTTACAGATCCTAATACTTTCTGTGAGTTTGATGAGATACACCATGAAAAGATCGCAGATCTTGCTGTTGAACTTGCAATGCAGACAACCGACAGACCTGGTTTGCAGTCTAAGATGATTGAAAACTCTAAAATAATTGAATAATGAGTAATTGGATTGATAAAGTTACAAACGCTAACTTTCTTCCTGGAAAAGATAATAGTAGATTCTATGTCTTTTCAAAGCAATTCAACGCTTTGGTTGATAAAGTAAATACACTTCTCGGAAGAGGAACAGTAACTCAAGCAACAAGTATTACTACTGCAGTTACATTGAACAAACGTTCAGGTATTGTTACTACAGTAAGTTCTACACTTGCTGCAAACGCAGAAGCTGAGTTTACTGTAAACAACTCTTTCGTTGAGTCAAATTCAGTAATTATTCTTACTGGATTGTATAATGGAGACAGTCATGTTTCCTTAAATGTAAAGTCCGTTGCTGACGGATCTTTTGTTGTTGTACTTGCTAATAGTGGCGGTGCAGCATTGAACGCTACTGTTGGAGTACAATTCTTAGTACTTTAATACGTATATATAGATTCCTTTTAACTTAAAACTTAGGAAAAATGAGTGCACCAAGTGCAATTAATAACGCAAAGCAGATTCTTGTAGGAGGAACTCCTTCATCTGCTATTACTACCACTACTCTTAAAGATGCAACTTTTATTGCAAATGCAGGAGAAATCGGTATTTTTACTCCTGAAGGATTGCGTATCCTTGAGACTGGATCTTCTCCAGTAGCAGGAGTTTCTGTAGCTGCAAGTCCAGATATGGATTTTGTTCTTGCTATCAGTAGAGGAGCATCTGCATCACCCATTGTATCAGATGTAATGAAAGGTTCTTCTGTCACTGTAGCAAATAAAAAAGCATACGCTGCTGCTACTGAACAAGTAACTGCCGTAGGTTACAACGGAACAAGCGGTCTTATCGCTGACGTTGCAACTTACGCAGGAGAACTTTACAAGGTAGGTATTCTTGTACATCAGTTCCTTTCAGGTACTGACAGTGAGAAACTGAAAGCAGGTTACTATCAGTCACAATTGACTGACGGACAGGCTGAGATCGCTCTTGGTCTTGCAAATTCTATCAACAAGAATTTTGCACGTGAGGTAAGCAATTCAAGCGGTGACAAACCTGTTGTAGCTGAAGTTCGTTGTAATAACGCAGGAGCACCTTACAGTGCTTCTACAGGAATTTTAACAGTTGTTAAAGGGTCTACTCAAGTATCAGCAGCTACTGCTATTGATGGTGACGGACAAGCAGTAGGAGATTTTTGGAGAGCAGGTCTTACTACATCTGATGATGTTTATAAGATTGTTGCTTTAGATACTACTAATGAGGTTATGACACTAGACAGACCTTATACAGGAGATTCAGGAACTTTTGCTGCGACTGCATCTCAAGGAATTACTGCTGCTCTAGGAGCTGCTGCCAACTGGGGAGTTGTTCTTGAAGGTAAACCAGTTGCTTTTGATGTTAAGAAAAAACGTTACGCTAAAGTACGTTTTGATGTGACATTGAACGAAGCTTTTGGTTCTACTGTAGCATCTAATACTACTAATGCATCTGAAGGTAACGGTACATACGAAGCAGTTGCTCAACTTGAAAGATTCCTTAACGGTTTCCGTGGAGAGTCTTACGAAATGGGTGAACCATTCATATTCAATGTTGATGGTGACATGCTTGCTGATTCTGCAGTTGCAGGTGGAGGTTATAATATTATCAGTATTGCTTTCAGTTCTTCTCATGTAGTTTCATTCCAAAATGAAGTTGCACCTAAAGAATTGATTCTTGCAATTCCTGCTACTACTCCTGGATATGCAGGGGCTTCAGCAGATGATATTACTGACGTGTTGGAGGATATTATTCCTGCTAATGCTCAGATTGCAGGAGATCTTGCTATCTGATAATTGAATTTAGAGTAAAGGAAGTCCCTTCGGGGATTTCCTACACTCTATTTTTTTTAACCTAAAACTTTAAATGGCACTTAAACCTACAATAAAAGCATGTTCTGTAGAGAACTGTACAAAACTGAGGGTAACTGATACAACAGGTGCCTATAATAATCCTGATAATCTGACAGGTTGGGGATCACCTAACATTGATGCAGATGATGCAGGTTTTGTTGCTACTATAACTGTCAACGGTACTGCTTTTACAGTAACAAGTGAAGTGCCGTCTACAGTAACAGGAGACTTTACATTCGATGATATTACTGTAAGTCTTCCTGATGGTTGGAATACCATAACATATACATTGGACACTACAGATACAAGCCCTGTAAGTGTTACCATAAAAATATTCACCTATTGCAAGATCAAGTGTTGCGTCTTCAATAAGATGCTTGAAATGAATGACTTTGATATTTGCAAAGACAGTGAGAGAATTGCCTCACTCATGCACATGTGGAATCTTTACAACTCTATGTTGTATTCTGCAAATGGATGCAGCGAATCACAGGCAACAGAGATATTAACAAGACTACAACAACTGTGTGAGGTGGACGATACTACTTCAGGCTGCGGTTGTTCATAATACATAGATAATGAGTTGTGTAGGATGTAATGACGGATGCTTTGACGAAAGTGTTCAATTAGCACAAGGTCCAGCAGGTAATGCGGGTACTAACGGTAGTAACGGACTTTACGGTGGTTGGTCATTAAAATGGAAATTTGACGATAATACAGGTTCAGGTACAGGAAGTAACGAAGTAAGATTAAATAGTGTTGATCCTCAAGCTGCTAATGTTATCTATGTAAATGATGACGCTTACGGTACAGGAGCAGCAGATGTTTTTTTAAGCTCTGTAACTTCAGCACCATTTGGTAAAATAAAAATATTTAAAGAATACGATTCTACTGTATTTTGGCTTGCTACAATTACTGCTGCTGATGACACTACAGTTCCTGCAGAAGTAAAGTTTACAGTTACAGATGTTGTAACAAATGGGAGTTTTACAGACGGTGATGATATTGTATTAACACTTGCTCCTGCAGGTGCTACAGGTGCTACAGGTACAGGAACTCCTGGTACTGACGGTGCTGCTGTTCTTGATTACAGGACTGCTGACGGAGGACCTTTTACAGGAGGAGTTATTTATTATCCTGGAATTGTACAAGCAGCAGTTTCTAATCTAGCGGTAGTACAAGATGCTTCTGCTAATAACTTACAGACAACTATTCCTTCAAATACATTACAAAATGTTGGAGATTTTCTAAGAATAAAATTAGTAGTTGCAGTTCAAAATCCTGAAGTTTTAGCATCATCTCTTGGTGCGATGCAGTTTTCAGTTTGGTGGGATACTACATCAATTGGAAGTTTTAATGTAGGAAGTCTTGCTAAAAACGCTGTTGGGTCTCAAGGATTTGAAGCTATTATAGATGTTGCTATGGTTGATAACACACTTATTACAACTGGTAATGTTCAAATTTCAGCAAATATAAAATGGTTTGATGAATCTACAGCAGGACTTGTTAATTTACTTGCAGGTAATTTATATGACGGTGTAGTTAAAGGTGTTACTATCAATGAAACCCTTTCAAACCCTCATACTATATATGTAAAAGCAATTAATCCTGAAGCTAATACAAGTAATGCAGATATAATTGACCTTGAAGAAAGTGGAGGAAGATTTTCAAATGACGCAGGTTATGTTCTTGCTTACGAAGTAATAAAATACAAAAAACAAGTTTAAAAAATGGCATCAATAGCAATATCATTAGGTATAACAAGTACCACTGCTACATCTGAGAGTCTAAACATTGGAGATTCTGATGTACTTACAATTACTAATCCTATCGAAAACTCTTCACAAGCAGTTGTAGATACAGCAACACCTTTTAATATTTTAACAACAGCAGTAAATACAAGCATTACTTATGTATATGTTAAAAATAAAGATGTTACCAACATTGTAACTTTAAAAGATGATAGTGGAAATTCATTTATAGATTTAGGTCCAGGTGAATTTGCATTTTTACCTGTAAAAGCTGCTGTAGGATTAGAAGCTTTAGCAAACGTTGCTGATTGTATTATTGAATACGGACTTTGGACAAAAGCATAAAAAATGAAGCAGATAAGAAAAACAATAACAGCATTACCTTCAGGCAATCATTCAATAAATTTTGTAAAATCTTCTGCTGAAGAACAGATTTATACAGATTTTATTGTTACTGGAACACAAACACTAACAGGAAATTTTAACATTAATCCTTCTGGTACACCAAGTATTTATACTGTTGTAGATATACTTTGGAACGCATCAGTAACACCTTCTGGTCATAATGTAGTTATTTTTGGTATAACAATACCTGACTCATTATTAGCTTCTGGTAATTTTAAGGTGGAATGTTTTTATGATGCTTTATCAGGCAAAGGTGCAGGAGGTTCTATAACAAACGGATGGGTTGTAAGTATTATTCCAGATGCATCATCTTCTGCAGATGTTGACTCAGACAGGCTTGCAGATGACTCAGTAACAACTGCTAAGATTGAAGACAATGCAGTTACACTTGCTAAGATGGCAGGACTTGCAAAAGGTAAGATTATCTACGGAGATGCTTCAGGAAACCCTGCTGACATTGAACTTGGAAGTGCTGACGGAAGAATGCTACTTGGAGATACTGCTGCAGGAGTTGCTGCTGTAGATATGAGTGGTGATGCTACTATTAGTAAGGCAGGAGCATTGACAATTGCAAATAATGCAATCAGCACAGTAAAGATTTCTGACGATGCGGTTACAGCTGCAAAGCTTGATGATGACGCAAATAGAGTTCAAGTTGTAATTCCAGTATCTTTTGAAAGTGCTGGTGAAATTGGTGCGGTAGATTATAAAATTTGCTTCCCATGCACTATTGAGGCTATTCATGGTACAGTTACAAAGACATTTACTTCAACTGGAACCCATGTATTCAAAGATAACGGTGGAACTGTTCTTACAGGGTCACAAATTGATATGTCATCAGCTCTTCTTCTTGGAAACATTGTTTCATCTACTCCTACAGCCAACAATACGTTTGTGGCAGGAGATGTAATTAGAATTGAAACATCTGTTTCTGGTGGTGTTGGTGGTAAGTCTTCTGTAGTAATTTGTATGCTTAAATCATAATGGCTTACGATATACAGAATAAGAACTTAGAGCTTCTTATCTACGACAAGGTAGGTAAGAACATTAACTATTACCCTAAGTCAGAACTGCCTGTATCTGCGAGTAATGGCAACATCATCATTACCCAAACTGTAGGAGAATCAGTAAACACAATATTCAGTCAGGAGGCATCTATGATAGACCAGCCTTCTACCAACTCAATATACGACCTTGTAACTACTATTAAGGGTTACATAGGAACAGAGTCACCAGACTCATTCTCAGGTGGTTGGGCAGACTATGAGGATGTTGCTACGACAGGAACACCGATATCTGTAACTGCTACACCTACCGTACTTACAAATGACGGATTGGGAGTGGATACAAACACTTCTTATCTACCTGTAGGAGGAAACGGTATAACCCAACTTTGGGATACTTCTTCCAATGGGTTTGACTTCAGTGACCTTGAGGTGGGCGATATGGTTGATATCAGAATGGA